>ENA-OQKJ01000375-OQKJ01000375.1-human-gut-metagenome-genome-assembly--contig:-NODE-375-length-10644-cov-3.451460_pt1 | contig 10644 bp, 10 predicted proteins | sample MGYA00242647_ERZ504795 | MGnify/ENA primary metagenome ERZ504795 (study PRJEB26092, sample SAMD00036398) | human gut metagenome | host: Homo sapiens | study: EMG produced TPA metagenomics assembly of...
ACGACGAAACGAGGATTATCCGCAGGAATAATCGCAGAATAATCGCTGATAATCGACGACAGACGTCCGTCCGCACCGGCAACTTCCGCGGTACCGGACTTTGCCGCGACACGGTAACCATCCACTTTGACGAACTGGGAATAGTGGTCGGACACGGATTCCATGGCATTCATCACCTGTGAGGCCACCTGCTCGTCAATCACGCGCGTCGCTTCGCCTTCAGGCTTCTGCTCTTCGGAATGCCCTTCGGCATCGCTGATCGCCTTGATGATGCGCTGCGGCTTTTTGACGCCCTTGTTGGCGATCACGGCAACCGCGTTCGTCAACTGGAGCGCATTGGTCGTATACGCCTGGCCGAACAGCACGGTGTTCTGGGTTCGCAGATCCCATTGATCGGCCGAATACAGCAGACCATCCGCTTCGCCGGGAAGACCAAGCCCATTGTCTTGTCCGATACCGAATTTGCTGATGAACTCATATCGCTGCTCGTTAGACATCTTCTCCGCGGCGATGATCATGCCGACATTCGACGATTGCTCGAGAATGCCTGCCAGCGTCCAATGCTCATCGCCGTGGGTCGTCGCATCGCTGTAGGTCTGCCCGTTCGTCGTAATGTGGTCCGGCACCGTGAATTTATCCGATGCCTGGTGCAATCCAAGCTGAATCATGCCTGACATGGTGAAAACCTTGCCGATGGAACCGGGTTCAAACGTTTCGCTGACGGCCCTGGAAACCGTCATTTTCGCCTGGTCGCTGCCGGCTTCGATTTCGTCGCTATCGGCGAGCGCGAGAATGTCCCCTGTTTGTGTGTCCTGCACCACGGCGACTCCCCACGGTGAACTATATTTCGTGCAGCTTTCCTTCAGCACTTTTTCGACGTACCACTGCACGTCATGGTCGATGGTCAGTGTGACATCGGAGCCGTTGACCGCGTCTTTTGATTCGGTCATGGTTCCGGGGATTTCGACGCCGTTGTTGCCTTGTTGGTAGACTTGGTACCCGTCTTCGCCTGTCAACGTCTTGTTTTCCATCTGTTCGATGCCCGCTACGCCTTTGCCTTCACCGTCGACACCTCCCAGCAGTGCGCCCATCAGGGTTCCGTTGGAATAGATGCGCTCGTTGCTGAGTTCCGCGTAGACGATACCGCCCAGATTGAGTTTGGAGATCTTGCGCTTAACGGCCGGCGTCACATCTTTTTTGAGTACCGCATATTGGCCTGTTCCCGAAAGCATGGCACCCAATTCGGTGGCGTCCATGTCCAGTACCGGAGCGAGGAGTCTAGCTACCGCCGCAGCTCCGGTAGCACCTACCGGCTTGCCATCGACCTGATGGCAGTTGTCTCCGGTCTGTTTGGTGCAGGTTGTGGGAGTGAAGGCCTGTGCTTCCTCGGGGTTGCCGATGATGGTGTAGCGCTCCACGCTTTGTGCGAGAATCGAGCCGTTCGTGTCCATGATTTTGCCGCGCCGTGCCTTCAAAGTCACGGTAATCGTGCGGCTTTGCGCCGCGGCCTGCGCCATGGTTTTGCCATTGATCAACTGGATGTTGGCCAATTGAATAAGGCAAGCCGTGCCCATCAACGCCAGAATGACGCCGATGGCCATGGTTTTCGTAAGCAGTTTCTTGTGGAAACGTGCGTAAGTGCGGTGAAAAGGATTCACTGAGCGTCGTCTCCGCTTGGCTGGTAGCCGTTCAGATCAATCGTTAGAGCGCCTTTTTGGGGCACCATGCCCATTTCCTCGGCCTTGCTCGGCAGCGAGGCTTCAAGTTCGTCAAGCTTGGCCTGGTCATCTTCCACGTCTTGGGTCAGGCGGGTAATGTTCGACTCAATCTGGTTCGCCTCGAAGGAATGCTGCACCATTTGGGTACGCAGCGTTAAGGATCCCAGAAGACATCCGCCGAGGAACACCACGGCGATAACCAGATGCAACAATGGAGTGCTTCTGGTGCGCGTCCATGTGATGAGCTGTTCGAATCCTCGCTTGACGCTGTTGCCTTCGGCCCGCGTCCTTTGACGACGTGCAATTCAGGGCGAGTGGTGCCAGCGGTTTCGGTTTGGTCCCGGCGTCCTGCGGGAGCCGCGTTTGATGCGATCGTTCTTGGTGCGGCCACGTTCAGCCCCTCCTTCCTTGTCGTTTCATGCTTGCGTAATCATTGCCTTGGTCGAATCGTTTTCGCCAGCGTTCAGGAATTGGTCTGGTCAGTTCCACTGCGCGCAGTCGCACAGAGGCCGACCTTGGATTCATGGCGATTTCTTCCTCGGCCGCTTTGATGGCGCCTCGCGTCAGTTCTTTGAAGAACGGCATCATATCCGGGGGTATTACCGGCATATCTGCGGGCACGTCAGCTTTCAGACCTTGATTCATAAATGTTTTGACGGTCTTGTCTTCCAGCGAATGGTACGACTCCACCACCAAACGTCCTCCCACCGCAAGATGGTTGGCGATCTGCGGTAGCGTCCCCGCCAATTTGTCGAGCTCGCCGTTGACTTCAATACGTAATGCCTGGAACACACGTTTCGCGGGATTTCCCGCAGGACGGTGCGCTTGCGGCACAACCTCATCCACCAATCGGTTGAGCTGCCCCGATGTGGTCAATGGTTCGATCTCACGCCTACGCACGATTTCGCGGGCTATCTGCTTGGAGAAGCGTTCCTCACCATATGTACGGAAAATGCGTACCAGATCAGCGAACGAATATTCAGCAAGTATCTGTTCGGCGGTCAATGGCTGGGTCACGTCCATACGCATGTCCAAAGGCGCATCGTGAGAATAGGAGAATCCCCGCTCCGTCTCGTCAATCTGCAAACTCGACAATCCCAAATCCATGAACACGGCGTTTACCTGGTCGATCCCCTGATCATCAAGCACTTGCGCGAAATCGTCGAATGCGGCGTGCACGGGTATGAAGCGGTCGGCAAGACCTTCCATCCGCATTCGCTGCGTGGCGAGCGAAAGCGCCTCCGTGTCTCGATCGATGCCGATCAGACGCGCTTGCGGACTCGCTTTGAGAAAAGCCGTGGAATGCCCCGCCAAACCAAGCGTGCAATCCACCGCAATCGACCCTGGCCTCGCCAACGCCGGGACCACCAGATCCACGCAGTCGCGCAGCAACACTGGCTGATGTATGGTCGTTACATCTGTCATCAGAATTCCACCGCCGGTAATACGTCATCGGCAATATCGGAATATCCCTGCTCCTGTTCGGCGAGATATTCCTCCCATGCCTGCTTGTTCCAAATCTCCGCTCGGGTCCCCACGCCAATCACCACGATGTCGCTTCCCAAATTCGCGTAATCGCGCAACATCTGCGGCACGAGCACACGTCCTTGCCTGTCTGGCTCCTGATTAACCGCGCCGGAAAGGAACACACGCAAATAATCACGTGCAGCCTTGTTTCCCATGGATGTGCGCTGGATCTGCAATGCGATCCGGCGAAATTCCGATTGGGGCAACAGATAGACACATCGCTCCTGACCACGGGCCATCACCATGCCCGGTCCCAGCTGGCTGCGAAATTTTGCAGGCAATGCCATACGTCCTTTGGCGTCGATTTTTGGAGTGTATGTTCCCAACAGCAGCGGAGGCAGTCCAGCCATCACACCGCTCGCTTGCGTCGAACCATCGTCGGAGAAGGGCTCGGTTTCAACGCTTTGAACCATCGCCACACCTCCTTACATGATGCGCGGGAACACCTAGACCCAAAACTCTTTCCCCACTTTACCCCACGCATCACCATAAATCCCCACATAAATGGAAAAAATCAGCAAATGCTGAGGTTGATTTTCCCCACATTGAACGAATGGCATCAAATCAACTACCGTAAATTCATCCTTGCTTCGCTATGTCGCACTCGCCCTCGTCGGTTTTCGTAGAAGCCTCGGGGTACATTGGAGTGCCTAAGTTTTGTGAGGAAGGGATTGCAGATGTCGAGTTATTCCGCCCAGTTGCGTGAAGAACAACAGGCCGTCAGCCGCGCGTACGGCCGCTTGGATGATCTGCGGACCCAAGCTCGTGCCCGTCTCGACACCGTGCGTGCTGCCGGCTCGCACGGATCGCCCACGCAACGCACCGAACGCGATTCCTTCGCCACCATGTACGAGGATCGCCTCACCCAGCTGCGTGCCGTCGAAGATCGCCTGGTGTTCGGCAGACTCGACGATGTCCACGGTGCGCACAGATACATCGGGCGTATCGGACTGTCCAACGAAAACCACGAGCCGATCCTCACCGATTGGCGAGCCGACGCGGCACGTCCGTTCTACGAAGCGACGCCTTCCAATCATGGCGATATCGTAATGCGCCGCCATATCACACTCAGCTTCCGTGAAGTGGTCGGCGTTGAAGACGAGGTGCTCGATGTGCACTCCGACCAGGTCGGGCAGGCGTCTTCGGACGGCACTCTGACCGGCGAAGGCGCGCTGCTCGCATCGTTGAACGCCAAGCGCACCGGCAAGATGACCGATATCGTGGCAACCATCCAAGCCGAGCAGGATCGCATTATTCGCGCCGACCTCAACCAGGCCGTGGTGGTGCAGGGTGGACCGGGTACCGGCAAAACCGCCGTGGCGCTGCACCGTGCGGCATATCTGCTCTACACGCATCGGCGAATGCTCGAACGCTCCGGTGTGCTCGTGGTCGGACCGAGCTCAACCTTCCTGCATTACATCGATCAGGTGCTCCCCTCCCTCGGCGAGACCGGAGTGGTCAGCCGAACCATCGCCGATCTGATCCCCGGCGTGATCGCGACGGCGCATGACAACCCGTTCGCCGCGAAATTGAAGGGCGAACGTCGTATGTCCAAAGCCATCGCCAATGCCGTTGCCGCACGAGAACGCGTCCCCGCATCATTGCCGTCGATCCGCATCAACGGATTCGCAGTGCCCATCGTGCGCGCGGATATCGAACAGGCCATCACCGATGCCAAGCGCACGCGACAGCAGCACAACAAAGCACGCGAAACTTTCGTGCATAGCATGTTGATCGCCATGCGCAACCGTTATGTGGACAAGCTTGATTACGAGCCGGAGCAGGCGGAGTTGACGGATGTGATGCAGCAGTTGCGCATGAATGACACCTTGCGCAAGACGTTGAATCTCGCATGGTTGCCGATGACCGGCGAATGGCTTATCGACCAACTGTTCTGCAAGCCGCAGCAGCTTCGTCGCTTCGCACCATGGCTTGAGGAACGCGATATCGAAGCATTGGTTCGCCCCAAAGGGTCGCCGTTTACCGTCAGCGATATTCCGCTGCTGGATGAAGCCATGGAACTGCTTGGCCCGACCCCAAAGCGGTCGCCCGCCAAAAGGCGTTGGACGCCAAGCGCGCCGAGGAGGAGCAGTTCGCGCAAGATACGCTGGCTCAAGCTGGCATCGGCTCCGGCATCGTCACTTCGCAGATGTTGGTCGACAATATCAACGGGATGGACGCGGAACTCACCGCGCAGCGCGCCGCCGCAGACCGTGAATGGACATATGGGCATATCGTTGTCGATGAAGCTCAGGAACTCACCGCCATGGATTGGCGCATGCTCATCCGCCGTTGCCCGTCGCGTTCGTTCACCATTGTGGGCGATGTTGCGCAAACCTCCGCATTGGGCGGCACCCGTTCGTGGCGGCGTATGATGGATCCGTTGTTCGGACCCCACAATTGGCAACTCAACGAATTGACGATTAATTACCGCAATCCGAAGGAAGTGTCGCAGCTCGCCTGTGATTTCGCGGCAACGGAGGGATTGTACATCTCCACCGTCAATGCGGTGCGCGGCGTGCCGGATTCGGTCAAGCGCCTCACTCTGGCCGACGACAGTCTGATTGCCGATGCCGTGGCACAGCAGACCGTCGATCTGGTCCGCGCATTCGTCTCCTCCGATGGCACCGGACGCGTGGCCATCATCGCACCTGACGATATGGTCAAGCCGTTGCGCAGGCGGGTGTACGAACAGCTTCGCGAAACATTGACGGCGAAGGAGTTCGACCGTCTCGATGCGCAGAGCTCTTGGGATGAACAGGTCACCGTTTGTTCCACGCAAATGGTGAAAGGCTTGGAATACGACGCAGTGATGGTGGTGCAGCCGGGAAGCATCGAGGAGAATGCCCCCTCACGCATTGTGGCCGCAGCCGATTTATACGTCGCCATGACCAGACCGACACAACGTCTGCTTATAGTCCGGACAAATGCAGACGAAAAACTGCTCAAGCTATAAGGTAGGAACCATGCCTAAAGCATTGTTACTTGAAAATATTCATCCTGACGCGGCACAGTCACTGCGTGACCACGGCTTCGAAGTCGAGTGCCTCAGGGGCGCCCTCAACGAAGATGAACTCATCGACGCCTTGGAAGACGTTGATCTGCTGGGCATTCGCTCCAAAACCAGCGTGACCAGCAAAGTCATCGACGCACGTCCGACGCTCACGGCCGTCGGCTGCTTCTGCATCGGCACCAATCAGGTCGATCTCGACTATGCGGGCAAGCACGGCATCGCCGTGTTCAATGCCCCATATTCCAACACTCGCTCCGTGGTGGAACTGGTTATCGGCGACATCATTTGCCTGATGCGCCGCATTCCTGCGCACACCCATCATATGAAGCACGGTATGTGGGACAAGTCTGCTTCCGGCTCTCATGAAGTGCGAGGCAAGACGCTCGGCATCATCGGCTACGGCAATATCGGATCTCAGCTTTCCGTCATCGCCGAGGCACTTGGCATGCGCGTGGTGTTCTACGACATTGAAGAGAAGCTTGCCATGGGCAATGCCCATCGTTGCTCCACGCTGAACGAACTGCTCGAACAGTCCGATGTGGTCACACTGCATGTCGATGGCCGCAAGTCCAATACCGGTTTCTTCGGTGAGGACCAGTTCGCGCATATGAAGCAGGATTCGATCTTCATCAATCTTTCCCGCGGTTTTGTGGCTGATTTGGACGCTCTGAAGAAGCATTTGGACTCCGGCCACATTTCGGGCGCCGCAGTGGATGTGTTCCCTGTCGAGCCGAAGAAGAGCGGCGACGAGTTTTTGACGAGCCTTGCGGATGAAGACAATATGATTCTGACCCCGCATATTGGCGGGTCTACGCTTGAAGCCCAGAAGTCCATCGGACAGTTCGTCTCACAGCGTCTTGAGGATTATTGGTTCAGGGGATCCACCATGTTGTCCGTGAATCTTCCGCAAATCACACTGTCTGATATTCGTTCGAACTTCCGCATCGCGCATCTTCACGCGAATTTGCCTGGCGTACTTGCCAAGGTGAACCGTGTGCTCGGAGAAGAGAATATCAACATCGCGGCACAGGCACTGGGCACCGAAGGCGAAATCGGCTATGTGGTCACCGATGTGGCCCAGCGCCCCAGCCAGAAGGCTTTGGACGAACTCGCAGCCATCGAAGGCACGATCCGTATGCGTGTGATCAGCTGACGATCCCAATCCGGCAAACGCCACTACGATACGAATGCATTGTGGGGGTTCCAATCACTTATTGGCTGGAACCCCCACAATGCATGAACCCTAATGCCGTTTGCCGTAATCGCCCAGTTTTGCGCTACCAAGTCCATTTCAGCCAAAACAAACGCATTATCATATGCGTTCGCAACCGTTCGAACCTACTTCAGCGCATCGGCCTTCAGCTCGTCGATCGCGTTCTGGAAATCCTCAAGATTCTCAAAATTCTGGTATACACTGGCGAATCGCATATACGCGACCTCATCAAGATCACGCAACGGTTTCAAAATGGCCCTGCCGACCTCGTCGGATTTGACTTGAGCCAGTCCTCGGGCACGAAGATCCTCTTCGACCTGCTGGCCAAGAGCCTTCAAATCGTCTTCCTTGATCGGACGGCCCTGGCATGCCTTGCGAACACCAGAAATCACCTTGTTCCTATCGAACTGCTCAACGTTGCCGGAACGCTTCACCACCAACAACATAGTGGTCTCTAGCGTGGTGAAACGCTTGGAGCATTTCGGGCATTCACGCCTACGGCGGATGGAATGGCCGTCATCGCTGATGCGGGTATCGACCACCTTGGTATCTGGATTCTGACAAAAAGGGCAATGCATGGTGTCAAGAATAGCCTGAACCATTGAACTAGGCCAATCTTGCGCGGGTTCATACCTCGTCGGGAACGATAAGTCTTTGACCGGCCCGAAGCGATACTGAATCCAGATTATTCAGTCGTACCAGCTCGTCCACAGTATCCGCAACATTGCCACCATCAGGCGTAATACGCGCAGCGTACCCCCACAACGTATCGCCCGGCTGGACGGTATATACCACCACCGGCGTCGCTCCGGGATCTGACTGCGCGCGTGCAGGCATCATCAATCCAGCCAAACACCATGCGAGCACCATCAGCATCATGATTACGGCCAGTCGATCCGCCCAGACTTTGAAATCAACGCCATGAGCCTTCGGCACACAATCCATCACGCCACTCCTTCTCGAACAGCTGTTCTATCGAACGCATGTTCTGAGTATGGCACAAATGTTCGATAATTGCAGACACACCTCGAACAGATGTTTGATTTTCTCGGCGTTTCGCGTTATGCTTGCCTAAGACCTGAAAGGAGCCCACCGTGAGCACCGTCCCATTCACGCCCAAAAAGGATGCCGAGCGTCCGGATGAAAGCACGCTGACCGACCGTCAGCGCAAGGTGCTTGGCGCCATCAAAAAAACATCTCGTCGAGCAGGGGTTCGCTCCCTCATTCCGCGAAATCGGCGAAGCCGCAGGGCTTAAAAGTCCGTCATCCGTCAAACACCAGTTGCAAGTGCTTGACGACAAGGGCTTCATTCGCATGAACGCGAACAAGGGCAGAGCCATCGAAGTCGTGAGTTTCGACGATGACGAGGTTTCGCCCGGCAAAGTAGCGCAGGTCATCCCATTCCCGAGCCAATCTGATTCCAGCGGATCCATCATGGCTTCCCGCGATGTCCCCTTGGTGGGACGTATCGCGGCAGGCGTGCCCATCACCGCCGAGCAGCATGTGGACGATGTGATGCGTCTGCCGGAACGTCTCACTGGCACCGGCAATCTGTTTATGCTTGAAGTACATGGCGACTCCATGATTGACGCGGCTATCTGCGATGGTGATTTTGTGGTGGTACGCGAGCAGAACACCGCGGAAAATGGAGATATTGTGGCGGCGCTGCTCGACGATGAAGCCACGGTGAAAACGTTCCGCAAGGATCATGGCCATGTCTGGCTCATTCCGCACAATCCCGCCTACTCCCCTATCGATGGCACGCATGCTGAGATCATGGGCAAGGTGGTCACCGTGCTCCGCAAAATCTGACGTTAGACTATTCAACGCCATTGAAATCGCGCCCACAAAGATGAAGCCATAAACAAAGACTCCATCTTTGTGGGCGCGATTCTTTTCCGGTAAACGCACCGGTCATTTACGAATGTTTAGGAATGCATTTCGGATTTGCTTGTCGAACTGTATCCTTCCGGTTCGAGTTGGAAGGTGGTATGAGGTACGGATACGGGGAAATGTTCGCGCAGGCAATCTTGTAGTTGTGCAAGTATTTCCGCCGCTTCTTTCATGGTGAGTCCTTGTTCGACCACAACATGCGCCATGAAGATCGGCATGCCTGTGGATACGATGCTCGCGTGGATGTCGTGTACCGCCACAACATGCGGCACTTGTTCCAAGTGGGAACGCACTTCATCGAGATCAAGACCGTTGGGGGTTTCTTCGAGAAGCACGCGAACCGCGTTGCGCAACAGTTTGATGGCTCGCGGGATCATCATGAGTGCGATGATGCCACCTGCCACAGCGTCGAATCCGGCCCAGCCGGTGCAGATGAGCACGCTTGCCGATACGATTACGGCAACGGACCCTAAAGCGTCATTCATGACTTCAAGGAATGCCGCTTTCATGTTCATGTTGTCTTCGCTTTGCGATGCGAGGATAAAGATTGATCCGATATTGGCCGCAAGGCCGAGTATGCCCATGAAGAGCAGCAATCGCACGTCGTTTACTTCGTCGGCAGATCCGCCGAAAAGTCTCATGCCGGCTTCCACAAGCGCATAGATACCTACGATGAGGAGGATGAGGGCTCCGACTGCCGCTGTTAGCACTTCGAGCCTTGCCCAGCCCCAGGTGCGTTTGTTGCTGGGCTTGCGTTGCATCAGTATTGCGGTGACGGTTGATGCGATGAGTACGGACATGTCGGTGAGCATGTGTCCGGCATCAACGAGCAGCGCCAACGATTCTGTGATGACCGCGCTGATGACTTCCGCTATGAATACCGTCGAGGTGAGACCGAGCGACATCATGAGCCGTTTTTGATGTTCCGCTCCTGTGTTCGCTATCGATCCGTGCGCGTGGTCATGTGCCATATGCTTAATCTTTCAGCCCGATTAAGAAACTTATTGAAATTGTTTCTCAATACCATTTTCATTGCTCTCAAAACGCAAGAAACCCCAGCCATAGGCCGGGGTTTCCTTTATTTCTTTTTGCAGTCTAACGACTGATCAATCGCCTGTCAATACCCAAGCAACCAAAAAGCGGTAACGCAGCTGGCACTCCGTTGCCGCCAGAAAACAATAAAAAACGCGGTAACGCATGTGACAGCAAGGCGCACGGAATGAAGGCGTACAGAGGTACGTCGAATTCCGTGTAACGCAGCTAGCACTCCGTTACCGCGT
>ENA-OQKJ01000378-OQKJ01000378.1-human-gut-metagenome-genome-assembly--contig:-NODE-378-length-10613-cov-2.013828_pt1 | contig 10613 bp, 9 predicted proteins | sample MGYA00242647_ERZ504795 | MGnify/ENA primary metagenome ERZ504795 (study PRJEB26092, sample SAMD00036398) | human gut metagenome | host: Homo sapiens | study: EMG produced TPA metagenomics assembly of...
CGTTGCATTGTAATGACAGTCATACAGATTCACATCTGCTGAAAATTCGGAGTCTGTTGGTCCTGCAAACAGGTTCATACATCCATCATAGCCTAAAATCTTGTTTCCAAGTTCTGCAACTGGTCTGGCTGGTACGTAAACAAAGACATCATCAAATCCTTTTCCATCGACAGATAGTGCTTTTAATCCATCGACTGGATCATCCATCTTTGCTGTGTTTACATAAATTAATTCAACACCTTTTTCCTTGGCTTCTTCTACAGAGATCACCTCATTCGCTCTTGCTAATTTGGCGTCATCAATGTCTGTAACGATCACTTTGGCTGGTTTATTCTCGATGGCAAGGGCGTAGCTTACAGCACCAAGTCCCATTGGTCCGCATCCACCAAGAATTGCGATACTTCCACCTGCTTTTGTTCCCATTACATGTTCATAACGGTCTTTAACGTGATAGTTTGTTTTATAACCACAAATGACACAGCACATTGGTTCTGCAACAGAAGATTCAAAGTAAGAATCTCCTTCATGAGTCCAAAGGCATCCAGCTTCGATAATATCATTTGGGAAAATACAGTAAGTTGCTGCTCCACCGCACTCTGTATAAGAGTATCCTGGAGATTCAGCCTGTCCAGGAATTGCTGGCTGCTGTGCGAACTTCTGTCCTGGTTTGAATTTATCCTGCCATTTTTTACCGACTTTCACAATATCTCCGGCAAATTCGTGTCCAATGATGATCGGGTGATCAGCAACATCCGCAGGAACTCGCTTATGATCTGCTCCTTGTTTTACCATTTTCCATGTAGACATACAGATGGAATCACTCATCACCTTAACAAGGATCTCATCGTCCTTGATCTCCGGCAGTTCAAAAGTATCCAGACGCAGGTCGTTGGCGGCGTGCAGACGAACAGCTTTGACTTTCATAATGAAACTCTCCTTTTATTATAACAGTTACCGTTGTGTTTTCAAGAAGTTTTACAGATGCTGGAAGGTGACCAGCGGCAGCAGTTCTTCGATCTGGCTGCGCTCTGCGGCCTGTGTGCCGCTGCACATCACATTGGCGGCTCCTGTGGCGATGGACAGGCGAACGGTGTTTTCTCGCCAAGTCCTTCGCTTCGGCGTAGGCGAGAGCGGCGACCACGCTGTCGCCGGCACCCACCGTGCTGCCCACTTTGACCTTCAGTGCCGGAGCGTAGATCACGCTGTCCTTGCGGAGATACAGCGCACCCCGACCGCCCATGGACACCACCACATGTTCGATGCCCCTGCGGATGAGCGCCTGACCGGCATCGGCCAGTTCATCCAGCGTTTTCAGCTCCCGGCCCATCATGCGGGAAAGCTCGTCGTTGTTGGGTTTGACCAGATAGGGAGCAGCCTTCAGCCCCTCTGCCAGCAGCTCGCCGTCTGCATCCAGAAAGACCTTTGCCCCTGCCTTTTTGCAGGATTCCACCCATGTGTAGTAGGTGTCCTTGGGGGCACCCTTCGGCAGGCTGCCTGCCAGCACCACGATATCCCCCCGTTTCAGTTCCTTCAGCAGGTCGTACAGCAGGGCGGTCAGCTCCGGGGCATCCACCTCGATGCCCGGCTCGTTGATGTCGGTGTTGGTGTGGTTTTCCGGGTCGATGACCTTCAGGTTCGTGCGGGTCTCGCCGGGCACGAAACGGAAGTTGTGGGCAAGCCCTTCACCGTCCAATGCGTCCTGAATGGCTTTGCCGCTGTTACCGGCCAGAATGCCGATAGCCTTGCTGGTCCCACCCAGCTTTGCGATCACCTTGCTGACGTTGATGCCCTTGCCACCGGGATCGGTACGCATCTTGGTGATCCGGTTTACGGTGTCCAGCGCAAGGTTCGGGATCTCAACGGTCTTGTCCAGCGCCGGATTCAATGTTACGGTGTAGATCATGGGAACAACAGCCTCCTTCACGATTGTTGTTATGAAACTCGAAACTGTTGAAACGAAAGCTCTGGCATTATAATACCAACAGTTCCCGCCCCTGTCAAGCTGTTGTTTCAACAAATCGCACTGCGTGTTTTTGGTGCTTTTCGCCAACTTTCTGGGATACATGATTTTTGATTCAAAAGTTCTCTAATAGGTATCTTGTTACAACAACAAAAAACTCCCGGCTCTGCCCAAAAAGGCAAAAGCCGGGAGTTCGTTTTCAGTTCATTTTGTGTGCGGCGGTTTGCAGTCCGCAAAAAAGCCACGGTCAAAGCCCTGTTCCAACAGGTCTGCAGCTTCCTGCTGCTGGCCGGTGCGCAGTGCCTCCATCAGCCGGGGCGCTTCGATCAGCTGCCCGCTGACATTCTGCATGACCTCCACCGGGACGCCGTTCCCGTCGTCCGGAGCCAGCAGCACCAGTGCCCCCAGCACGATGCGCCCCGGCTCATAGACCGGCGGCTGTGCCTGCAGATAGCCCAAGCGGCAGTCCTTTACCGCACTTGTCCTGCAATGGAGCAGCAGGGCATACAGGGGTTTGATGTAGGTATCGCCCAGCGTTTCACGGCGGCGAAGCTGCTGCTCCACCAGCCGGGCGTCCGCTTCCTGCGGGCAGAACAGCTGCGCCGCTGCATGGATGAGGGCAGCGCGGCTGCCGGGAGCCTTGACGGGCTGGATGGTCAGATGTTCCAGCAGCCCGGTCATGGACCGGGTCAGGCGTGCATAATACTGCAGCTTGGAGTCTGCGTGCGGTGCATCCTGCACAGGCTGCACCGCCGGTTCCGGTTCTGCGCGGTTCTGGCTGTACCGCGTGATAGCGTCCTTCAGCACGGCACGGTCTGGCTCCAGCAGGGAAGGGCTGATGCACACCGCCGGGTAATCCAGTTCCAGCGGCACGGTAGAGATAATGAAGTCGATTTTTCTCCGACGCAGGTCGGCAGTGTTCAGCTCCCGCACCGAGCAGCACCCCTCTACCTGCAAAGAGGGAAACTCGTTTCCCAGCCGGGAAGCCAGAAAGCGGCTGGAACCCATGCCCAGCGGACAGGCCACTACCACCCGCAGCCGCAGCCGGAACATGGCATTCTGTTCCAGCACTGCGCCAAAGTGCATGGCAAGGTAGGCCGCTTCATCGTCTGAAATGGCGGGCAGAACGAATTGCTGCTGCACCGCATCACAGGCGGCGCGGGTGGCTTTCCACAGGCCGGGGTAGGCGGTGCGGATGGTGTCCAGCTGGGGGTTTTCGTACGAATGTTCTGCTCCACCCGCAGCAGCATGGGGCGCAGGTGGCAGTACAGGTCATCCCGCAGGGAGGTGTAACCGGAAAGGTCTGTGTGCAGCGCCTTTTCCATTTCCCGGATAAGGGCGGCTTCCAGATTCCGCAACTCCATCTCCTGTGCGCTGCCCCAAGGGTCCTCTGCGCCCAGATAGGCGGAGAGATACAGTTCCAGATACTGCGCTTCCTCAGACGGCAGGGTTAGCCCGAAGGCGCGGTTCAGCGCCGCCACCAGCCGGGCAGCATGATTGCCCGCCGGGCGCAGCCCTCTGGGGGCGCTGCCCTTGTCGCCGCCCTGCCGCAGCTGCTGAATGGTCAGGGTGCAATGGATCGCCAGCGCCAGAAAGCCTGCATCCGGCAGATGGAGCTGTTCTTCCTGTTCAAACTGCTGCAAAGCCGCCCAGACCTTTTCGGCCGTTTTTGTATCCAGCAGGGTCGAGAAGATCTCGTTTTCCGGCATCCGTCCGCAGAGCACCTCTGCCAGTTCCTTTTCCGGCATACTGCTGCGCAACAGGGCAGACACCACCCTCCGGTAGGAAGAAGCATCCCCCTGCAGCCAGACCCCCACGCCGGGGCGGCGGAACATCTCCACCCGGTAGGGGTGTAGCTTGGTCTCAAGTTCATCCAAGTCCGCAGACAGCGTGCTTTCCGAAACGCCAAGCGCCCGTGCCAGTACCGCTGTTTTGCAGGGCTCCTGCTCGCTGAGCAGCCTTGTCAAAGGCTGCTGCCGCCGCTCTGCGCGGGAAAGTTCTTTCCTGTCGCCGCTGTTCAGCTGGGTGCGCAGTGCGTCTCGCCGCTCCGGCGCTTCATCCAGCAGCAGACCCTTGCCGGGATTCCGCACAAAATGCGCCCCGGCAGCCTGCATCCACTGCTCCACAGCGGGCAGCTCCCGCAGCACGGTGCGGCGGCTGACCCCGATGCTTTCAGCCAGCGCCGCCGCCGTCACCCAGCCCTGCGGAAGGCTGAGCAGCTGCTCGATCAGCTTCCGTGCATTTGCCGACAGTTCCTTACGATACACCGCACCCATGTTGCTTCTCTCCTTTTCCCAAAAGTTACCCATTGCTTCTATTGTAACATAGTGCCACCCCGTCTGCCAGCCCCCAACGCAGAAAAGAAGTTGTTGTGTTTTTTTGTTCACCATTTGCCCGGTGACAAAAGCTTCCTTGTTCCCGTCTTGTATCCCGGCGCATCAGCAAATATGCACAAATCACCCGCGCATCCATTGGAAATGTTGCCGTATCAGCCCACTGGTGTCACCATCCTCCGGTGACAACCCCACCGCTTGTCACCATTGAAATCCGGCGCAGTATCGGCTAGAATAGTGCCAGAACGAAACGAAAGCTCCTCCGAACAACCGTCCGCAGGCCGCAGCTCCCATGCCACAGGAGCTGCACCGCCTGCCTTTCAAGTGAAAAAGGAGAGCTACAAATGAAAAACGCTGTTTCCCGCTTTGGCAAGTTCCTCAGCGGCATGGTCATGCCGAATATCGGCGCATTCATCGCGTGGGGCTTCCTCACTGCTCTGTTCATTGAAGCGGGCTGGTTCCCCAACGAAAAGCTGGCCAGCATGGTATCCCCGATGCTGACCTACCTGCTGCCCATCCTCATTGCAGGGCAGGGCGGCAAAATGATTGCAGGCGACCGCGGCCGCGTCATCGCCGCCATCGCCGTGGTGGGCTGCATCTGCGGCTCGGACTACACCATGCTGATGGGCGCCATGGTCATGGGCCCTCTGGCCGGCTGGGTCATCAAGCAATTCGATAAGAAGGTAGAAGGCCATATCCCCGCCGGTTTCGAGATGCTGGTCAACAACTTCTCCGTCGGCATTCTGGGTATGCTGCTGGCCATCCTCGGCTACTACGTCATCGGCCCGTTCATGACCGCCATCCTCACCGTGCTGACCGCCGGTGTGGACTTCCTTGTGGCGCACAGCCTGCTGCCGCTGGTGTCCATCTTCATTGAGCCTGCCAAGGTATTGTTCCTGAACAACGCCATCAACCACGGCATCTTCAGCCCCATCGGTGCAAGTCAGGCTGCTGAGACCGGTCGTTCCATCATGTATATGCTGGAAGCCAACCCGGTCCGGTCTGGTGTCCTGCTGGCCTACTGCTCTCTGCAAGGACGACACACCCGCCAGTCCGCTCCCGGTGCTGTGATCATCCACCTGCTGGGCGGCATCCACGAGATCTACTTCCCCTACATCCTGATGAACCCCGTGATCATCATCGCCCCCATCGTGGGCAACTTCTGTGCCATCCTGTTCTACTCTATGACCGGTGCAGGTCTGTCCGGTCCTGCTTCTCCCGGTTCCATCATCGCCTACATGGCAATGGCTCCCCGGGATTCCATTCTCACCGTTCTGCTGGGCGTTGTCATCGCCGGTGCAGTCTCCTTTATCCTGTCCTCGGTCATTCTGAAAGCGACCTCCGGTCACACCAAGAGCCTGACCGATGCCCAGAACGAAATGAAGGAGATGAAGGCACAGGCCAAGGGCGAGATCCCCGAGCCTACTGCCGTGAATGTCGGCCAGATCCGCAAGATCGTCTTTGCCTGCGATGCCGGTATGGGTTCCAGCGCCATGGGTGCTACCAAGTTCCACAACCGCATTAAGGCGGAGCGCCCCGACTTGACCGTGACCAACTCCAGCGTGGATACCATCCCCGCCGACGCGGACGTGGTGGTCTGCCAGCGCGTTCTGGCTGACCGCGCCGCCAAGTGCGCCCCGCAGGCACAGCTTGTTACATTGGATAACTTCCTTGCAGATCCGCATCTGGACGCATTGTACAACGCACTGACCTCCACTACCCCGGCACTGGATGCCAAGGCCGAAGCTGCCGCCAATGAGGAGATCGTATCCGACCTGCGCAATGCAGCCGTAGCCCCTCTGGCGGCTGCCGTGACCGAGGCTTCCAAAGCCAACGATTCCGTGATGAAGATCCAGGCGGAGGACATCCAGCTGGGTCTGCCCTCCGTCACCTAAAGGAGGAGGTCCATCCGTGTCCGCCGGTGCGCTGCTGGACAAAGCGCGGCTTATGTGGATGTACAGTTACGCCGATGCCATGGTGGAGACGCGAAAAAGCTGGTGAGCACCTATATGGGCATGGGCGTAGCCATCCCCACGGCACCAGCAGAAGAAGGGCACCGTTAAAAAGTCCGGCGTTGTCCTGCTGCAATATCCGCAGGGCGTGGACTTCGGTGATGAAAAAGCCTACCTCGTGTTCGGCATTGCCGGTGTCGGCAACGACCATCTTGACCTGCTGGGCAATGTCTGCGAGATCCTTGAAGACGAGGATGCGCTGGAACAGCTCAAGACCACTTCCGATATGAACTATGTGCTGGAGCACTTACAATAACGATTCCAAAAAGGAGAGATTTTTATGAAGAGCATCGATATCACCATTCAGGACAAAGAAGGTCTGCACGCCCGTCCCGCCGGTATCCTGAGCAAAGCTGCCAAAGGCTTTGAGAGCAAAGTCACCATGACTAAGAACGGCAAAGTCGCCGACATGAAGAAGATCTTTGCCGTAATGGGTCTGGCCGTGAAGTGCGGCGAGACCGTGACCATCGCCGCCGATGGCCCGGACGAGGATGCCGCCATCGAAGAATTGACCAAGCTGTGCAAGGACGCATGACTTCTCCCTCCGTCTATGACCATTCTGCATAAATACTGCTGACGCAAAACCGCTCCGGGCAGAACGCTCGGAGCGGTTTTACTGTCAGTATGCGTTTTTCATCACCGTGTTTTCCAGAAAGCTGAAAAACACATCGTATTCATTTGGGGTCAGCATTTTGGGAGAACTCATGATCACAAGATCATGTCCGTGGTTTCCCACATGATAGGGTGGATGAGTGTGAGAATAGGGGTTTTCCAAAACCCTCTTGACGAATTTCACATACAGTGGTATTTTTCTTGTAAATCCCACCGTCTTTGTGGATTGGTTTGAAGCCATCCACAAAATGTGGTCGTGTTCATTTTGAACACAGGCACAGAAAGTGGTTGGTTATCACCGTGAGACCCACCACTTCCGTGAGGAAAAGTCCACGAAAGAACTTACCGTCCCGCAACACACCCGATTCATTTTGCCGCTTACTTCGCCCGACAAAATCATCGCTACGCTGCGTGGGCGATATTTTTCTTTTATGGTCACTTGTCGGGGCGGAGGCCCCTCCATCTTGCTGGCGCAAGACCGCTCTGCCGCTTAAAAGCCCCACTGGGGCTTTTGTTGCTGCGCAAACGCGGCATTTTGCTTTCCGAAGAAACAAAAAATCCGAACCTTTCTCCTATTGAGAAAAGGTTCGGATTTTCATTATTTGGTGCGATGGAAGGGACTCGAACCCCCGGCCTACTGATTCGTAGTCAGTCACTCTATCCAGCTGAGCTACCAACGCATACGTTCCGTTCGGAACATGATGTATTTTATCACGAAGGGCGAGGTTTGTCAACAGCTTTTTTAAAATATTTTTATATTTTCCAAAAAGAACGTCTTTTCTTTGATTTTACTGCGGCTTTTTCTGTAATTCTTCTGCCGCATCGGCGCAAAAAGCGGCTTCTACGGCCGCTTTTTGCCCGCCGGGCGGGGGAGAGTGGGCGTGGCGCTCAGCCCTCCTGCGCCAGCTGACGGGCGATTTTTACACCGGTGGGGGTGGCGGCAAGACCGCCCTGACCGGTCTCGCGCAGGTCGGGGGAGAGCAGACTGCCCACGCGGCCCATGGCGTCGATGACCTCGTCGCAGGGGATGGCGTAGTCCACCCGGCCAGTGCCATGTTGGCGCAGGAGACCGCGTTTCACCGCGCCCACCACGTTGCGCTTGATGCAGGGCACTTCCACCAGACCCGCCACGGGGTCGCAGACCAGACCCAGCAGGTTGCCCAGTGCCATGGCGGCGGCAGCGGCGCACTGCTCCGGGGTGCCGCCCTTCAGGTTACACAGGGCGGCGGCGGCCATGGCGCTGGCGGCGCCTACCTCGGCCTGACAGCCGCCCTCTGCGCCCGCCAGCGTGGCGCGGGCGGCGATGACCTGCCCGAAACCTGCCGCCACATACAGTGCGTCGCAGACGGCGTCCTCGTCTGCCTGCCCGGCGCGCGCCAGCGGCAGCAGCACCGCCGGCAGCACCCCGCAGCTGCCCGCCGTGGGCGCGGCTACGATGCGCTTCATGCAGGCGTTGCACTCGGCGGTCTTCAGGGCTTCTGCCGTGACGGCGGCCAGATAATCATCGCCCAGCAGGCGTCCCTGCTGCCACGCCTGCTCCACCTTGGCGGCATCGCCGCCGGAAAGGCCGCTGCGGCTGCGCTGCGCGGGGTCGTATTCCTGACTGGTGGCCTGCATCACCTGCCACAAATGCCGCATGGCGGCGCGGCTGTGCGCCTCGGTCAGGCGGCTCTCCTCCAAATCGCTGCGCAGCACCGCTTCTGCCAGCGTGATCTTCTGGCTGCGGGCGGCAGCCAGCATCTCTTCACAGGACAAAAATGCCATGGCTCATTCCTCCGTTTCTTCCGGCTCGTCCACGTTCAGGCAGGTCACCTTCAGCAGACCCGGCATCACCGCCAGCTGCCGTTCCAGCGCGTGGGGGATGTGGGAGTCGCACTCCAGCACCATCACCGCATAGCCGCCCGCAGCGGCGCGGAACACCTGCATGGACGCGATATTGATGCGCCGCAGCGCCAGCGCCATGGTCACCTCGGCAATGCAGCCAGGGGTGTCCTCGTTGTGGATGATGAGGGTGTTGCTGTCCCCGCCGAAATCCGCCGGGACGCCGTCGATCTCCGTGACGCGGATGCGTCCGCCGCCCACCGACGCCGCCTTGAGCGAAAGCTGCCGCCCGGTGCGGCTGGTCAGGGTGAGCACGGCGGTGTTGGGGTGGGCAGAGCGCAGCTCTACCGGGTGGATGCTGAACTGCATCCCCCGCTGCGCGGCCAGCGCAAAACTGTCCGGCAGGCGGGGGTCGTCCGGGCGCAGACCCAGCAGCCCTGCCACCAATGCGCGGTCGGTGCCGTGCCCCTTGCCGGTGGTGGCAAAGCTGCCGTACAGGCCAATGTCTGCCTGCGCCGGTACCTCGCCCAGAAGCTTTTGTGCAGTATAGCCGATCTTTGCCGCACCGGCGGTGTGGCTGGAAGAGGGTCCGATCATCACCGGTCCCAGAACATCAAATAATCGCATAGGGGACAGCCTTCCTTTCCTGAGGGTTTTCCCACTTTTTGCGTCGGCAGCTGCTGCCGCAAAACGCGCTTTTTTCCTGCTTGAATGGACTAAAATTGCCAAAACGGCACATTTTTATCAAGTTTATTATACCGCTTTTGCTGCACTTGTGCTATAATAACTTTATTAATGTTTGAAAATGTCCCCAAAATGGCGTTCCGGCTGCTGCCTTGGCAGCGCCGCCCCGCCGCCAAGGGAACAACACGGAGGGTAGATCCTATGAAACTGGTAAGCGTGGAAACTCCTGAAAAGAGTGTCTGCAAAATGACCTTCAGCGCTACGGCTGAGGAACTGGAGGCCGCCTCCAATGCGGTCTATGAGCGCACCCGCGCCACTTATACCATCAAGGGCTTCCAGAAGGGCGAGGCCGACCGCGCACAGATCGAGGCTGACCGCGGCGAGCACACCTTCTGGTACGATGCCATCAACGACCTGATGGATCAGGATGTGCCTGCTTTGTACGAGGCTGCTTTGAAGGAGCACGGCTTTGCGCCGGTAGATGACCCCAGCTACGATCTGGTAAGCGTGAAAAAGGACGAGGGTTTTGTGGCTACCGCTACCGTGGCGCTTCAGCCCGAGCTGAAGCTGACCAAGACCACCGGCTTTACCTCCCAGTGCGTCACCCCGGAGGTGACCGACAAGGAGATCGACACGGTGCTGGAGCGCCGCCGCAACTACGCCGCAGAGCTGGTGCCCCACAAGGGCCCCGCTGTAAAGGGCAATGTGGTGCACATGGACTTTGAAGGCCTTCTGGACGGCGTGGCCTTTGCGGGCGGCACGGCAAAGGACCAGTCCGTGCAGCTGGGCAGCGGCCGCATGATCCCCGGTTTCGAGGACGGCATTCTGGGGCACAAGGCAGGGGACGAGTTCGAGATCAACGTCACCTTCCCCAAGAACTACCCCAACAAGGAGCTGGCCGGCAAGCCTGTCGTGTTCAAGATCAAGCTGCATGACGTGTGCGTGCGTCAGCTGCCTGCCTTGAACAGCGATTTTGCCAAGAAGATGGGCTATCCGCCGATGTCCAAACGTGAGATCAGCGGTGCTGCAATATCGAGAGAAGCGGCGACGCAGGGAATGGTACTTTTTAAAAAACATAAATGGGGTTCTTCCGTTAAAGGGCAGGGGAAAGATTGCCTTGTTTGGAAACGGAGCTGCCAGAACAATCCGCGGCGGAACGGGATCGGGAGATCCTTTTAACGGCGGTCTTTC
>ENA-OQKJ01000380-OQKJ01000380.1-human-gut-metagenome-genome-assembly--contig:-NODE-380-length-10585-cov-5.033276_pt1 | contig 10585 bp, 9 predicted proteins | sample MGYA00242647_ERZ504795 | MGnify/ENA primary metagenome ERZ504795 (study PRJEB26092, sample SAMD00036398) | human gut metagenome | host: Homo sapiens | study: EMG produced TPA metagenomics assembly of...
AAAAAATGCTCTGTAGGTATTACAAAAAAGACCATTATATCAGTTCTCTGATATAACAGCCTTACAGCATCATCACTCCTCTCTGTTCAGTTTTCTATTTCTTTACCCTATTTCGAAATAGTTACAAAGTTTTTACGATTACTTTGTAATTGTATGATACTATTATCGTGTAATAATGTCAATATCTTTGTAGCATATTTTCTCAGAAATTATAAAATATATTCGTTACTATTTGTTACATTCTTAGTAATAATTGTACATTTGCGCATTAAATGATATGATTATACCATGAATCAAACTTTTCCCTCCGCTTATTGCTTTCCACTGCTTATTTCTTTTCACAATCTCCACAGGGGACTTGCTTGATTCGATTAAATAATCATTGCAGATATCGGAGGCAGATATGTTATTATCAGAACAGTTCTATCAGACAGAAAAAACAGGATACCTGAACGAACAATTCCGACTTTTTCATCTTAAAGACCAGACCAGAAAGGAATTCTCTTACCATTATCATGATTTTCACAAGGTAGTTATCTTCATCTCCGGCAAAGCTGCCTATCATATAGAAGGAAAAGCTTATCAACTGAAACCATGGGACATTCTTCTGGTAAACCGCCATGCCATCCACCGCCCGGAGATTGATCCATCTGTTCCATATGAACGTTTTATTCTCTGGATCCAAAACGATATTCCCTGGCAGGAACTGCTGAAATGCTTCCAGAAAGCAAATGACCGAAGCTATAATCTGGTACGTCTGAATTCTGCTCTTCAGGAAAAGATGAAAGACATCCTGTTTGAACTGGAAAATTCTGCAAAATCCGATGAATATGGAAGGGAAATCCTGACACAGTCACTTTTTCTTCAGTTTATGGTTTATCTGAACCGTATCTTTCTGGAAAAGCAGTACATTTTTGATAAAAAATCCTACACCTTTGACTCGCAGATTGCCAGTATCCTTCAGTATATCAACCACAATCTGAAAGAAGATCTGTCTGTAGAAACGCTTTCTGCCAGATATTATGTAAGCAAGTACCATCTGATGCGGAAGTTCAAACAAGAAACCGGCTATACCCTTCATAATTATATTGTAAACAAGCGGCTTCTTATGGCACGTACTCTGATCTCAAATGGAATGCCTGTGACAAAAGCAGCACAGGAAAGCGGGTTCGCAGAATACAGCACTTTTTCCCGGGCATACCGTAAACAGTTCAAAACCAACCCCAGCGAAGAACTGCCTCATTATAGCAATCCTCTAAAATAATGCATCCACTACCTTTACACAACAATTCCATAACACAAAAAAGATGTAACCATGTCTGAAAGAATCTTTCTTCTCAGACATAATTACATCTTTTATTGTTCTCAGGTCGGGCAGATATTCGCGCTCCGCCTACTGTTTCACTTTCTTCTTCGCTGTCGCACAGTAGAATACGAATCCCAGCAGTACCAGTGCCACGATCATCCATCCGGCCAGTGCTGCTGTTCCCAGACCTGCAAATTTATCATAGTAACCTTTCAGATAGATCACAATGATAATCGCCGGAATTCCATAGGCAACATAATTTTTCAGACATTTCGGGAATTTCATGCCTGTACCGGCATTCACCTCTGCAATGAAATTGTCCCATCCCCATCCGTTCTTTCTGGTACAAAACAGAAGGTAACCAAGACTTCCAAGAGGAAGAAGGTTATTAGAAACAATAAAGTCTTCTAGATCCATGATGTTGCTTCCATCTCCGAATGGCTGGAATCCGGAAAGTACATTGAATCCAAGCACACATGGAATGCTTAAGATCATAACAAGAACTGCGCAGACAACAACACTCTTTTTACGGTTCCAGCCAAACAGTTCCATATTAAACACGATCAGGTTCTCAAATACAGCAATGATCGTTGAAACCGCAGCAAATGTCAGAAACAGGAAGAACAGACTTCCCCACAAAGCCCCTCCGCTCATCTTTGCAAAAATATTGGGCAGAGTGATAAAGATAAGGCTTGGACCTGCATCCGGTTGGATTCCATAGGAGAAACATGCCGGAATAATGATAAATCCTGCTGTCAGCGCAACAAAAGTATCAAGTACGGTGATGCTTACCGCCTCTCCGGTAAGGCTTCTGGATTTGTCCAGATAACTTCCGAAGATCAGCATGGCACCAATACCAATGGATAATGTAAAGAATGACTGACTCAATGCCGCAAATACTACATTACCAACTCCTGCTTCCTTAATCTTCTGAAAATCAGGAATCAGATAGAAGCGGATTCCTTCTCCCGCGCCTTCCATCATTATTGAATGAACCGCAAGGATCACCATAATGATAAGCAGTGCACTCATCATTACTTTGGAGATTTTTTCAATACCATTCTGCAATCCCATGAAACAGACTGCAAATCCGATCAGACAGATGATCACCATCCATAACATCATAGTCGGTGCATTTCCCAGCATATCGGAAAAAGACTGTGTTACTGCTTCCGGAGTCGCTCCAACGAAATCTCCCCGCAGACTCTTCACACAATAGTAGATCATCCATCCTCCTACTGTTGTGTAAAACATCATCAGCATATAACATCCAATAATACCAACAAATTTCAATGGCTTCCAGCAGCTTCCTGCAGGTGCCAGTTTGTCAAAACATTTCGCAACACTTGTGTGGCTTCCCCGTCCTACCGCAAATTCTGCTACCAGAACCGGAATACCGAGAATAACCAGAAAACATAAGTAGATCAGGATAAAGGCCGCGCCTCCATATGCCCCGCAGATATACGGAAACTTCCACACGTTTCCAATACCGATGGCACATCCTGCTGACACCAGGATAAAACCAAGGCGTGAGCCGAAAGACTCTCTTTTCATACTGTTTTTCCCCCTTTATGGAATTGTTATGTGACTGTTCATCAATCATAATCACATAGCTGTGGATGTACTGAACAGTTCAGACAGATATTCACAATCTGCCAATTCAACGCGCTAACGTGTTTTTGCGCACGATAAAAGGGCCTCATGATTCAGCCCTTTTATTTTGCAGCAGACATGATCTGCTCACAATGTTCTTTTTACAAAATCATTACTGCCCGCTCTGTAGTAATGAACTCACCACATACAGAAATGGGAGTCTTCTCAACTGAGATAAACGAGTCAGACCTTATTCTTACGTCCACAGCACTGTTTGTATTTCTTACCGCTTCCACATGGGCAGGGATCGTTCGGATATACTTTGATTTCTTTTCTCTGAACCGGTTTCTTAGGACCGGCACTGTCATCCTTGTTTGTTCCGGTAACTTTAGCTACCTGTTCACGCTCGATCTTCTGCTCTACATGTACATGGTACAGCATACGAAGAGTATCTTCCTGAATGGATGTGATCATTTCGTTGAACATATCAAATGCACTCATTTTATATTCAACAACCGGATCTCTCTGTCCATAAGCAGCAAGTCCGATACCCTGACGAAGGATTTCCATATCATCAATGTGATCCATCCACTTGCTGTCAATGCATTTCAGAAGTACAACTCGCTCTAATTCACGAAGCTGCTCCGGTTCCGGGAACTCTGCTTCTTTTTCTTCATAGAGCTTCACTGCCTCTTCTTTCAGTTCATGTCTGATCTCATCGCGTTTCTTGCCTTTTACACTCTCAGCTGTAAGCGGTCTGATCGGAATGATCGGAGTAAGAACACCGTTAAATTCATTCAGATCCCACTCTTCAGAATCTACATCATCAGAGAAACACATATCAACATAAGTATCCACTGTATCCTGGATCATCTTATAGATTGCTTCACGCATATTCTCACCGTCGAGAACCTGACGACGTTCTTTGTAGATGATCTCACGCTGTTCATTGTTTACCTGGTCATAATCAAGAAGATTCTTACGGATACCAAAGTTGTTAAACTCAATCTTCTCCTGAGCTTTCTCAATTGCATTGGAAAGCATCTTGTGCTCAATCTGTTCATTCTCTGCAACACCAAGAGATGTAAAGATCTTCATCAGTCTCTCAGAACCGAACAGACGCATCAAGTCATCTTCCAGGGAAATATAGAAACGGGATTCACCCGGATCTCCCTGACGTCCGGAACGTCCGCGAAGCTGATTATCAATACGTCTGGACTCATGACGTTCTGTACCGATGATCATCAGACCACCTGCATTTCTTGCCACATCATCCAGCTTGATATCTGTACCACGACCAGCCATGTTAGTGGCGATCGTAACTGCTCCTGCCTGACCTGCCTGTGAGACAATCTCTGCCTCAAGTTCATGGAACTTGGCATTCAATACATTATGTTTGATTCCCTGTCTCTTCAGCATACGGCTGAGAAGCTCGGAAGTTTCAATCGTAATGGTACCGACCAGTACAGGCTGCTGTTTCGCATGAGCTTCCACTACAGCATTGACAACTGCGTTGAATTTCTCTTTCTTTGTCATATAAACAGCATCTTCATGGTCAACTCGGATAACCGGTCTGTTAGTCGGGATCTCTACAACGTCCATTGCATAGATATCACGGAATTCTTTCTCCTCTGTGACAGCTGTACCGGTCATACCGCCCTTCTTATCATATTTATTAAAGAAGTTCTGGAAAGTGATGGTTGCCAGAGTCTTGCTCTCACGTTTGATCTTAACATGCTCTTTCGCTTCGATTGCCTGATGAAGACCATCTGAGTAACGGCGTCCCGGCATGATACGTCCGGTGAATTCATCAACAATAAGGATTTCATCATCTTTAACTACATAATCCTGATCCTTATGCATCAGGTTATGGGCACGAAGTGCAAGTGTAATATTATGCTGGATCTCCAGATTCTCCGGATCTGCCAGGTTTTCAATATGGAAAAATTTCTCAACCTTATGAACGCCCTGCTCTGTAAGGTTTACGATCTTATCTTTTTCATTTACAACGAAGTCACCTGTCTCGATAACTTCTTCACCCATGATGGCTGCCATCTTGGTCATCTCATGGCTGGCTTCACCGCGCTCTAACTGCTGAGCAAGGATATCGCAGGCCTCGTATAACTTGGTTGACTTACCGCTCTGTCCGGAAATGATCAGAGGGGTACGTGCCTCGTCGATGAGAATGGAGTCGACCTCATCGATGATACAGTAGTGCAGATCTCTCTGTACCAGCTGTTCTTTATAGATAACCATGTTGTCACGCAGATAATCGAAACCGAGTTCGTTGTTCGTAACATAGGTAACATCACAGTTGTATGCAGCACGACGCTCATCCTGCTTCATATCATTTAAAACAACACCGACTGTCAGGCCAAGAAACTCATGGATCTTTCCCATTTCTTCCGCATCTCGTTTAGCCAGGTAATCGTTGACTGTTACGACATGCACACCTTTGCCTTCCAGTGCATTTAAATATGACGGAAGTGTGGCGACAAGTGTTTTACCTTCACCTGTTCTCATCTCTGCGATACGTCCCTGATGGAGAATGATACCACCGATAAGCTGCACACGGAAATGTTCCATTCCAAGAACACGCTTGCCTGCTTCACGTACAACCGCAAATGCCTCAGGAAGCAGATCATCCAGTGTCTCTCCCTCTTCAAGACGTTTCTTAAATTCTCTTGTTTTTCCTCTGAGTTCTTCGTCGCTTAACTTCTGCATGTCCGGGCGCAGGCTCTCAATTTTCTCAACCAGAGGCATGATACGCTTAACCTCTCGCTGGCTGCGGGTCCCGAATACTTTTGAAAACATATTCATATTAGGTTTTACTCCTGTTTATTTCTTTTTTATACAAGCATTGCTGCCATATAACAATTGCTACTGTGCGGAATAATTTCTGTTCACTCCGTCCACATCAGACATGTCAGCAGCATGCGAACATTACAAACGCTTACTATAATACACAATACTTGTATATTCTAACACTTTCCGTTATGGAAAACAATGAATTTTTCATGAACAAACCAAGAAAATTACGGAGTCACCAAAATTTACGTTACTGTTCACTCCGTTCACAGTAACGTAGCCAAAATTCATTCCAGATTGCCTGCGGCAATGGAATTTTGGCTTGTATGTCTCGGGATTTTGGCATATTCATACCAAAACACCTCGCGGGATAGTGGTGTGTGAACAGTAACAAATTTATCGCTTTGTATCCACGATCAGTCTGCCAAATTTCTGCAGTTCCTTTTTGGCCTGTATAAAATCTGGTAAATGCCACTCCCAGTTCGGAGAACCAATGGTTCCCGGTGTGTTGATATGGCCCTCTTTTCCAAGTCCAAGAATATCTGCCAATGGAATGATCGCATATTCTGCCTGATTCTGCATGGTATACTGCAGGAATCTGTCCTTGACAGAGCCCTGTGATGCTCCCGCCTTCTTTAACATCCTGCGGATTTTTCTTCTGGCTGCGGCACTCATATTTCCATACCACTGCATGATCGTATCATTGTCATGCGTTCCTGTGTAAAAAATCATGTTTTCCACATCATGGAAGGTATCTCGGGCATATTTTCCACCTGTTTCTATGGAGAAGATCAGGATCTTCATTCCCTTCAGATGATAATGATCTTTCAGCATCAGAACCTCCGGACGAAGCAGCCCCAGATCCTCTGCTACCAAATCTAATCCCGGAATTTCTTTCTGAAGTGTATCAATGACCTCATATCCCGGTGCCTCGATCCATTCACCGTCAATAGCAGTCGGGCAGTCTGCCGGAATTTTCCAGTATGTATCAAATGCCCGGAAATGGTCGATCCTTATAATATCAAACAATTTGTTGCTATAGCCGATTCTGTCCACCCAGAATCTGTAATCCTGTTCCTTCATATGCTCCCAGTCATAGATCGGATTTCCCCATCTCTGCCCTGTAGCACTGAAATAATCAGGCGGTACTCCGGCGATGAAGATCGGACGTCCATCTGTATCAAGAAGAAAGTTATCTTTTCCACCCCATACGTCTACAGAATCCTGTCCCACATAGAAAGGAACATCTCCCATGATCTGGATTCCGGCATCGTTTGCAGCCTTCTTCACCTTCATCCACTGTGTGTAGAAAATATACTGAAGGAACATCTGATACTGTGCCTCTGTCTCCACCTCTGCCGGTAACTTCTGTCTGTTCTCCGGCCAGGTTCTGTATTCTTCCGGCCAGTCATTCCAGCATTCTCCGTTATTTGCTTTCTTTAATGCGCGGAACACACCATACTCATATACCCATTCCTGTGAAGCAAATTCTTTATATGCTGTTTCTTCCTCTCCCTTTTTCTCTGTAAAAACATTAAATGCAGCTCTTAAGAAAGGCTCTCTGTACTGGCGGACAGCCTCATAATCTACTCTTGTAGCTCTCTCCTGAAATTCCTTTGGATGTTCCTTTAACAGACCTTCCTCTGCAAGCGCATCAAGACTGATATACAACTCATCCCCTGCACAGGAGGAATATGGCTGGTATGGAGAATTACCATAGCCAACCGGATTCAGTGGCAGTATCTGCCATATTTTTACATGATTCTCCTTTAATAACTCGATAAAATGGAATGCAGATTCTCCAAGTTCTCCGGCACCAATACGGGACGGAAGTGCAGAAACTGGCATTAATACTCCGGCTTTTCTCATGATTTTTGTGCTCCTTCCTTCTTTTTACACTTCTTCATTTATAAAATTTCGGTAACTGTTCTTCAGCAATCCATTCCAACAGAACATTCCACCAGAATATATAAGTCAATATTCCATTGCCGCAGGCAATCCGGAATGAATTTCAACTTGTAATTTTTTAAGTGCTGATCAGTTACAAATTTCATAATATCTTTTGATATTTTAACATATTTAGGCCACTGCGTCAAAGCATTCCTTATGCGCTAAAGGTATATATTTTTCCTGACAAAAAAGCTCCCTTACAGAGGGCATTTTGTCTCTCTGTAAGGAAGCTTTTTCTTTATGAAAACTTTTTTATGGCTGTCTATGTTCCATATTTTTGATCTTATAAGCAGATTTAGAATTCCGGTTCGATCAGACCGTAAGTATTGCCTTTTACGTTTGTAAACTACATTTACCTGCTCTGTCTCTGCATTGTAGAATACAAAGAAATTATGTCCGAGCAGTTCCATCTGTACGCATGCATCTTCCGGATACATTGGTTTGATTCCGAATTTCTTGGTACGGATGATCTTAACTTCTTCATCCTCATCGTAGTCCTTGTCCAGATATGCTTTCTGGAAGTTGGCTGCTGCCTGCTGTTTGTCTACGATTTTATTTTTGTACTTGCGAAGCTGACGTTCAATGACTTCCTCTACCAGATCGATTGATACATACATGTCATTGCTTACCTGTTCGGAACGAATAATATTTCCTTTTACAGGGATTGTCACTTCAATTTTCTGTCTTCTTTTTCAACACTTAAAGTTACTACAACTTCGGTGTCAGGAGTGAAATACCTTTCCAGTTTACTGAGCTTGTCCTGGACTGCTGTCTTAAGACCTTCTGTAACTGTAATATTTTTTCCGCTGATGATAAACTTCATGCTTCCATCCCCTTTGCTGTTTGATGAACCTATTATAACACACATTTTTAAATTTTAACACTATTTTATTAAAATTTCACATTTTTTCTGTTTACTTCAGAAATAACTTTAAAGTTCATTTGCCATTATGGGGAAATAGCAAAAATTCTGTAATTGTTCTGTACATTTTCACAGTGATTCCTGAGATTACTATAGTTAAAGTTTAATCAGTTCTGAGAATGAAATATTTCCGCCAAAAAGATCCAATGCACTGCCTACTGTGACATCCAGTCTGTCTTTTCCATATTTCCGCAGGTCCTCAATATCCTTCCTGGAGCCAATCCCCCTGCGTAAGTAACCGGATTTCCTTTATATTCACCCAGCAGAGATGCAAGTTCTGTTTCAACTCCCCGTGCCTTTCCCTCCACATCTACTGCATGGACCAGAAACTCATCGCAGTAACTTCCCAGTTCTTTCATAATATCCAGTGTCATAGTGACATCTGTAAATTTCTGCCAGCGGTCTGTCACAATATAGTATTTTCCATCTTTTCTGCGACAGCTCAGGTCAAGAACCAGTTTCTCTTTTCCCACAGTCTCTTTCATTTTGTTCAGATTTTCCCAGGAAATCCTTCCATCTTTAAATACATAAGATGTAACGATTACATGACTGGCACCTGCACTAAGATATTCCCCTGCATTTTCCGGGTTCACTCCTCCGCCGATCTGTAATCCTCCCGGATAAGTATGTAATGCAAGAATCGCCTGTTCTTTTGTTGATTCATAGTATGGGGAGTCATGACCATTTAACAGAATTACATGTCCTCCTTTTATCCCTGCCTTTTTATATAATTCTGCATAGAAAGATGCATCCTGCTCAGATACAAAATTCTCACTTGCCTGATCCTGTACGTCCGTAAGGCTCCCGCCTACAATCTGCTTTACTTTTCCATTATGTATATCAATACATGGGCGAAATTTCATAAAATCCGTACCTCCATATCCGTTATATGTACTCTCAGAATCTTTTTATGGAATTTGCTATATATAGCAAGCCTCTTAAATTAATGCATTTGAGTACAGTTCAGCAGAGTACGAAAGACAAAGAAGATATCTGCAGGCATGCTGACGCAGGATTTCAGTTACTGTTCACTCCGTTCACAGTAACGGATTTCACGCTCTGATGAGCTGAATCAATATGCATTATTTACAATGATTGCTATAGTTAGATGCAAAAACAATACAATAAAAACTTCGGGAGTACACTATTTAAATTTTACCAATTTAACACGATAATACCATAAATTATTCCTGATGTCTATCTTCCTTCTGCCGCATTACCAACAGCATCCCCCACATCTTCTACAGCATTACCTACCCCTTCGCCCAGATCTTTGACGCTATTTCCCAGTTCACCGGATACAGTGCCGTCACCGTTGTTGTTTTCATCAATTCTGGTATTATCTGCAGTGTTATCTGGTGCATTGCTATTCTGTTTTGTCTCATTTTCTGCAGCTTCATCCTCTGCGGCAGTTCCATTGTCTGTGACGGTTCCACCATTATTTACATTTTTATCTGCCGCATTGTTTCCTGATGTGCTATTTTCATTTGTATTGTTTTCTCCTGCGTTATTTTCCATGTTATCATCGTTTGCAGCATTATTATCCGTCATATTTTCTTCGTTTGTGTCTGCCTCATCAGCTGCTTTATTTGCATTTCCACATGCCGTGAACATGCACAGTGACATAATAAGTGCTGTACCTGTCAGAATCTTTTTACCTTTATTCCCATATTCATCTCCTGTTCCCGGAAAGCATTCTGCCGGTCCATGCAGCAGAACCTCTCCGTCTTTTCATGTTTTTATATTATGTTTTTAATATGTGCCAAAAACTCAATACTATTCTGGAAAAAATTTACTTTTCATGCTATGATTTAAATAACACAAAACAGATTACTCCGTAACATATATACTCCCACAATCTAGCGTACCGACAAGTTGATTTCTCGAACAATCTTGCGTCTAAATTTCTTATTTCCGCGTTGTCGTCGGTCGCCGTAGCCACCGCTACGCCTCCTTCCTCCGCCTTTGAAAATAAGAAAAATTTATCCTGCAAGATTGTTTCAAGA
>ENA-OQKJ01000383-OQKJ01000383.1-human-gut-metagenome-genome-assembly--contig:-NODE-383-length-10526-cov-2.066641_pt1 | contig 10526 bp, 8 predicted proteins | sample MGYA00242647_ERZ504795 | MGnify/ENA primary metagenome ERZ504795 (study PRJEB26092, sample SAMD00036398) | human gut metagenome | host: Homo sapiens | study: EMG produced TPA metagenomics assembly of...
GGTAACAGGCAGCATGGTCAGCATCATCAATCCGGCGAGGGTACCGGCAAGAAAACGGTTATTTTTCTTTTTCATGCAAAAAACCTCCTCTGCGTGCATACAGACGCAAAGGAGGCGTGAATTCTGCTGTTCGGCAACCGGCTGTCCTACGGAGTAATTACTCCGGGTAGACCCATGGCTTTGCGACACCGGCTTTCACCGGCTGTGCCTTTTTCTGTACAGACACGCCCTTGGCGCATGATGCACAGATCAAGTTGTCTAAGCTGAATGAACCGGTTGTTCCGGGCACATGGAATCTGATTGGTTCATCCGCGCAGCAGGTAATTTCTGCTACACATAAATTATAGCATAGTTCAGCAGAAATGTTTCCTTTTATTTTCCATATTTTTTGAACAAAATTCATTTATGATTTTTGTGCGAACTGTATGAATCTACACAAATTTTCAAATTTCCAGACAAAAGAAGAACGTGCCTTTGGGCACGTCCTCCGTTTACACTTTATCCAGCAGCTTGATGATTTCTGCAATCTTCTGCTCGCGTTCGTTCTGATCTCCGGTCTCAAACGCATCCTGCACGCAGCCCGGAAAAGGTGTCCGCGAAGAACCTCTCTCTGCGCCTTATGCACCAGCGATTCAACCGCCTGCAGCTGCATCATAATATCCATGCAGTAGCGGTTGTCCTCGATCATTTTGAGCACGCCGTCGAGCTGTCCGCGTGCGGTCTTGAGCAGCGGCTCGACCTTTTTTCTGTCTGCCTTCATTCGATGCCGACCACCTTATAGCCTGCCTCGGTGACGGCTGCGGTCAGACCAGCATCCTCCGGCAGCGTTTTGCCCGAAACGACTGCCTTGCCTGCATCCAGATCGACCGCAACATCACAGCCGGCTGCTGCACCCTCGAGCGCCTTTTTGACGTGTGCCACGCAGTGCTGACACATCATGCCCTCAACCTTGATTGTCTTTTCCATAACATTTTCCTCCTTTTTATGTGCCGTAAGCGGCTTTTCGCCGCTTATGGGCAAAACAGCAGGCGTCCCCGCCGTTTTTCTCGGTGTTGCGCTGAAAAAGCGCAGGCGCAGCGCGTTGGATACCACGCAGACGGACGAAAGGCTCATTGCCGCCGCGCCGATCATCGGACTGAGCTTGATGCCGAACGGCACCCACAGCAGACCCGCCGCAATCGGAATGCCGATGCAGTTGTAGAAGAACGCCCAGAACAGGTTTTGATGGATGTTGCGCACCACCGCGCGGGACAGGCGCACCGCGGCGGGCACATCGGCCAGGTCGCTGCGCACCAGCACAACGTCGGCGGCGTCCAGCGCGACGTCCGCACCGGCACCGATGGCAATGCCGGTCTCGGCGCGGGTCAGGGCGGGGGCGTCGTTGATGCCGTCGCCCATAAAGCCCACGGTGTGGCCGAGCAGCTCGCGCATGACGCGCACCAGGCGCGCCTTCTGCAGCGGCGAGAGCTTGGCGAACAGATAGGTTTTCTCAGCGCGCTCGGCAAGTTCGGCGTCATCGAGTGCATCGATCTCGGAGCCGAGCAAGACGTTGCTCGCGTCGATGCCGATCTGTTCACAGACGGTGGCGGCGACGCGGTCGTTGTCGCCGGTCAGGACCTTGACCGCCACACCCTTGGCCTCGAGGATGGCGACGGCGCCCGCGGCACTTGCTTTGGGCGGATCGAGGAAGGCCAAAAAACCCATCAGCACCATGTCGCACTCGTCGGCGATGCCAAACTCGCCCACGCAGCGCGGATTGGTCTTCTGCGCCACGGCAATCACGCGCAGGCCCTCGGCGTTGAGTCCGGCGACCTGCTTACGAATCTGGGCGAGCTTATCTTCGGTGAGAGGCTGGGCGATGCCATCGACCTCGACAAAGGAACAGATCTCGAGCATTTCCTCGGCAGCTCCCTTGGTGACCATCTGGGTTTTGCCCTGGGCGTCGGCGACAACTACGCTCAGGCGACGGCGCGAGAAGTCGAAGGGCACTTCGTCGACCTTGATATAGCGGTCGCGCAGGCTCTGGCCCAGCATGGAATCGGGTGCTGCGGCCGAGGGCGTCACATCGGCGCGGTCGATGACGGCCAGATCGATAAGGTTCTTGAGGCCGGTCTGGAAGAAGCTGTTCAAAAACGCATGGCGCAGCACGCGTGCGTCCTCGTTGCCATCGGTGTTGAGATAACGCTCGAGCACGATGCGGTCTTCGGTGAGGGTGCCGGTCTTGTCGCAGCACAGGACGTCCATCGCGCCGAGGTTTTGGATTGCTGGCAGCTCCTTGACGATAACCTGGCGACGGGCGAGGTCCTTGGCGCCCTGCGACAGGCTCGTGGTCACGATGACGGGAAGCATCTGCGGCGTGATGCCCACGGCCACGCTCGTGGCGAACAACAGCGCATCGATGACGTTGCCCTTGGTGGCGGCGTTGATGGCAAAGACGGCCGGCGCCATAACGAGCATGAGGCGTACGAGCAACATGGAGACGCTCGAGACGCCGCGGTCAAACGCGCTCTTCTCGCCGCGCCCGTTGAGCATCTTGGCGATGCCGCCCAGGTAAGTGTCCGAGCCGGTGGCTACGACAAGTGCCATAGCGGTGCCGTTTTGCACGGAGGTGCCGGTAAAGACGATGTTTTTGCAGGCAGAGAGTGGCAGCGCAGAGCCGTCGGCGCCCTCGACGACGGTGATGGCAGCGGTCTTCTCGACAGCCTCACTCTCGCCGGTGAGTGCGGACTCGATCACAAACAGGTCGCGCGCGGTGATGATGCGGGCATCGGCCGGCACCATGTCGCCGGCAGAGAGGCGGATCACATCGCCGGGGACGAGCTCGTCGAAGGGAATCTCGATGCGCTCGCCGCCGCGCAGGGCACAGCAGGTGTTGGAGACCAGGTCCTTGAGGGCCTCGGCCGCATTGCCGCTGCGGGCCTCCTGGATAAACTTCATGCCGCCCGATACCAGCAGCATGATGCCGATAACGATGACCGTGGAGGGGTCGCGCTGGGGCTCGGGCACGGCGAGCACGTCGATGTAGAGCGAGACCAGTGCGAGGGCGGCGAGGATGCCAGCGAAGGGATCGACGAACGCGTCGGCGATGCGGCGGGCGAGCGTCTTGGTCGGCGCTTCGATGGTGTTGGGGCCGACCGCGCTCAGGCGCTCGGCGGCGTGCTCGGCGGTGAGGCCGTCGGCCGTGGCGTCGAGCAGCACGAGGGCGTCCTCGGCGCTATGGGTGGCGGCGAAGACGGTGTTCTTGGACATGCCGGTGTGAACGGCGGGGCGCGCCGTGCGGCGGCGCTTGGAGATAGCTTCGAGTGCCGTGGCGGTTTTGAGCATCAGCATAGGGTCCTCCTTGTTGAAGGGAGTTAGCGTACGTGTCGTATTTGCTTCAAAAAACCTAGATGTCGCTCACGTCATGCTCGCGAGCTACCACAAAGGGGACGGGCACCTTTGTGGTGGTTTTGACGGCCGGCTGTTAGCGCTTATGCGAATACGGAATCCTCGCGGCGTGCCGAGGGCGACATGCAGGTTTTTCGACTATGACTGCCTTCCATGGCACACCTCCTTAAGGCCGGGCGCGGCGCGCTTTGGGTATCTCGTACCCGTTACAATCCGCCCGTATTCTTGATGAGGGGGTTTGACATGTCAACCCCCCTTGTTTGGAAAACCATTGCCCCTGACAAAGCCTTTACAGAATGCCGTGGCCTCAAAGCGCGCCCGCATCGACGCTTCGCCTGCGCTAAACTGGAGGGCACGTACGCGATTACGAGAGGAGCCCGCATGGAGGCTTACAAGCAAGAGTTCATCAAGTTTATGGTCGAGTCCGACGTCCTTAAGTTCGGCAGCTTTACGCTCAAGAGCGGCCGTCAGTCCCCGTTCTTTATGAACGCCGGCGCTTACGTGACGGGCTACCAGCTCAAGAAGCTGGGCGAGTATTACGCCCAGGCAATCCACGATAACTTTGGCGACGACTTTGACGTGCTGTTTGGACCGGCCTACAAGGGTATTCCGCTGGCCGTCGTGACCGCAATTGCCTACCACGAGCTGTACGGCAAGGAGGTCAAGTACTGCTGCGATCGCAAGGAGGCCAAGGACCACGGCGCCGACAAGGGCAACCTGCTGGGCTACGAGCCCCAGGACGGCGACCGCGTGATTATGGTCGAGGACGTCACCACCAGCGGCAAGTCCATCGACGAGACCTATCCCAAGGTCAAGGCTGCTGCCGATGTCGAGATCAAGGGCCTGATTGTGTCCCTCAACCGCATGGAGGTCGGCAAGGGTGGCGTGACCACCGCGCAGAAGGAGATCGAGGCCAAGTACGGTTTCCCCGTCGCGAGCATCGTCTCCATGGCCGAGGTCGTCGAGACCCTCTACAACCACGAGATCGACGGCAAGGTCGTCATCGATGACGAGCTCAAGGCCGCCATCGATGCCTACTACGAGCAGTACGGAGCCCGAGAGTAGGTAGTTACGCGGTTTTACCAAACCGCGTAACGGCTCGACGCTGCAAGCCCGCCAGAGCGGCAATCTGCCTTTCAACTTCGGCGGCATGACCAGAAGGTCAATGCCGCCTCGTTTCAAGGCACCTTGCTCGCTCTGGCGGGCTTTCGCTGTCGTTGCCAAGACATCGGCACTCCCGTTGCTGGCGATGCGGCACTTGGGGACGTTCCTTTTCTGCCGGCAGTTTGGGACACTCCTTGTTGGGGTGGTCATTGGGGACGTTCTTAAATGACTGCTCGAGATGAGCGTCCAAAAATCCGCGCTCGTTCGATTGGCGCATGTCTACGCAGCGTAGGTTGTCGAGCTTGGCCTTCAAATGGATACTGACTGTCGAACCGGTTCACTCCATTTCTTCAATTTGATTGGACAGCCCATGAACCAGACACGGCAAACCAATGCCTCCCATACTTTTTTGGCAGCGCATGCCATTAAGCAGCTGCGCGAAGAGCGCGGCCTCACCCAGCGCGCCCTGGCGGAAAGCCTTGGCGTGACCGATAAAGCCGTCAGCAAGTGGGAATCCGGCCGCGGCCTTCCCGTACATTTCCCTCGTTTGAGCCTTTTGGCCCAGAGACTCGGCATAAGCGTGGCTGAGCTTTTGGCTGGTGACATTCGGGCCAACGCCAACCGTGCGGGCAATATGCTCAAAGGCGTCTTTTACGTTTGCCCTATCTGCGGAAACGTTGTGCACGCGCTCGGAGAAGGCAGCTTTAGCTGCTGTGGCTCCACGATGTTTCCCCAGGAGGCCGAAGAGCCGGACGCGGACCACGCCTTTTCCATCGAGCGCATCGAGGACGATTGGTACGTCACGCTCGATCATCCCATGACCAAGGATCACTACATTAGCTTTGTGGCATATGCGACTATGGACGGCATCTGCTTTAAGAAGCTCTATCCAGAGCAATCGGTGCAGCCGCGCTTCCATATTACCGGGCGCGGCAGGATATATCTTTACTGCAACCAACACGGGCTCTTTACGTCGCTGACGCTTCGCAAATAACGGCTGTCTATCCGCCCTCCTCATGCGTTTCCCAGGGGACCCAAAATGAGCATGGATAATCTCCCGGTTTTGGCCTGTGTGCGGGCTCAAAGTGGGAGATTATCCACGCTCGTTATCTGAGTGTACCAAAAATCCACGCTCGTCGTTACTTGAGCCCGGGCAGGCGGGTGTAGGGGAACGAGCGCTCTAAGAACTCGGAACAGCGGGCGTAATCTTTGGCAAAGTAGCTGCTGTAGAGCGAATCGAGCACGTATTGCACGGCGATGTGGCTGGCGAACTGCGTGATGCGGTGCGTCATACTCTCGTGGTCGCTCACTGTGAGATAGGCGGCAAAGCCGGGGTGAATGCGGGCGCAGTACGGTGTGCCGATGACGATGACCGGGACGCGTCGACTGCTGAGGATCGGCAAGATCTCCCTGAGGTTGGGGGCAAGGCCGCTGTAGGAGATGACAATCGCCACATGGTCGGGGCCCGAGGCGAGCGCCGTACGCACCTGGGCTTCGACGCTGCCGTAGCACGTCGCGCTTTTACCGGCGGAAAGCAGGCGATCGCGGAACATTCCCGCTGGATACAGGTTATGCGAGCCCGTGTAGATGTCCACGGTGTCGGCGCGCATGACGAGCTTGGCGGCGTAGTCGAGCTGTGCGGGGTCGAGCAGTTCCTGCGTTTCGGCCAAGGTGGTCTGGTAGAGCCCCTCCATGCGCTCCATTACCTGTGCGGGGGTGGAGGTGGCATCGAAGGGAAAGTTGATGTCCACGTCGCGCCGATTGCCCGCCTCGGTCGTCTGGCGGATGAGCTCGACCTTGAGGTCTTTGAATCTCTCGAGGCCGAGCTTTTTGCAAAAGCGGTGCACGCTCGCGACCGAAACGTTGGCGCACGCGGCAAATTCCTTAATAGAAAGCCCGCGGATGTCCTCGCCGATGGCAAGGGCTGCAATGCCGAGCTGTTGCTCGGTGGGGGTGAGGCCCTGCGCCTCGGTGATCTTGCGTTTGATATCCATGCGAACTCCCACACTCGCCAAACCTGCCAAAAAGGGACTAGGTTTATTTTGGCACGTTTCGGCCGGTATCAGGAAGTGTCAGGGACAAGGCGGCGGCAGTCCGTGGGCGCGAAAAGAAGTGTCGGGTTTGGCGCGCCCGCTTCTGCCCGTCCCGCGCGTGGGCGATACTCGGCTTATCGACCCGCGATGTAAAGGAGATGCTCATCCCACGAGCGCTACCGGGAAGGGCTTGCGATTCGAGCCCTCGCCTTAGTATTTTGGCCATTTAGCACTATAATCACCGTAGGCATGCGCATAACGTTGCGCTTAATCAAGAGGAGAAAACGTATGGGTCTGTTTGACATGTTCAAGAAGAAGGCTGAGCCTGCCGCTGCTGCTGCTCCCGCCTCCATCTCTGCTTCTGCCGGCGCCGACGTGCTGTGCTCGCCCGTCAAGGGCAAGGTCATCAAGATGGCCGACGTGCCCGATCCCGTCTTTGGTGGCGAGGTTCTGGGCAAGGGCTGCGCCGTGTGGCCCGAGGACGACCTGGTCTACGCTCCTTGCGACGGCAAGGTGACCGTCACCATGGGTCACGCCGTGGGCCTGCAGTCCGATAGCGGCATCGAGGTTCTGGTGCACGTTGGCGTCGATACCGTCAACATGAACGGTGATGGCTTCGAGGGCTTCGTCAAGGCCGACGACGTTGTGAAGGCTGGCCAGCCCATACTCAAGATCGACCGCGCCAAGATCGCCGCTGCCGGTTACAAGGACTGCGTCGTGGTGGCCGTGTCCAACACCGCCGAGTTTGCCGATGTCGAACTCGCCGTCGAGGCCGACTCCGCTGTCGCCGCCGGTGACGCCATCGTTAAGGTCGTCCGCAAGTAAACTGCGGCATCCAAAGGATGTGCAAGGGTGGTCGGGTTTTCCGGCCACCTTTTTTATTGCACCGCGGGGAAGCGTTTTATTGCACGTTGGGCGGGCTTGCAAACCGTTCGGACGCTAAAACGAACCGACCGCGCCTTCGCGTTGCCGTGGGCGTTCATAAGTGTATAGTATGGGCTTACTTATTACAACGTGCGCCGCGTCCGGGAAGCGCGGTGCCGCTCATTGGGAGGAACAACATGAAAAAGAAGCTGCTGCTTGCGCCCCTCATGGCCGTCTTGGTTGCATGCGTGGTCGTGCTTTCCGGCTGTGGAGGTCCTTCGGTTGAGGAGCTCATCACCGATGATCTTACGACGCAGTTTGACGAGGTCAAGAACGGTGGCGACGACTTCCTCTCTGGTCTGGAGGAGGCTTCGGGCGACGAGTTCGAGCAGCTGGGTATCGATCCCAAGGAGTATGCCAAGACCTATCTCGAGGGTTTTGACTACAAGATCGGCGACGTGACGGTCGACGAGGACAAGGGTGTCGCGACCGCCGAGGTCTCTATCACATGCAAGTCTATGAACAAGATCGTCGAGGACTTCTCCACCCAGTATCAGGAGAAGGTCGCCGCGCTTGATACGGTTCCTTCCGATGACGAACTGTACAAGATGGCAGGTCAGGTTATGGTCGATGTGACCAAGGCCACCGAGCCCAGGAAGACCACGGTTATCTTCAAGTACGCCCGCAACGACGACGGCGAGTGGTCTGCCGACGACTCTGTCAACTCCGAGATGATGGATGCAATGCTGAGCTAGGGGAGTTACGCGGTAGTTTGTTACGGCGTTTTACCAAACGCCGTAACTGCTCGACGCTGCAAGCCCGCCAGAGCGGCAATCTGCCTTTCAACTTCGGCGGCATGACCAGAAGGTCAATGCCGCCTCGTTTCAAGGCACCTTGCTCGCTCTGGCGGGCTTTCGCTGTCGTTGCCAAAACAACGGCGTTTCCTTGGCTGGCTTAGGTGGCACTTGTATCTGTGGCGTTGCCATCGCTGCCGAAGATGGCAGTTGGGGACGTTCATTTTCTGCCGGCAGTTGGGGACACTCCTTGCGCCAGCGTTGCATCGAATGCTCGGGAAAATGCAGCCCGGTTTTTGGCCGAATAGCGGGTCACGGTTTCCGGATGGCGTGGGTTGCGGAAAGTGCGACCCGGAATAATGCTCTGAAACGGGATGCCGTTTCCCCGACAAGGCTCAACCGGAAAGCGCATCCCATTCTGAGGCGGCAAAACGGGATGCGCTTTCCGCGCGACAGAATCTATCCAGCCGTGTTGAGCGACAGCCCCGCTACTCGCCCAGAATCAGCGCCGCGAGCTCGTCCTGGGTGTCCACCACGTAGTCGGCGCCGGCGGCTTCCAGCTCTGCGCGGCCGCGGAAGCCCCAGCTGACGCCCGCACTCTTAAGGCCGGCGTTGTGACCGGTCAGGATATCGACATTGGAATCGCCCACGTAGAGCGTGGTCGACGGATCGGCGCCTAGCTCTTCCATCACATGCAGTGTGACGGGCGCTTCGGGCTTGGGCGGAAACGCATCGACACGGCCCTGTACCAGCGCAAAGCGCTCGGAACCAAAATACTTCTCAATAAGCGGAGCCGCCGAGACGTGGTCCTTGTTGGTGAGCACGGCAAGCTGAACGCCCGCGGCGCGTAGGCGGTCGAGCAGCTCGATCGTGCCGGCGTACGGTGCAGTGTGGTCTTCCTTGTGCTCGCCGTAGTAAGCCCTAAACTCGGCAAGCGTCTGCTCAAACATACGGCCGTCGCCCGCATACTCGGCGGGCATAAAGCGCTCGACCAGCTTGAGCATGCCGTTTCCCACCTTGTAACGGTACTCGTCAACGGCAAACGTGGGCCAGCCGTGCGTCTCGCAGGTATGGTTGCCGGCGGCCGCCAGGTCCTCGAGTGTGTTGAGAATGGTGCCGTCCAGGTCAAAGATCACATGGGAAAAAGCTGCTGCCATGGGTGCTCCTGCCGCTTGAGTTGTAAAACGCACCCCATGATACTGGGCATGCGTGCCGGGCATGTTTGGAATCTGAATATCTTTAATAGCCCTGAGCCTTTGTCGTTAGCAAATCCTCGGCAGCTGTTCTCCCACGAGCATGTCGAGGATGCGGGTCGAGCCCCAGCCGGTGCGCACGCGCACGGCGGGGCGGGCGTCCTCGGCAAGCGGCAGCACGCGACCGATAATGGCGGCATTCTCGCCGTAGCGCGCGGCGCGAATGGCGGCCAGCGCGGCATCGGCCTGCTCGGCCGGCACCACGGCGACCATCTTGCCCTCGTTTGCCACCTGCAGCACATCGTAGCCGAGCATCTCGCAGGCTGCCTGCACGTCGGGGCGCACGGGCACATCGTCCTCGTCGATTTCCATGGCAACGCCGCTGGCCTGCGCAAACTCGTTGAGCGTCGAGGCCAGGCCACCGCGCGTGGGGTCGCGGAAGCAGCGTGTGTCGGGTGCTGCGGCAAGCACATCGGCAATCAGGTGGTTGAGCGGCGCGGCATCGCTTTCGATGGTGCTCGAAAACGCCAGGCCCTCGCGTTGGCTCATGATGGCGATGCCGTGGTCGCCGAGTGTACCCGACACCAGGATGACGTCGCCGGGCTTGCAGTTTGCGCCGCTGAGCGCCACGCCCGCGGGTACCTCGCCCACGCCGGCGGTATTGATATAGACGCCGTCGGCCCCGCCGCGCTCGACCACCTTAGTGTCGCCCGTGATTATGGACACGCCCGCCTCGTGCGCCGTCTCGGCCATCGTCTGCACAATCTGCTGGAGCTTATCCATGGGATAGCCCTCTTCGAGGATAAAGCCGCACGATAGGTAGCGCACGTTGGCGCCCGAGGTCGCGACGTCGTTGACGGTTCCGCACACGGCGAGGCGGCCGATGTTGCCACCGGGGAAGAACTGCGGCGAGACTACAAAGCTGTCGGTCGACATGGCGATGCGCCCGCTCGCGGGCAGCGCGGCGACGCCGGCGTCGTTGCCCTCGAGCAGCTCGGGCGAGCCAAAGGCATCCAAAAAGACTTCGTCGATGATGCGCTTCATCATCTGCCCGCCGGAGCCGTGGCCCAGCAAGACAGTGCTATCGGAGACTACTAGTGGGACATATCGAAAACTCCAATCGTGGGAGGTGTCAGCACACGGGGGCGTTC
>ENA-OQKJ01000384-OQKJ01000384.1-human-gut-metagenome-genome-assembly--contig:-NODE-384-length-10466-cov-5.432247_pt1 | contig 10466 bp, 9 predicted proteins | sample MGYA00242647_ERZ504795 | MGnify/ENA primary metagenome ERZ504795 (study PRJEB26092, sample SAMD00036398) | human gut metagenome | host: Homo sapiens | study: EMG produced TPA metagenomics assembly of...
AATCAAAAGTAATAGTAAAAACAATCTGAAAGCGGAAACGCAATCAACGATCATCCTGGTAGTATATTTCTTTTTACTTCTTATTTACTAGCATATTTGGAAAATACAATCCCCTGATAACGTATGCTCCCTCCTTTACCATATGTATACCAGACATCCTCTCTGATAACAGCAAGCTCTTCCCAGTTTATAATTTCTCTTCCAAAACAGCCAGGATACCGTACAGCCTTCTCTGCTCAGCACAACAGTTCTCATATAATACAAGATTAACAGCAACATTAATATTTCCACACTAAAAATTATAAATTCATATCCCTCTGTTCTTATTTCCTTTCTTTCCAGGAAAATCATCAGCATTCCTATGCCGAATACAAACGCTGATATAAATAATATCAGTATTATATGTGGATCTAATACTCTTATTTTTTCCTGCTGCTCTTTCATATGCATTTCCTCCGGTTGTCTGAAATCCTTACTGTTACTATTCCGGTATATCAACCTAATTTCTTGCATTTTCTTATGAGTTCATTATAAGGTAAATATATGTAATTGTTAAGGTGCAAAATAAAATGTTGCTGTCCCGTTTACTGCAAATTAAACGAACCATACAATATTAAAGTTCAGCTGTTATTATCTTTCAAGGATCATGACATCTTTTTCATTCATGCTAACGGTCTGTCCTGAAACGTTCTCCTCCTTCGATAAAGTTGCAGAAAATTGCCCGGACTTTCTGCAATATGGCAGAAGAATTTTCCTTGTTTCTTCTGCTACAAAAAATCTCCCGACTAAGAGAAGCGCTTACTCTTATCCGGAGATTTTATTATCTTTAACTAAGTTACTATATCTTTTATTTTCTAGATCAGTGATTATTTATTTCCCTGTCCATAATATGCATTTGCACCATGTTTTCTGAAGTAGTGCTTATCCTGCAGATCCTGTGGTGCAGGTTTTACCTGTGGATTGATCAGCTCACAGCGTGATGCCATCTTGGCAACTTCCTCAAGAACAACTGCATTATGTACTGCTTCATGAGCATCCTTACCCCATGCAAATGGTCCATGGTTTTTGCAAAGTACTGCAGGTACTGCTTCATAATCTTTGTCCTTAAACAGGTCTACGATCAGAAGTCCTGTATTTTTCTCATATTCTTCAAATTCCTTGCCTTCCAGGCAGCGTGCACATGGAACTTCACCATAAATATAATCTGCATGTGTGGTTCCATAACATGGGATTGCTCTTCCAGCCTGTGCCCAGCTTGTTGCCCATGAAGAATGTGTATGTACAACTCCTCCAATGTTCGGGAATGCTTTGTACAGTTCTACATGAGTTGCTGTATCAGAAGATGGATTGTATTTTCCTTCTACTTTGTTTCCGTTCAGGTCTACAACAACCATATCATCCGGTGTCAGAAGATCATAGTCAACTCCACTTGGTTTGATGACAAAAAGTCCTGATTCTCTGTCGATTCCGCTTACATTTCCCCATGTAAATGTAACAAGTCCGTATTTTGGAAGATCCATATTTGCTTTGTAAACTTCCTCTTTTAATTTCTCCAGCATGATTCGTACCTCTCCTTTTGCTTTTCAGATATTCTTTTACAATAGCTTTCAGATGTTCCGGATTTTTCTTCATATCCCAACCGGAAACTCTCTTAATATCTGTATTATAGCACTTGTACGGTACATGTACCAACTTGTATGTTGATTATTTTACTGTTTCTCATACAGAAACTCTTCAGGCAGGTTTACTTTGAAATCTTTTGCAAGTGAACGGAAATTGTCCGGTGTAATAGTCTGAAGTTTATTTGGAGTCATAGAAAGAATCTTCACCAGGATCTCTGCAGATTTTTCTACCGTATGGAGCAGACCAAATGTCAGGTCAAAATCTTCACCTGAGCAGAACATTCCATGATGTGCCCAGATAACAACATCATATTTCTTCATTAATTCTGCTGTTTTTATGGCAATTTCTCTTCCACCCGGTACCATCCAGCCGACAACACCTACGCCGTCCGGGAATACAACCGGGCACTCTGTAGCAGATTCCCATAACTCTCTTGTAAAGATCTTATCATCCAGTGGCAGAACAAATGTCAGAGCAATTGTATTTGTTGTATGTGCATGATAAATAACACGATGTTTTCCGTTTGTCAGTTTCTTCTTCACTTCATGATTCATCAGATGAGTCGGAAGCTCACTGGTAGGTCTGCCGCCCTCAACCAGGCCCCAGCGGATTCTGTAATTTGTTCCTGTCTCATCCAGTTCAATGATCGCAAGACATACTTCGGGATCCACGATAATATTTCTGAAATATTTACCGCTTCCTGTTACAAGGAAAAACTCCCCTGCCAGACCAGGAACCTCTACCCCGATCGGTGTCCATTCTCCAGGTGTATTCAGACGGGGGCGGATCATCTCTACTTCCTCCGGTTTCAGACGATAGCTTAAGTTTCCGCCGTTTCTCTCATGCCATCCCTGAAGATAACCATCATTTGCCATTTTGATAAATCCCTGTACAAATTTAGATTCCAGAATTTTCATAATATATATATCCTCCGCTTTTTGTGGTTTTGTGTTGTTTGTTTTTAACAATATATTGTTTCTTGTTGTTTATGAATGTATTATATATTGTTTCTTGTTGTTTGTAAATAATTTATTCAAAAAATCTCTCACAAAACCACACATCAATTCCGAAATATCTTTGTCAATTCTGTCCTGCTATTCATCCTGTTCAGAAGATTTTTACCGTTATTTTTGCTGAAATTCTATAATTGCGTATGCTTTTCCGTCTGTATCATCAAGCGATACAATCACCTTTCCTGTTTCTGCTTTTGCTTTCGGGCAGATTATATCTCCAAGTTTTGCCTGCATCTTATACTCTGCACGCATCTGGTATACTTTGAAATCTTCCGGCAGGAAATCTTCTGCCATACAGATATACTGACAGTTGTTTACATGATGATTAGTGTCAAGATGATGCTTCTGCACTGTGAATGATTCCTGTGAAGTCATGTCATCCGGAAGTTTGATTTTCCTCGGTGCATAATCCATTTCCAACTTTTCGCCGAGTATGTAATTGTCTGTATCTGCAGGTGTCAATCTCACCGGAATCCCTGTACTGATGGCCAGATGTGTCCAGTTGGAGTTCGCCCAGGCAAGCTTCTTCCCATCCATTGTTTCTATGGTGAAATTACGCATACCCATGAATCCTTTGAAATCATAAGGTGCTGTCGTGATCTTGATTTCCGTTCCCATAGCAGGATATTCATCCACAATTACCTGCCAGGAAGAAAGAACCCACGCTCTGTCTCTTGCCTTCAGCACGTCTCCTCCAAGCCCGACCGACTCCGCATGAAATGTACAGCAATCCTGAAAATAGTTCAAAACACCCGGTAATGTCAGTTTGCCGTTCTCACCTGTCTCACTGTATCTGACTCTGCTGTTAAAACTGTAATTCATTTTTTATGTCCCCTTTTCTTATGTCGCTATGATTTTTTAATATACTTCTTTTCTATTATTATAACAAGCCAAAAATATAAGGCATAAAACAGTTTTTATAAACTGGCCTATGCCTTATCTTTGTTCTACGTTATATTATTTACTGTAATTCTTTGCTACAAATGTGATCATTACCTTAAACAGATCCCCATCCAGGTATAGCTTAAACTCACCTCCCTGCAGCTCTGTCAGGCTCTTTGCGATAGAGAGTCCCAGTCCGCTTCCCTCTGTATTTCTCGCCACATCTCCTCTGATAAATCGTTCTGTCAGTTCATCCGCAGAGATATTCAAAGGCTGTGCTGAAATATTTTTCAGGGAAAAGGTTACTTTTTTATTTCTGTTGCTGATCTCTGCGTAAACTCTGGTGCCCTCCATTGCGTACTTCACAACATTGCCGAATACGTTTTCCAGAACACGCCACATTCTCTGACCGTCTGCGTAGATAATGGACGGTTCGTCTGTGAAATGTACCATCATAGTCAGGTTCTTCTCCTGGAATTTCTCTTCAAATTCTCCGATCACCTGCTGCACCATTTCCACAAAATCAATATCATTCATCTCCAGCTTGATGTTTCCGGTGCTTGCCTTGGATGCCTCTACCACATCCTCTGTGAGCACCTTCAGTCTCTGAGATTTCTCATCCAGGATGCGTAAATATTCCTGTATTTTCGGATCTGTCGGATTTTCCCGTTTCATCAGATCTACATAATTGATAATGGAAGTCAGAGGTGTTTTCAGGTCATGGGAAACATTTGTGATCAGCTCTGTCTGCATTCTTTCCTTTTTCAGGCTGTTCTCCACAGCAGCATCCAGACCACCTCCAATATTGTTGATATATTCTGCCATCACCTTCTGTTTTCCGGTAAGTGTATCTGTTTTGATCTTATATTGCAGTTCTCCATCGCTTATTTTTTTCAGACCATCCATAATAAGATCCAGCCCATCCGCTTTTCTGATGATAAAAATCACAGCAGCCGCATCTACAATCAGTAATATCATCAGGAATACTCCTGCACCTGTGAATCCGCAACCAATGATCAGGAACTGCAAGAATAAAAATGCACCTCCCACAAGCAGAACTTTTATTTTTTCTGCTGTATTTCTGGAAAAAGCTCTGGCAAAATCGGCAAGCTTCCCACTGCATTTTCCAATCCATTTCAGAACTGTTCTAATCAGACTGTTTTTCCATAAGGTTCCTGCTTTTATTCTTCTTACCAGGCTGAGATATCCGATCAAAAACCATGCCATTGTATAAGTTCCACATATGAGACAGGTAACAATCACTGTCACTACTGCATGGCTGTAACCCAATGATGAGTTGGCGATCAAAGTTCCCGATATGATCGTTCCTGCCAGCCATATACCGATCACTGCTCCTGCCGCAATTTCTGTATACCATCTGTCAAATCCGTTCAGATGGATTTCTTCATCCTTCGGTTTCCTTCCTGCAGTCACAGTCAGCCACACCATACCGATCAGCCAGAGCACACTTCCGAAGACCGCTCCTGCCAGCATCGGAAACATAAGCTTTGAATATGTCTTATAATTCTCTGCCTCATCAGCCATGGAATCTGCCACAGAAAATTTCGTATCAACCGAAACTGCAAACACAAAATCCTTTGTGTCAAAACTCTGATCAATGGTATGATTCCACACCTGCAGATCTGCATCCGGAATATTTGTAACACACTCACTTAATTCCGGGTAAACAACTGCATATGCTTTTTCCTTAAATATTGTCTCAAGGTTCTGCTCCAGCTGTGAATAGCTGCTGTATGCCTTTCTGTTTGTATAGATTGTCTTTTTCTCTTTATCTGCGAAAAGATATGTGAGATTGGTACTCCCTTCCTCATAGTCTCCGGACGTCTGATATACAGACGTAAGTGATATGGCACAGTCACTGACATTTATATCATCCTGAACAGCTCTGATACAGTCCAGAACCTTTGCCAGTTCACTATAGGCATCCTCAAGTTTTCCATTCCATTCCGTACTGGAATTGACTGCATCCGGAAGACTTTCCGCACCCTGAGGTTTAAATTCCTCTGTAAAACTCCATATCTCCTGCAAATAAAATTCCGGATATTCTGTATTATTTTCTTTGTCTGTAATACTACCCAGACTTCGGCTATCCGAATCGCTCCAGTAGCCCAGTTCAATGGCAGCATCTATTTTCTGATTTTCTGTTTTTTCTGCAAATTTTGTCTCATAGGAATCATCATACTCTTCCATGATATCCTGATCATAATTAACCTTTAACAACCCATCTGTCACCAGTTTTTTAAAATCATTTAAATTAAAATAATGACTGCTTCCATCCGAGGTCTTACATTGGATAAACTGTCCTATATCGCCAAAGCTTCCTCCATCATCATATCTCTCTCCAACTCCGGCCCAGTTCTGTGCCCACTCCAGCAGATCTTTTACAGAATATGCCACGCCGGATGTATTCTTAAAAGAAAGCTCACTCAACGAATCACGGTTGATTTCCTTTTCCTGAAATTCTGCCAAATCGATCACTGCCGATGAACCTGCATTTGTAAGGTAATTTATATCCTCTTTTGCTGACAGACTTTCCAGAATATCCGTACCTCTGGAATTCAGACGCTCCCTGAATCCCTCTGACTGAATGTAACTTTTCCCTCTGTCATCCAGACGAATCCCCGTCTGATAGATCATTACAAAAAATGCTGCACATATCACAGCTGCCACAGCCGCCAGATGTACGATCACGATCCAGACCGCCTTGGCAACATTGCTCCTGTATCCTTTTCCCTTCATAATTTTGTCCCTTTCCTTTGCATTCGCTCCGTTACTTGATTTAGGTCAAGCGGATAAAATCATCCGCTTCGCTACTTGATTCGGTTAAATTTTTTCAATTTTATACCCAAGTCCCCACACAACCTTCAGGTATCTTGGCTCTCTTGGATTAATCTCAATTTTTTCTCTGATATGCCGGATATGCACTGCCACCGTATTATCTGCAGCAACTGCTTCCTCATTCCAGATGTTTTCGTAAATCTGATTAATGGAAAATACCCTTCCCTGGTTTTTCATCAACAGAAGCAGGATATTGTACTCAATCGGTGTCAGCTTCACCACATCACCGTCTACCCTGACTTCCTTCAGGTCATCGTTTATACTCAGACCTCCTGTCTCATAAATATGAGCATTCTCCACAGGTATTGCTGCTCCCAGCCTTGTATATCTGCGAAGCTGTGATTTCACCCTCGCCACCAGTTCCAGGGGATTAAAGGGCTTGGTTACATAATCATCTGCCCCTACATTTAATCCAAGGATCTTATCTGCATCCTCTGATTTCGCAGAAAGAATAATGATCGGAAGAGGATTCTCTTCCCTTATCTTCAAAGTAGCCCGGATGCCATCCAGCTTCGGCATCATAATATCTATGATTAGCAGATCCACCGACTGACTGCGCAATGCGTTAATCGCCTCCACACCGTCGTATGCCTTCAGGACCGTATAGCCTTCCTGCTCCAGATAAATACTGATTGCCTCTACAATGTCTTTATCATCATCACAGACCAGAATATTCGCCACTTTATACACCTCCCTCATCATCCGAAATGCCAGTCTGAAATCTCTCATGTACAGACACCCCGGCTTCTTATTTTGTATTTCTGATATTAGAATAATCGAAGCTTCTTAATATGAAAGGGACAAATTCTTAAGATTTTCTTATGATTATTCACTTTTCGCAGTCAAAATATCAGGCTGTTAATCTGTCACTTTTATCAGGCTCCTATTTTCATCCAATTCTTCTATTCGTTCTGCTATATACATTTTTTATCTCATCTTTTCTCTTTTTCTGACAGTCAACAATAGACTGAAAATCATTATATCATTTCACATATATTACTTCTATAGAATATTCTCTTCTGTTTCCCATTTCCACACCCATCACTGTTTATTCCATTCTCCATAACTCACAACCAATCTATAGCAACCCTCGTAAATAATACTTCCATCAACGCACCAGGGGATCATCGTTATATGTTTTTTGGTATTTTATTAACAATCTTCATACATATCGCATAATTTTTTATTGATTTTGTACAATATTATTTATTTTTCGGCAAAACAATGCTACAATGTTTTACAAGATTAGAGCGTGTCTGAAAAAGGCTTTCTGCAAGATGTGCGTCACAATTTGTGGGATATTTTGCCCGGATGAGGGCGCCGTAGCGGGCTACGGCAACTGAATTCGGGTGAAATATCCTGCAAAGTGGGGCGTGCAGATTGCGGGAATGATTTTTCAGACACACTCTAGTGTACTGATTTATAACTGTTCAATGGTCTGCTAACCGCAAAGCTACTGAACAGTTACACGTTTTTTTTCAACGAGGGAGGTATTCTTATGAATCTGGAAAACATGACAAAAATCTACGCCCGTGGTGACAGCCGCATTCAGCTGAAGGTAATTCCCGGACATTTCGTCACATCTCAGTCACATATCACTCACTATCTGGATCTTACAACTATGAAATCCAGAACTGCCGAAGCACAGAATATTGCTCACGAACTGGCTGCTAATTATGAAGTATCTACTCCTGTTGATACCATTATCTGTATGGACGGACTGGAAGTAATTGGCGCATATCTTTCTGAAGAACTTACCAAAGCCGGCATTTTTTCCCTGAATGCTCATCAGACGATCTACGTGATTACTCCTGAATCCAGCAATTCCGGACAGATTATCTTCCGTGATAATTTTCAGCCAATGATCAAGGGCAAAAATGTACTGATCCTCAATGGTTCGATTACCACAGGCTCTACTTTGTCCAAAGCAATCGAGAGCATTCTGTATTACGGAGGCACTATCAGAGGTATCGCAGCCATATTCAGCAGAGTAGACAGCGTGGCTTCTCTCCCTGTATATTCTATTTTTAACACCAAAGATATACCGGACTATCATTCCTATTCATCTACAAAATGTCCAATGTGTCAGAGGCAGCAGAAAATCGATGCCATTGTCAGCAGCTACGGATATTCAGCTTTGTAAATCTTCGAAGTATTTTATAAAGAAATTGTTACCAGAATTGATGACTTTGTCTGGGGACCGGTGATGCTGATCCTGTTGGTCGGAACCGGTATCTTCCTGACTGTGCGCACCAGATTTCTTACATGGCGTAACCTTGGCTATGCACTGAAAAGCACACTCAGCAAGGAAGCCCGCACCAAGAGCCGCGGACAGGGAGATGTATCACCTTTTTCCGCACTGACAACCGCACTGGCAGCCACCATCGGTACCGGAAATATCGTCGGTGTTGCCACAGCCATGGTTTCCGGTGGTCCCGGAGCTCTGGTATGGAACTTCTCCGATATCGCCAACGCACTGATGGCTATCCCGAACCTGATCTGCATGCTCCTGTTAAGCGGCGAGGTTGCCAAAGATGTAAAAGAATTCCAGCCGGAGATTAAAAAATAGTTACCCACATCATTCTTTTTATCATCCTGAAGTAAAATGTAGCCAGAACCTTGTTCCGTCAGGTTCTGGCTGCATTTTACAGAAGTCTTGTACGCCGGGTACAAATAAACACTTACTTTATTGATGGCATACTTCCATATACTGTTTTACATCTGAAGCAATTGATATATATGGTGTTCCATATGGGATCCAGGTTGACTGAAAAGCATGATATACATCTGATTTTCCCGGCCATACTGTTCCTATCACATTATTATTTTCATCTAACTGATGAAACCAGGAACCATTTTTATGATCCAATACCTTATCATCCAGATATCTCATAAACTCTTCATAATCTTTTGCATATTTCTGCTTATGAGTTATATGCCATAAGACTGCTGATGTATTGATTGCCTCTGCCAATGTCCAATGCATTCTGTCATGAACAACAGGTTTTCCATCCCAGTCAGTCGTATACACAATTCCAGGATTTCCATCCACATTCCAGGAATCTTCAACTGCTCTGTTGTAGAGTTTCTCTGCAGCTTTTAAATATACTTCTGCAGAATCAGGGGTATCTTTATAAGAAGAATATGCCCACTGCACGATCAATCTGGCCCACTCAATTCCATGGCCCGGTGTTGCTCCATAAGGTTTAAAACGATCAGCAGGACATTCTTTATTGCAATCAAGATCAGCTTTCCATTCCTTTGTAAAATGTTCAGGTATTCTCCAGTCATTTGCGCTTGCCCATCCAATAACATGATCTATAATTCTTCCTGCACGTATTCTGTACTTTTCTTCTTTTATTGCATCTGCTACTGCCAGAAACGCTTCTACTGTATGCATATTTGCGTTAAGACCGCGATAATCATCAAGAACTGTAAATTCTGTATTCCAGGTATCATAAGTAAGTCCCTGTTTTTCATCCCAGAACCGTTTATCAAATAATTCCAATGCATCTTTAAGCAGAGTTTCTGCATCTTTTTCTCCTGCCAGCAAAGCAGAAGAAGCAGCCAGAAGAACAAATGCATGAGCATAACACTGTTTATCTGGCAGGAATTTATTATCCGGTGTAATTCCCGGATACCATCCTCCATTTTCACGATCTTTCAGTTCTTCCAGTAATCCATGTACAGCACCATGGACCAGTGCCGGACTTTCTTTATCCCCAAGCATGATTCCCATACTATATACATGGACCATACGGCATGTGATCCATGTTTCTCTGTTTCTGTCTTTCCATGGTGTTCCATCATCCCCAAGGAAATAAGCACTTCCTCCCGGTGATAAAAATCCTTTTCCAAAATTTAAAAGATTTTTCTGCAATTCACCTAAGAACATTTTATTTCCTTCTGTATCTATCTGATATTTTTTATCCGAATTTTCCATCTTAATCTTACCTTTCACTTTCAAAAAATTTCAGTTTCTCTTATAGCACAAAAAAGCACCTCATACCGAGGTGCCTCATATAGCAGGGCTACAAGGATTCGAACCTTGAACTGACGGAGTCAGAGTCCGTTGCCTTACCGTTTGGC
>ENA-OQKJ01000385-OQKJ01000385.1-human-gut-metagenome-genome-assembly--contig:-NODE-385-length-10438-cov-2.055863_pt1 | contig 10438 bp, 7 predicted proteins | sample MGYA00242647_ERZ504795 | MGnify/ENA primary metagenome ERZ504795 (study PRJEB26092, sample SAMD00036398) | human gut metagenome | host: Homo sapiens | study: EMG produced TPA metagenomics assembly of...
AAGGGAGTTCTGTCTTCCAGAATGCTGGTAACGAACTCATGGACCAGATGCGGATGGGAACCGCCATGACCGCCGCCCTGCTTGAAGGACAGATGGGGATTGACCTCGTCATAGGCCACTTCGTAGGTAAACCGGCCAATGACGTCCGGAAGCAGATGGGCATAATCGGGAACCTGAACGTATTCCTCATCGATCTTGCCGCCGCGGTTCTCGTTCTCCCAAACCAGATCCCGGCTGAACATCACATGTTTGTCGCCGTTGAGCTGATCCCACTCAAAGGACTTGTTTTCACCATAGATATTAAAGCATTCGCTGTAGCCACGGGCGACATGGTATAGGAAGCGCTCCATTTCAACGGTCGTCTCGCCATCCTCCAAGGCCACCAGAGCAGACTCAAAGGCGAAGGGGCAGCCGTACTGCTTTTCCAGTTCCGGACGGACCTTGCCGGAGCCTCTGCCGAAGACGCTGACCGGACGCTGCCCTGCCAGAGCAAAACAGGGGCCGATGGCATGGGTGGGATGTGCCAGGGGCGGGAAGCCGTCCCAGTAAGAGGGCCAGCCCTCCATATCCTGATAGTGGGCGCAGCGCATATACTGCAGCTTGCCCATTGCGCCGGATTCGTACAGCTCCTTCACATACAGATACTCGCGGGTGTAGACGGAAGTTTCCATGAACATATAGTGTTTGCCGGAAGCCTTCCGCGCCTTGATAACGTCTTCCAGCTCCTTCATGGACATACCCATGGGGATGGTGCAGGCGCAGTGCTTGCCTGCGTTGAGCACCTGAACCGACATGGGCGCATGCAGCGCGGGCGGAATGACCAGATGGACCGCATCCACATCCGGGTTCTGCAATACCGATTCAAAGTCGGTGGTGTAGTAGCTTTCGTCCAGCAGGTACATATCTGCCAGCGCCTTCAGCTGGTCCGGATTGGTATCCACCATAATGACATGCTCCACATCCGGATGCTTCAGATAGATGGGCAGGTAAGCAGTCTGCCGAAACCCATGCCCACGATGGCAACCGTCAACTTTCCATTTTTCATAAAATTACTCCTTTCATGCTGTGAGCGACTTGCTGTTTTCATTTTATTTTTTTGCTATTCCGTGTATGTTATTCGACGAGTGAAATACTGATACAGGCAACGCTGCGGGGTGGAAGCTTCGCCTTGATAATATCATCCTTGACATGAATCATCAGGGGATTTTCCGTAAACGGGGTACCAGGCAACAGATTTTCGGCCTGAAGTACCTTGTTTTCCAGAATTGTTCCGCATTTATTCAGAGAGTAAGTAGTTTCCTCCTGCCAGTTCAGGTTGAGCATCGTCAGGGTCAGCACATGATGATCATCGATGGTGGCAACGACTTCAAAGTCTTCTACACCATCTACCGTACACAGCTTTCCGCCGGCATGCCGGGAGAGCAGCGCAAAGGCCTGACCGGTTGCCGTCAGCTCGGTATGATCCGGATGCACCTGCATGGCGCCTTCGTTAACCGGCTCAAAGTAGCAGGCCATGGGCATGCGCTGTTTTTCGCTTTCATGCATGAACATGTGCAGCATCTGCGCAGTGAAGATGCCCTCCATGGAGGAAGGATTGCGGCACCATGTTTTCCACAGATTCCATTCATCGTAGGAGATGAATGTCTTTTCCGGGAGCATGTCATGCAGCCTGCGCAGGATTCCTAGATTGTGGATGGGCATGCGGATCATTTCGTTATAGCAGCGCTCCATGCCCTCCGGAGAGGTGAAGTCCCAATGGACTGAATTGTACGTATGCAGAGAAACGTATGGCGCAATGGGAGCCAGCTTCTTGATGGAAACATCTACCCACTCCTGATTCGGATAGGGGCCGGAAGAAACAAATTTCAGATCCGGCGTAACCTTCAGCATGGCACGCGCATGCGTTTCCACCAGCGATGCGTATCCATCCGGCGTATTTGCGCCCTCCATGTGGCCATAACCCATTTCGTTGCCCAGCGACCACCATTTGACATTGTAGGGCTCCTGATGACCGCGCTGGGCACGCAGCCTGCCGTATTTGCTCTCGGCAGGGCCGTTGCAGTATTCCACCCAGGCGGCGCATACTTCGGGGGAATCCCAGGCGGCATTGATGGTGAGGAAGGGCTCCGCGCCGATCTCACGGCACAGTGCAATAAAATCGTCGGTGTCTATTTCATGCATGTCATAGCCGTGTGTAAAGGGCTGCGTTTCATTTTCCATGTAGCCCTCCATGGGAGCGCGCCTGTCGGGATGCAGGAACATATCCTGCCAGCGATATTCGCCGGCAAAGTTGCCACCCGGCCAGCGCAGCAGACGCACGCCGATTTCCTTGAGCTTTTCCACGGTGTCCCTGCGCATGGTATGGAAATGATTGTCCGGCATCATGGAAACTGCGCCGATGAGCAGTTGTGCCTGCTCCGTGTAGGTAATGCTTATCACGGCATGCGCATCGTCGACGCCGGGGGTCAGAATCGTCTCAAAGCGCTGCCATTCATCCACCTCTTCCTGTGCATCCTCCTTCGCTAGAACGGGCTGAACAGGAAAAACGGTTTCCGCATAAATCTGCGTACCATCGGCGTTGGTGAGCGCGACGCGCACATCCAGCGGCTGCTGTACTTTGACAACGACGGCAAACGGATAGCTCCTGTCCTTTTGAAGGAAGAGCTCTTTTTGACGGATACCGCTCACCTGATTCGGAATTGGGTTCTGAATCATCTGGGACTGACATTCGTTACGCCGCCACATGCCGTTGTGCGCGTAATGACATACATAAGCTTCGTTTGCGTTGCTACCGGGAAGGCGGTGTTCATTGGCAAAGTACACGCATTCGCCGATGCCTTCCCAGTCCAGCGCTACGCCGTTGCGCGCCGCAGCGCCGGCAAACTTCCGGTTGCGGATCATCTGGGCGCTGAGACCATCCATGATGCTGGCTCTGGTATGCTCCAGGTTGTGGCCAAACAAATGGGGCGACACCGTAGAGGTGGTTTTGAGATCGATATACAGGTAATGGCTGTGCTGCTGCGCCGCAAACAGCGTGTCCTGCGCAGGATCTTCCGTGGTCTGGCAGCCGGGGGTATTACCGAATTTGCCGTCGTATTCATCCAGCAGTTCCTGCACCGTCAGACCCAGAACACGGCATAGCGGCACCAAAAGCGAGATGTCAGGAAGTGTGACGCCACATTCCCACTTGGAAACGGCTTTGTTGGTTACACAAAGCTTTTCCGCTAACTGCTGCTGTGTGAGTCCCAAACGTTCACGGGCTTGGATTATTTTGTTGGAAACAAGGGAGCATCGCATTGGTGAGATCGTCTCCTTTCACTATTGTAGATTGTAGCTATGTGTTGCAACATCACTGCTTATGGCAATATCGTATCATGCTTTTTTCGAAAGCACAATCGCTTTACAAGCGATTTGATGGGGCTGTTGCCCAGAAAGACCGTAACAAGAAAATGAAAAAAGAGTGAGCAAGGATATGTGCGTTGTGACCCTTAAAAAAGACGTGTTGGGGATGTGGGTAGGAGAAAACGAAAGTGCCAAGTACTGGGCAACGGTACTCAACGGGCTAAAAAACGAGGCGTGGAGGACATTTTCATTGCCTGCACGGATAACCTGACGGGATTCTCTGCGGCGATTGGGGCTGTATTTCCCAAGACGGAAATTCAGAATTGCATCATCCATCAGCTGCGTAATTCGAGCAAATACGTAACGCCATTCCTCAATCCAAAGACAAAAGCCACAGTTTTGTTTTGAACTGTGGCTTTGCTCAATTGTCTTGTAGCTTTCTTACACGATTCCCATGCCCATCTCCACCAGCAGCGCCACAATTACAACCAGCGCAGAAATGATGAAACCGTGAATCATGGGGCGGATGCCAGCCTTCTTCATGCTGGCGAAGGAGGTATTCAATCCGATGGTAGCCAGTGCGCAGACCATCAGGAACTTGCTGGCAGTCTTGGTGCCGCTCACCGCCGTACCTGCCCAGATGCCAAAGGCCTGATCCGTCATACCCAGTGCCCGGCCCATGATGGGAAACAGCACGATCATCGCCATGTCAAATAGGAAGGTGGCGGACATGGCGTAGGCAACGTCGTTGTCGTCCGCGTCGATGGTGGGGGCGATAGCGGCAATGGCAGAGCCACCGCAGATGCCTGTACCAGCGGAAATCAAATTGGACAGCTTCCAGTTCAGTCCCAGCGCCTTGCCGATGAAGTAACCGCCGCCAAAGCAGGTCAGCAAGGTGAAGACCATTACTGTCAGGGACATCTGGCCTACGTGCAAGATGGTGGTGATGTTCAGCGACAGCCCCAGCAGGATAATGGCGAATTTCAATATCTTCTTGGAGGTGAACTTCAGCCCTGTGGCGAACACATCCGTCTTGCGAACGAACTGGTTAAGAAACATGCCAATGAACATGGCAATTACCGCAGAGCCAATCAGGTGGATGGGCAACAGGCTCTCAAGCCAGCAAGCCAGCAGCGCGACGATGATCGGCAGCACAATCCCGGGTAGCAGCTTTATGATCTTCATGGTGAATCTCCTTTTCGCTTGATAACAGGCTTGATTATATCACATCCGTGTGATAAAATGAAATTATCATTTATTATTACCTGTTAATCTCAAATTATGGGCGGTGCGTTATGCTTGATTACCGAACGGAAACCTTTCTGACCCTGTACGAGGAAATGAACTACCGTCGCACTGCCGAGCGTCTGCAAATGACTCAGCCCGGCGTAACGCAGCACATCCACTATCTAGAGAATTATTACGGCGTAAAGCTCTTTGTTTATGATGGGCATCAATTGCCTAGAACGCCCGAAGCAGAGCTGCTGAAACGGCATATCGACAGCACACGGGCAGCAGAGCATGACCTCCGCGCCGGATTTGCGCAAACCGATATGCTGCATCTGCGGGTGGGAGCCACCAAACCATAGGAGAATATGTTCTCGTGCCAACGGTACGCCAATTCCTAAAAAAGAAAATCACCAGATTGATCTGCTGGTCGACAATACCGAAACATTGCTTGCTATGCTCGAACGAGGAGAATTGGACTTTGCAATAATTGAAGGCGTGTTCGATAAAGAAAAGTATCCGCACCGCCTCTATAAAAAAGAGAGCTTTTTGGGCATATGCAGCCGCCGTCACTCTTTTGCAGGCAGAACCGTTTCTCTTGAGGAAGTTCTTCAGGAAAGCCTGCTTGTGCGTGAGAAAGGTTCCGGAACACACATGCTTCAGGAACAAGCCGTGGCCGCAAGAGGTTATTCACTGGACAGCTTCAGTCGGCATTCGTCCATCAGTAATTTTTCTATTATTTGCGACTTGGTTGCAATGGATCATTTGATTACTTTTGCATATGAACCAATTAGCCACTGCCGAAATGACTTGGCAACATTTAGAGTGGAGGACATGGAGATCACTGGTGAATTCAATCTTGTTTATATTAACCGTTCGGTTGCAGAACCTAAAGCCGATCTATTTCTTGCAACCTGCTAAAGCTCTGATTTGTCAGATAGTTTCTAATAGAAAAACGAAAGCTCGGTGTTGCACCCACCGAGCCTTTTTTGCTTTATAGGAAATTTCTCAAATCGTCAGAAATAGTGTATAATGGGCTGGAAATAAAAAATGACATAACAAAAGAGCGAAGGGGGCTTCGCCATGACGTTGTTTATGAAGTTTTTTTGTTTTGGTTTAGGTTAGCTGCACTATCTGACTATGGAGAAAGAATTATTATGAACATGGATTTATCCATATTTATTTCCCGTCTTTCTGCGAAAGCCACCAATGCGCCATGAAACGTGTTGGTTACCTTCACTTTCTATTTTTGTTCCCTTCTGATATGATGGTTCCATAAGACTGACACACTACAGAACACGTGGAGGTGAGTGGCGGGGCTGTATAGCGGCAACCTCGCATATTTATATGTTGTCGGTCATCCGTTAAGGCATCAATGAGTGGCGCATAACTGTAGCCCGGAAACTTATCTCTTCCGAAGTCGACTCGATCTCGCCGGATGACCAGTCACTGTCCGTTTTATCATTATGCTATCAGGAGGTAGTTACTTGTCTTTTAAAATTTTTAAATTTAACTGCTGTGGACTTGATGTCCACAAAACATGGATTTATGCCTGTATCGGTATCACGGATTCCAATAATCGTACAGAGTATAAGCAGGCTCGCTTTTCTTCCTTTTCTAAATGTTTGCATCAGCTGTGTGTCTGGCTTGTTAAATACAACTGTAACGATGTCTGTATGGAATCTACCGGCAAGTATTGGATCCCTGTTTTCAATATCTTAGAGCAACACAAAATCCGGGTTACTCTATCCCATCCGAAATACACCAAACCCATGAAAGGAAACAAGACCGACCGCAAAGATGCCAAATGGATCTGTGATCTATACATGTGCGGCATGGTGAAACCTTCTTTTATTCCACCTGCTGACATCAGAGAACTCAGGGATCTCGTAAGATACCGTTTCAAACTCACCTGTATGATTACCGGTGAGAAGAATCGTGCCCAAAATTGTCTTACTGTTTCCAATCTGAAGCTTGATGATGTCTTTTCTGATGTATTCGGGAAATCTTCCCGTTCCATTACGGAACAGATTTTGCAGCACCCTGGGGAAAAATTTGATGTGTCACCCTTTGTTGACAGCCGCTGTAAAACTCCAATAGAAGAAATTCAGGCGGCCGTTGATGGTAATATCTCGAAAGAACAGGATGTAAAGCTCAGACAGTGCCTTGATCACATAGACGAACTTCAAAAGCACATTTCAGAAGTAGAACAGGAAATCCTTCGTCTCAGTGATAAATACGAGGCTGCTTTAAACTTAATAAGAACGGTTCCTGGATTCGATAAGAATCCAATGACTGCAATTCAGGTACTTTCAGAGATTGGTGGTGATATGTCTGTCTTCCCCACAGCAAAACACCTCGTCTCCTGGGCTGGATGTTGTCCCCGAAATGATAAGAGCGACCGTAAAATCAAATCCACTCGGATTTCCTGTGCTGGTTCTTATTTTAAACCAGTTCTGGTACAGATTGCAAATGCTTTAATCAAATTGAAGAAACATTTTGAATTTACCACCCGCTATAAGCGTATCAAAACACGTCGTGGCCACAAGAAAGCCATTATTGCACGCTGCCGTATGATCCTGACCGCTATCTGGCACATACTCACAGATTTAAAACCTTATACATCCGATGGTTTTCTTGAATCACGTCCTGTGAAAAAAGAAAAAGTTCTTACAACTTCACAGGCACTTAATCTTCTAAGGCAACGAGGGTATCTCATTAAAGATGAGCCTTCGCCGGTCTCCTAATTAGGTGTTGTGTTTATATATTCAATTTTCAAAACCAGCTAATCCGGTGGTTTGTTTGCTATACCCTCTATTTCGTGGCTGTTCTCTACTTATTTGTTTCAAACTTCACTTTTGGTTCTTGGCGAACTCTTGTATCATACACAAAATCTTCAAAAATTACAATAATCTTGAAATAGTGTTATGTTTCTTGGAATTTTATTATATCTTATTTTGGAACTTTTTCTTATAATAACATCATCAAGAAAAACAAAGAAAAGTAATCATAAAAGGAGGATTCAATTATGAAGAAGAAAAAGATTCTTGCACTTGTACTTGCAGCTTCAATGGCAGGAGGAATGCTTGCAGGATGTGGAGCCACATCAAGCGGAGATGAAACAGCGAAAGGAAGATAAGTCATCCGGAAAAGTTTATTATCTGAACTTAAACCAGAGCAGGCTGACCAGTGGGTAGAACTTGCAAAAGAGTATACAGATGAGACGGGTGTTCAGGTTGATGTACAGACAGCAGCATCAGGAACTTACGAGTCACAGTTGAAATCAGAGATGGCAAAAGATGAGGCACCAACATTGTTCCAGGTAAACGGACCGGTTGGACTTGCTACATGGAAAAATTATTGCTATGACCTTTCAGACAGCGATGTTTATAAAGATGTTGAGTCTGACGATTATATATTAAAAGATGGCGACGCAGTAGACGGAATCGCTTATGTTATTGAGACTTATGGTCTGATCTACAACAAAGCTCTTCTGAACAAATACTTAGAATTGCCGGATGCAAGTATCAAATCAATTGATGATCTGAATAACTTCCAGGCACTTAAGACAGTTGCAGAAGAGATTCAGGCACACAAAGATGATCTTGGAGTAGAAGGAGCTTTTACTTCAGCAGGAATGGATTCTTCCTCTGACTGGAGATTCAAGACACACCTTGCAAATCTTCCAATCTACTATGAGTATAAGGCAGACGGAATTGACAGCACAGATGCAATCAAAGGAACATACCTTGACAACTACAAACAGATCTGGGATCTGTATCTGAACAACTCTACATGTGAGCCATCTATGATTTCTTCTAAGACAGGAGATGACGCAGCAAGTGAATTTGCACTTGGCGAAGCAGTATTCTATCAGAATGGTACATGGGCTTACAATGATATCAAAGATAATGAAGTAGCAGATGAAGATATGGGAATGCTTCCAATCTACATCGGAGTTGATGGAGAAGAAAATCAGGGACTTTGTACAGGATCTGAGAACTACTGGTGTGTAAATAAGAACGCTTCAGAAGAAGACATTCAGGCAACACTTGATTTTATGAAATGGGTAGTTGAGAGCGATGAAGGTCGTGACATGCTGGCTAACGAGATGGGATTTGTAACACCGTTCACAACATTCTCAGATTACCTTCCGGACAACCCGCTTGTAAAAGCAAATGCTGAGTATACAGAGGCAGGAAAGACACCAGTAAGCTGGAACTTTACAACAATGCCATCTGAGAACTGGAAAAACAATCTTGGTGGAGCTCTTCTGAACTATGCACAGGGTACAGGCGCATGGGATAGTGTACAGACAGCATTTGTTGATGGATGGGCTGAAGAATACGCAGCAGCAAACGAATAAAAAAGACTTTTCACAGGATAGGCAGATAAAAAGGCTGTGAAATAGAGAAGAAGATCAAACAGCCTGCCAACGAGCATACCGGGGCAGGCTGAAATTATGTAATTAGAATTGTGAAAAGCAAAGGCGCAGAAAGGCTTTTTACAGAAAAGAAAGACAGGAGGAGAAGAACATGCAAAAAGCAATAAAGAGATATTTTCCGGTATTTGTATTACCGACGCTGATTGCATTCACGATAGGTTTCCTTGCACCGTTTGTGTTAGGCGTATATCTTTCGTTCTGCAAGTTCACAACGGTGACAGACGCTAAATTTATTGGACTTAGCAACTATGCAAAGATCCTTGGAGACGGAGATTTTCTTCACTCTCTTTGGTTTACCGCATTATTTACAATTGTGACAGTATTATTGATCAACATTTTTGCATTTGCGGTAGCAATGCTTTTGACAAAGAATATTAAGGGAACCAATATTTTCCGTACTGTATTTTTATGCCGAACCTGATCGGTGGTATTGTACTTGGATATGTATGGCAGCTGTTATTAAATGGTATTCTGGCACATTTCCAGAAAACACTTACATATTCTTCAAAATATGGTTTCTGGGGATTGGTTATCCTGATGCTCTGGCAGCAGGTTGGATACATGATGATCATCTACATCTCAGGAATCCAGAATATTCCTGGAGAGCTGATCGAGGCAGCACAGATTGATGGAGCGAATAAAGTACAGCTTTTAAGATATGTTACAATTCCGATGGTTATGCCATCCATTACAATCTGTACTTTCCTGACACTTACAAACGGATTTAAACTTTTCGACCAGAACCTTGCATTGACAAACGGTGGACCGGACAAGATGTCAGAAATGCTTGCCCTGAATATCTATAATACATTCTATGGAAGAACTGGCTGGGAAGGTGTAGGACAGGCGAAAGCAGTTATCTTCTTTATTATCGTAGGAGTGATTGCATTGATCCAGAATAAACTGACAACATCAAAGGAGGTGCAGCAGTAATGAATAAAAAAGTAAAACATGGTACATTATTAACCGTTATTTTTACACTACTCAGCCTGCTGTATCTGTATCCGATCATACTGGTATTTATCAACTCCTTTAAGAAAAAAGCCTATATCAGTAAAGCACCGTTCAAGATACCGACCGGAAAGATGTATGTCGGATTAGAGAACTATATCCGTGGTATTAAGCAGACACAGCTGATTCAGGCATTTGGATGGAGTTTATTTATCACAATCTTATCTGTAGCAGTGATTATCTTATGTTGCTCCATGTGTGCATGGTATATTACAAGAGTACATAATAAAGTGAATGCAACCATTTATATGTTATGTCTGTTTTCCATGATCGTACCATTCCAGATGGTAATGTTCACCTTGTCAAAACTGGCAAATATGATGCATCTGAGCAACCCGGTCGGTATCATTTTAGTATACCTTGGATTCGGTGCAGGACTTGCGGTGTTTATGTTCTGCGGACTTTGTAAAAAGT
>ENA-OQKJ01000387-OQKJ01000387.1-human-gut-metagenome-genome-assembly--contig:-NODE-387-length-10424-cov-2.358357_pt1 | contig 10424 bp, 8 predicted proteins | sample MGYA00242647_ERZ504795 | MGnify/ENA primary metagenome ERZ504795 (study PRJEB26092, sample SAMD00036398) | human gut metagenome | host: Homo sapiens | study: EMG produced TPA metagenomics assembly of...
CTCGGCAATGTTGTCAGACGTAGTGGCAAAGCGATGCTGCGGCTCGGCAGCGTCGCCCGCCAGTTGCTCACGGCGCGTGAGGATATCGGTCAGCTCGCGCGTAGTCTCCTCGGCGGAACTCACGACGCGCACCCCAGGCCCCAGCGCATGGCGGATAGGTCCCACCAACAGCGGAAAGTGCGTGCAGCCGAGCACCACGGTATCGATTCCGCGATCGCGCAGCGGCTCAACCGTGGCGCCGACCAGCGCTCGCACGGCCGGCGTATCGAAGATGTCCTCGTTCTCGAGCCACTGCTCCTGCAGATGCGCACCCGAGGCGAGCTCGTGCTCGACAACCTCGACAAAACTCGAAGCCGGGCAGCCGTATACGTCGACGCCGGCATCCAGGTCCTGAATGGCACGCGTGTAAGCGCCTGAGCGAATGGTGAGGTTGGTGGCGAGCACGCCCACCCGGCGCGTGCGGGTGCTGTTGATTGCCGCACGGGCACCCGGCGCGATCACGCCGATCACGGGAACGTCGAGCACCTGCTGGGCCAGACGCAAGGCCGCAGCGGTCGCCGTGTTGCAGGCGATGACCATAATCTTGACGTCGTGCTTCGAAAGCCAACGGCCCGCCTGCAACGCAAACGAGCGCACCTCATCCTCGGTACGGGTGCCGTAGGGGCAGCGCTTGGTGTCGCCAAAGTAGTAGACGGACTCGTGCGGCAACGCCGTCGCAATCGCGCGCGCAACCGTCAGACCGCCCAAACCAGAATCGAACACGCCAATCGGGCGCGTGTCGCCTGCCGGATTCTCGATATCGGACATTACCTCACCAGTCTCTCTCGAAAAGACATGTCCAAGTGCGGCGGCGCCGCGCTACGAACGCGCCGCGACCAGCAGCTCTGCCGTCGCCGCCCAACCGTCGACAATTTTGCCGCGCGTAACGAAAGCGTTCTCGCAAGCAGCCAGGAACTCGGGCGCGCCGGCGCTCGTCAGGCCATTCTCGACCAGGCAGAACGTGCCCACGTGATCGGCCATGTAGAAGTCGGACTCGGAATCGCCGAGCGCGAGCGTCTCCTCGCGCTCGATCCCTAGGTGCTCGCAGAAGCGCGCAATGGCGACGCCTTTGTTGAGGCCCGCGGGGTTGATGTTAAATGCGCGACCGTCCTCGACGCGATCGAGCTCGAGCGTCGTCGGCTTGGACAGGTGAGTCAGATGGCCGTTGCAAGCCCAGATCAGACCGCAGCCGGCCTCGTCCAGGATGGCCTGAACCTCATCGTCGGGCACATCGCCGCGCATGCCGACGGTGACCTCACGGTACTTGTAGCCGGTCGACATGTCGTTGTGATACTCGATCTTGTGCGGCCAGCGGGCGAGGATCTTCTCGCACACGCCGGTCTGCTCGATCACCTGGTGCGGCGTGAGGCCACAGGCGGGGTCGTAGGGCATGTCGCCGGTCAGATACTCCCAATCGTTGGCTTTGAGGTCGTACATGACCAGGCCGCCCATCTCGCCGATGTAGGAGTTGAGGCCGAGCACGCGCGCGTCCTCGTGAATCATGGTGCGGTTGCGGCCCGAGGTGGGAACCACCTGAATACCAGCGCGAGTAAGCGCCACGACGGCCTCGACGAGTTTGGTCGAAGGGTTGCCGTCGTTGTCGCGCAGCACGCACGAGCCGGGCGCGAGCATCGTGGCATCCAGGTCGGTAAAGACGTACTTGACCTTGGCCAAGCGCTCGCGCATCTCGCCCGAAAGCTCGGCAACGGTCGGCAGGGTATTGTGGGACATGGTTACTCCGTTTACGTAGAAGGGTTTGGACTTGGACGGCATATTTTGATTGAGGGAACACGCTTATGGCGACAGCGCACTCAGGGCGCCGCCGCCATCATGGTTCATTAGTCAAACTGGGTAACATCGATCAGGCGATTGGCCAGCGAAAGGTCGCTCTCGATGGGCACGAACTCGTCGCCCACGTGCATGAGCTCCTCGTCACCCTTTGCCAGCAGCAAGACAATGGTGGGAGCATCGGGGTTGACGTACTCCTCGCGCGCCGCCTTGAACGCCGCATGCACAGCGGCTTCGCGATCGAGGATGATCTTGTTCGGCGTATCGTCGGGAACATGTTCGGCAAGCTCGCGACAGACCTTCATCGGGTCCTCGTGAGCCGGGTCCTCATTGGCAAAGATCATCAGGTCGGAATACGGTGCGGCCTCGCGCGGAAGCTGCTCGCGGCGCTCCTGCGCCTTGCCGCCGGCAGCGCCAAACACTGCGATGACCGGGCTGGCGGGAAACGCGCGCTTGACCGACGAGAAAAGCGAGCGGAACGAAAGCTGGTTGTGCGCGTAGTCGACAACGCAAATCACGCGGCCGTCCTTCGACTCCACGACCTCCATACGGCCCGGCACACGCAGTTTGGAGAGGCCCTTCTTGATGGCCTCGATACCGATGCCGATCTCGCGCGCGGCGGCGATAGCGACCAGCGCGTTCTCCACGTTAAAGTCTCCCGCGATACCCAGCAGGATCTTCTCCCCCGCCTCGGACTCGTCGGCACACAGGCCATGCAAGTTGAACTCGATGCTAAAGCCGACCATGCGTACGTCGCTCGCCCACAGGCTCGCCTCGGGATGCTCGACGCCAACGGTCACCAAGCGCTCGGCCGTCGACGCTGCCTCCAGCACACGGTCGACCTCTTCGGTGCCCAGATTCACCACGGCAGTCTTTGCCTGGTCAAAGATCCTGAGTTTGCTCTCAAAATAATCCTCAAACGTGGGGTGTTCGATCGGCGAGATGTGGTCGCGGCCGATGTTGAGGAAGCACGCCACGTCAAACGGCAGATTCTCGACGCGTTGGTACTTGAGCGCCTGGCTCGAGACCTCCATGACCATGGACTTGCGACCGGACGTGCGGCAGTTGGCGATATGGCGCCAGACCTCGGGGGCCTCGGGCGTAGTATTGGTGCTCTCGTAGCACTCGATACCATCGTCGGTACTCACCGAGCCGATCATGCCGCAGGAATCGCCCGCCGCTTTGATAATCGACTGGAGCATAAAAGCGGCCGTGGTCTTTCCCTTGGTGCCGGTGATGCCCACGATCTTGACGTCGTGGTCGGGACGGTCGTAGACCTCCGGCGGCAACAGGGCCATGGCCGTGCGAACACTATCAACAACCAGCATCGCAGCACCGCCCTCCTTCGCCAGCGGCTCCAGAGACTCGACCAGCGACTCCTCGCACACAAATGCGACGGCGCCCGCATCGAGCGCCATGCTCAAAAACGCGGGCTTAAAGGCAGCACCTTTACAGAAGAACACGTCACCTGCCGAGACCACGCGCGAATCAAACGAGCAGCCGGTCACGGCACGCTCGTCAACCTGCTCTGATGCGCGCAGCTCGCCGCACACGTCGAGAAGCTTGGCAAGCGTATCGACCGTGGTCACGGTCGCGGAATCCGAATGGTGCATCTTTCACCTTTCTCAGCCATTTGGCAGGGACGGTTTTCATAGTAACTGAAACGTGCTCGCGCAAAAACGGCTCCCGGAGGAGCCGTTACGCGCAGGCGTTCGTAAGCCGAGGCTAGGCAGCCTGAACAGAAGGCTGGCCCTCGTCGATAAAGAAGCGCTTGTACCACACTAGGAACACGAGCGGCGTATAGATCTTGCGCTGGAAATCGCCCTTGCCCGCAAAGTGCAGATCGAGCAGGTGCATAAGCTCGTCGGTATTGAAGAACTCGCTTGCCCACGGCGCGGTGAAGTACTCCTTGACATAGTCGTACCACTTTTGCTCGCGCAGCCAGTAGACAATCGGCACCGGGAAGCCCACCTTGGGACGGGTGGCCCACTCATCGGGCAGCGACTTGTTGGCAGCGTGGCGGAGTACCTGTTTGTTGCCGTTCTCGTTGATGCGGTAGCGGTCGGGAATGTGCTCGGCGAACTCCATGACTTTGCGGTCCAGGAAGGGCACGCGCAGCTCCAGCGAGTGCGCCATGCACATCTTGTCGGCCTTGAGCAGAATGTCGCCCGGGAGCCACATGTTCATGTCCAGGTACTGCTTCTTGACCAGTTCGGGCTGACCCTTCACGCGTGCGTAGATGGGTGCAGCGAGCTCAAAGGCGCCATCGCCGGTGTTGTACTCGGGCTTGAGCACGCCGTCGACCTCGCGCTCCGGCCATACCAGAGCCTGTCCCAGGAACGACTTCTCGGGGATCTCGGCACCCTTGACCAGGAAGTTATGTCCCTTGAAGTACGGCATATGCAGCGCCAGGTTACCGAGCGCGCGACGGATGGGCAGCGGCACCATCTTTTTGTACTTGCGCACCGGGACCGTGTCCTCGTAGTAGGCGTAGCCGCCAAAGAGCTCGTCGGCGCCTTCGCCCGAAAGCACGACGGTAACGTCCTTGCGGGCCATCTCGGCCAAGAACCACAGCGGCACGGAAGACAGGTTGGACTGCGGCTCGTCCATGTGATACTGGATGTCCTCGAGCGCACCGAAGAACTCGTCGGCGGTAATCATCTTGCGAACGTTCTCGACGCCGAGCTTATCGGAAAGCTCCTTGGCGTAGTTGGTCTCGTTAAAGTTCTTGTAGTCAAAGCCCACCGAGAAGGTCTTGTCGGGCATGAGGCAAGCGGCGATGTAGCTGGAGTCGACGCCACCGGAGAGGAACGACGCGACCTTGACGTCGGCGATACGATGGGCCTCGACGCTCTCGTGCACGACCTCGTCCAGCTCATCGACATACTCTTCGAACGGCTTCTCGACGGCAGAGTAATCGCAATCCCAGTAGCGCTCGATGTTCATCTTGCCGGTCGGGATATCGACGGTAAAGTAGTGCGCCGGCGGCAGCTTGTAGACACCCTCGAAGAAGGTCTCCTCGGTTGCCGAATACTGCAGCGTCATGTACGGACGCAGGGCCTTTTTTGTTGACCGCCTTGTGGAAGTGCGGGTAGTCCAGGAAGCTCTTGATCTCGGAACCAAAGAGCACGCCCGGAGCGCCGTCGCCCGCATCGGCCATGGGATAGTAGTAGAGCGGCTTGATGCCAAAGGATAGTCGCGGGCGCCAAAAAAGCTTGTTCTCTTTTTGTCCCAGATGACGAAGGCGTACATACCGCGGCAGGCGATCGAGAACGGCCTCGCCCCACTCCTCGTAGCCGTGCAGGAAGGCTCTAACGGTGTACGGCGCCGCAAGTGGAAACTTGTAGCCCTTGGCCTCGAGCTCGGAACGGAGTTCTTGGAAGTTGTAGATCTCGCCGTTGAAGACAATGACGACGCTACCGTCCTCGTTGGCCATGGGTTGGGCGCCAGCCTCGGTCAGGTCGAGGATCGACAGGCGGCGGAAGCCGAGGGCAACGCGGCCGTCGATAAACTGACCGCCCATGTCGGGACCGCGATGGACGATGCGGTCCATCATCTTGGTGAGCACCTCGGATTGGTTATCCGTCCCACCGACAAAACCGACAAAACCGCACATATACTATCCCCTCTACTGTTGCTGGGCATCAAATCGAATCAGTAGCTTTTGAGTATACCCGAGGGCGTAAAGAGGGGCGGAATGTTCAGGCAATCTCAACTGAATCAGCTCCGCTGTGACACGCGCCGGTTACCTTTAATGGATATGAGGTGAATGAGGCGATTGTTTTGCTATACTCTCTCCGCACGGGCGATTGGCGCAACGGTTAGCGCAGGTGCTTTACACGCACAAGGCTGGGGGTTCGAATCCCTCATCGCCCACCATTGAATTGGAAACGGTCCTCGAAAGGGGACCGTTTTTGTTTGGGCCCATTTCATGGGATTCGAACCCGCAAGGGTGCGGAGCTGAGGAAACGCGAAGCGTTTTCCAGCGCAGCACGCGAGGAGCGAAGCGACGAAGCGGATGCGGGCGGTGGAGCCGCACGCGGACATCCCTCATCGCCCACCACTGATTTGATAGGCTCCCAGCAATGGGAGCCTTTCTTTTTTGGGCCCAGCGCATGGGATTCGAACCCGCCAGCACGTCTGTCACAAAGGCCGTGGTCAAAAAATGGCAAAAATGAGTACTGCTACTTTGTTTGCAACATATAAATAGACAGTATTTGCTTAAGTTACGCAACATATGTCCATTATAAGGACTAACAGTTAGATCAAAATCGTGCTTTCATCGTCATTTCGACTTGCTATCTGGCCTTATTAGTCCAAAATTGCTGCTACCAAATCGGTAACAGTACTCATATTTGATGTTTTTTGACCAGGGCTATCTACAAACCCCCTAGGCCACTCATTGGGGACAGACTTAAATGACTAGTTGTTGGGGATCAGTCATTGGGGACGTTCTTAAATGACCAGGTGTGGCTGCTTGGGCTAGGCTGTTAGGTCGAGTTCGTAGAGAAAGCTTTCACGCGGCATGTCGTGACGACGCTCTTCGCGGTTGGCGCGGTGCGTGGCCGTGCGCTTAAAGCCGTGCAGCTCGTAGAACTTCCACGAGCAGTTGGAGTCGGTGTACAGGTGCGCCCTTGTCGCCCCGCGCGAGGAAAGGTACGAGACAGCGGCATCGAGCAACACCGAGCCAACGCCCAGGCCATGGACATCGGGATCGACGGCGAGCAGCGTGACTTCGTTGTCGTGCGGCAATGGGCTGCTCTCGAGCAGGCGGTTGTTGGTTCGGATGGTTGCGCGCACAAACGAGAGATACTCGGCGCAGGCATCGGGCTCCAGTTCGCGCATCTGCGACAGCAACGCGCGTTCGGTATCCATCCAATGCTCGTTGATAGTGACGCCGGGGCTCTGTCCTGCGCGTGCAAGCGCAATGCCGCGCGCCTCGCCGTCAATTACCGCAACCTGCGAAAACGTCGAGGACGAAAGGCAATAGGCGAGGTCGCATGCGGCCTCAAGGCGGTTGTACTCATCGTTATCCGAATTGTTATGCCAAAGCTGCTGCAGAATCAGCGCGATGGCGTCAAAGTCTTCAGTATCAAACGGTCGGTAGAGAACCCGCGAGACCATGGTGCCTCTTTCTTTTGCGGATGCATATCGAGCACAGTTCTACCACGCCATTGGCATCTAATTATGGTGCCCCTGTGTTCCATCAACTCACCGTGCTCAGCGGCGCCTCTGCAACCCCCGCTCGCAAACTTTTTCTGCACAGCCGTGCGTTGCGGGGTGCAACGTCGCGCTCGATGCGCTACATTGAATCAGTATTTTCAATGCCGCTGCGCGAGCGCTGCAGATCGACGTATCACCGACTCACAGAGCACGGCGGCGTACCAGACAGGAGGACTGCATGGGATCTGATGTGAAGATCGCACGCGCGTTGATCTCGGTTACCGATAAAACGGGTGTCGTCGATTTCGCACGGACGTTGGTCGATGACTTTGGCGTCGAGATCATCTCTACGGGCGGCACGGCTCGTGCCATCGAGGACGCGGGCGTTCCCGTAACCCCCATCGAGGAGTTCACGGGCTATCCCGAGATGATGGACGGCCGCGTTAAGACCCTGCACCCAAGGTCACGGCGCGCTGCTGGCCCGCCGCGATTCCGAGCAGCACATGCAGGAGGCCGCTCAGCACGGCATTAAGCTGATCGACCTGGTCGTCGTCAACCTGTACGAGTTCGAGAAGACCGTTGCCCAACCCCGAGGTCCACCTTCGCGGATGCCATCGAGCACATCGACATCGGCCGGTCCCTCCATGCTGCGCTCTGCTGCCAAGAACGCCACGAGCGTTACCGTCATCTCCGATCCGGCCGACTACGGCGCCGTCCTGGCCGAGATGCACGAGACCGGCGGTTGCACCACGCTTTCCCACCCGTCGTCGCCTGCAGGTGAAGGTCTACCAGACCACCGCCGCCTACGACACGGCTATCTCCCGTTGGCTTGCCGCCCAGGCAAGTGACGTGGCGGATACCTCTGCCAAGCTCGAGATTTCGCTGGAGAAGGTCGACGACCTGCGCTATGGCGAGAATCCTCAGCAGAAGGCTACGGTCTACCGCTTTGCCGAGGGTTGCGAGAACACCGCGAGCTCGCAGTTTCCGCTCGTGGGCTCCGAGCAGATCCAGGGCAAGCCGCTCAGCTACAATAACTATCTGGATGCCGATGCCGCTTGGAACCTGGTCCGCGAGTTCGACGAGCCTGCCTGCGTGATCCTCAAACACCAGAACCCCTGCGGCTCCGCCGTTGCCGAGGACATTACGTCCGCTTACGACCGCGCCTTCGCCTGCGATCCCAAGAGCGCCTTCGGCGGCATCATCGCCTGCAACCGCGAGGTTCCCTTTGAGCTGGTTGAGCATTTTGCCGATCAGAACAAGCAGTTTGTCGAGGTCATCATCGCCCCGAGCTACACTGCCGAGGCGCTCGAGCGCATGGCCAAGCGCCCCAACCTGCGCGTGCTGGCTACCGGCGGCGTGGACCACGGCGCCCAGGTGGAACTGCGCTCCATCGACGGCGGCATGCTGGTGCAGGAGGTCGACCACGTGACCGAGGACCCCGCGACCTTTACGTTCCCCACCGACCGCAAGCCCACCGATGCCGAGATGGCCGAGCTCGAGTTTGCCTGGAAGGTCTGCAAGGGCGTCAAGTCCAACGCCATCCTGGTCTCCAAGGGCAAGGCCGGCATTGGCATGGGCCCCGGTCAGCCCAACCGCGTTGACTCTGCGCTGCTTGCCTGCGAGCGCGCCGAGGACTTCTGCGAGCGCGAGGGCGTGGAGAAGGGCGGCTTTGCCTGCGCAAGCGACGCGTTCTTCCCGTTCCGCGACAACGTCGACGTGCTTGCCGCACACGGCGTGACCTGCATCATCCAGCCCGGCGGCTCCAAGCGCGATGACGAGAGCATCCAGGCCTGCAACGAGCATGGTATTGCGATGGTCTTCACCGGAGCTAGGCATTTTAGGCACTAGAGGCTTTCCCAAGCACCCGACCTTGCCCCTCAACCGTCGCTTGCGTACATTTAGTACGCGGCGCTCCTCTTTCGGGGCAATCTCGGGCACTTGGAAAACCCTTATGGGATGTTTCTCTATCCCATTAAACTGTTCGGTCGCCTGACCATATCGTCAAAATAATCTCTGCAAAAGACGGTCGCTCCGTTTGGAGGGCCGTCTTTTTGGTATAAGAGGACGGAATGACTAACACGAAAGGTACAACCATGCCCCAGATTGATGATGCAGAGCTGTTTGGCAATGCCGAGGACCAGCGTGCGTACGAGGACTTTTGCGCCAATCAGGAGGCGGTCGAGAAGTTTACGCTCGACAAGCCCGCGCTTATCTGCCGTTGGCGCATGTCCAACAAAAAGGTGCCCATGCTCAACCGTCACATTCGCGCGCTGTCCGAGCGCTTGGTGCAGGGCGAGCCGCTTACCCATAACATGCTCAGCTGGGCTAAGCAGCACGTTGAGTGGTCGCTTGCCGAGGGCGATTACACCGCGCACGACGGCGTGCTCATGCTGGTGATCGACGTTAACGGCAATGCCGCCATGACGGTGGGTGAGTACGAGCCGCTGGCCGATACTTCGGCCAAGGCGCTGCGTGCCCGCTCCGCCGAGGCCCGCTCCGAGGCCGACGAAACCGGCGTGGCGCCCGAGCTGCTCGCTGCCGTCAACAACGGCGAGCTGGCCTTTGTGGCGCCGGCGGACGAGTGCCTGTGCGGCACGGCGACGCTCATAGAGCAGCTGGCCCAGACCAAGGGCATCCCGGTCACGCGCGTGGACATTCCCGCACAGCTCAAGGGCGCCTTGTTCCTGGTAAGTGACGAGCACGGCGTGGTGCCTGCCGCCGACGCCGACGCCGCCGAGTCCGACGCCGCCACGGTCGCTTTCTTCGCCGACGGCTACGAAAAGCTTCGTGCCCGTCGCTAAATGATTATTCTGGGACGGGGATTAAAGAATCATTTTGGTTCCCGCCACCGCTGCGAGTGCGAGGCGGACAAAACGCCCCCGCTCGCGAACAGTTCTGTCACCTTGGCGACGTACGTGGCGCGCACCTGCAGTTTCGCAGCCATAATGGTGGCAAGACAACCAAGAGGGGAGCGGAATCCATGGCGCTAATCTATATCGTTGAGGACGACGAGCCCATTCGTCGTGAGCTTGTCGACATCCTTGCCCGCGCCGGGTTTGAAATCGAGGCCTGCGAATCGTTCGAGCATGTCTCGCGCGATATTCTCGCCGCCGCGCCCGACCTGGTGCTGCTCGACCTCACGCTTCCCGTCAAGGACGGCCAGCATATCTGCCACGAGGTTCGCCGCGAATCCGAGGTCCCCATCATCGTCCTCACCTCGCGCACGACCGAGATCGACGAGGTCATGGCCATGACGCTCGGCGCGGACGACTTTGTTCCCAAGCCCTATAGCGCGCGCGTGCTCGTGGCGCGCATCAACGCACTGCTGCGTCGCACCGCGGCGTCAGGCGAGCGCAGCACGCTCGTCCACAAGGGGCTGGAGCTCGACCTCGCCCGCTCTATGGTCACCAACACGGCGACCGGCGACAGCACCG
>ENA-OQKJ01000388-OQKJ01000388.1-human-gut-metagenome-genome-assembly--contig:-NODE-388-length-10417-cov-3.019922_pt1 | contig 10417 bp, 16 predicted proteins | sample MGYA00242647_ERZ504795 | MGnify/ENA primary metagenome ERZ504795 (study PRJEB26092, sample SAMD00036398) | human gut metagenome | host: Homo sapiens | study: EMG produced TPA metagenomics assembly of...
GCGAGTAATCCGGGAAATTCAGGTGAAAGGCAATGCGGCTTGCAAGACCTTCATTCTGCTCCAGAAACTCCTTCATCTTCTCCGGATATCCTGCAAAAATGACAATGACCTCATCCCGGTAATTCTCCATCTCCTGCACAATGGTATTGATTGCCTCGGCGCCATACGTGCGGTTGTCTTCTACAAGAGAATACGCCTCATCGATAAACAGAATGCCGCCACGCGCCGCCTGAAATTTACTCTCAACAATCTGTGCCGTCCAGCCGACATATTTTCCGACCAGATCCTGTCTGCCGCACTCTACAATGTGGCCATATTTCAGCACTTCCTCTTCCTTCAAGACCTGGGATAGCAGACGCGCCACGGTTGTCTTTGCTGTCCCTGGATTTCCGGAAAACAGCATATGCATGGATGACTGAACCCCCGGAAGACCCATCTGTTCCCGCATTTTCTTGCATTTTGGTCCGCCGCCAGAATCTCATCTGTCACTTTCTTTACATCCGACAGGCCTACCATTTTCTGCAGCTCCACATACGGCTTGTCTGTCTTCTTTTTCAGTTGAATTTTGACGAGGTCTTTTTGTTTGTAGGCCTTGTAAATATGCGTTTTTAATCCGCTTCCGTACCATCTGTTGTAGGCAGAAAAGATATCCGATACAGAATACAATTTCTTTTCTTTCGGAAGATACCGCGTCAGCTCTTCTATCGTGTAGTCGTGATACTCTGTCTTATCCGCCAGACGTTTCAAATAGCCCGTCGCCCGTTCCAGATCTCCCTGGCCTTCCTGAATCTGAATCAGATCCGCGTTGGAAAGAATTTCCGCTATCGTCTCATCCGATACGCTGCGGCTTCCGGAAATGTCCACAAAGATAAACAATGTAGAATTTCCATACTCATTCAGTTTCTTCCCAAGTGTTTTCGTCCAGATCATAATTGCCGGTGGCATACATTCCTGTACTCTTTTCACCTTCCAGATTCAGAATCACTGTTCCGCCTCTAGCACTGGAGAAAATATTGTCAAAATTATCTTCCCGCTCTGCCTTGTATGTCATCTTCTGCACATCGTAAACTCTGCCGCTCAGCAATCGTTGATTCTCCAGCAGTGCCGGAATCAGAAGATCTATCATATCATCCGCAGCCGCTTTGTCACCGGCTGTGATCAGATAATGAACCGGATGCCCAACAAAACGTTTTTCATTTTCCGGGGCGTAAATCCGCTCCATTTCGTCATAGAAGCTTTCCGATGCCATAATTTCCTGCATCTGCTCCGCCTGCTTTTGTCTGGTCATATTTTGAGCGGTATAAATCCGTTCACTTACCTGATACGCAACAGGTTCAAAAAAACTGTGATGTTCTGGTTCTATCGCAAGTTTTAATTTTTCCTTCAGCGACCCGCTGTAACACTCCGTCCAGTTATTCCGTTCTGCCCGAACCAGTTCTTTGCAAAACGCATCATTTGTGATCTCCTCATACGCAAGCAACTCAATTTCCGGCAGTATCTTCTGAATACAATCCACACATACCCGGGGAACCACTTCCATCTCAAGTGCAGCCACAATCGTCATCTGACCATTCAGAATATCACTGATCATAATGAAAAACTTCTTTTCTGTACGGTAGGCAGTGTAAAACTTGCTGTTCCATTCCGCAGCATCACTCCGTCTGGAATAGAGACGCTCATATCCTTCCTTCGTTGAATCCTCCTGTTCCAGATTCAGTTTTGAACAGTCTGCTGTGTATTTGTAAAGAATCATTCGCTGCTACCTCCCTTGGAGCTTTTACTGGTAATCCTTCTGTTGTCTCTTTCTACCTGCTATCTTACCACCTGCCGTATCCCATATGTGGACAGGTTCTTGTCTATACGAAAACCAGACAATTTTCTGGTTTTTCTATTTCTCCATAACAGGTACTTACTTCTTTTTTCTTCTGCATTTCTGTACAGTATTTCGACACTGGAATAACGGCTACAATCACAACATGTTCTTTTTTCTCGCAGTTTCCCAGCAAGCCAATCATATACCGCAGCTCTTCTTTTCTGTCGGCAAAATTTTTTCTGCTTGTCATCATCGGCACTTCATCAATCACAAAAACAGAAATTGCTCCATTCTCTGCTTTCTGCGCTATGATTTCTGCCATTCTCTCCACCATCATCGCTGGTGTATCATCAATTTCTATCTTGGAAAGCTCCTCCTGCCCGTACATGCTCTGCAGAATCTTCCACATCTCCTTCTTTTCATGCTGCAGTGAAAAAAGGAGAACTCCATCCTCGCTGGTTTTTCGCTCTTTCCAGCCATATGCAACCGCTTTTTTCGTTTTTCCGCTCGCCGCAGATCCCGCCAGGAAAATCATCCTTCTGCCCCTCCCTCATCTTTCAGAAAAATTTCAAGCATACGTCCAATTACCATATTGTCTCGTTCTACCAGATCTCTGGCTGTTCCAAACATGAATCGAAATCTCAAATCGAAAATCATTCTGGCCTGCTGTTCATCCAGTCCATACTGCTTTTCCAGTGCCAACGTTGCAATCCCCTCATTTGGGTAGTCCGCTTTCATGATCTGGCAAAGTTCATCTTCATGGCATTGTGCCCAGCTTTGTGCTTCCAGCGTGTGTTTTCTTTCCAGAAGCATGTTCTTTCTTCTTACCAGATACTCTGCAAAATACTCCAGCTCTTCCTGGCTGTATCCGATCCACTGACCCGAAATATCCCAAAGTGGTTCTATTTGTTTCATTTCCCGAAGAAGATGCTCTTTTTCCTCCAGAAAAGCTTTCCATCTCCCCTGTTTTTCCCGTTCAAGCGGCTCTTTTTCTTTCTCAGGAGCTTTTTCCCACTTCTGCAGTATTTCATTATAGTCCTCCGCTTTTTCCACCATGGTAAGAAATACCTGTTTTGCTTCAGAATTTTTTCTCATAACAGAATACAGAATAGCCAAAAGTGCATCCAGTACATATATTTTATTTTGCCCGCACTTTTTCTCCAAATATTCCTGTTTCGAAACAAACAGCCTAATCACGCCATCTCTGTTGTTTGTGCGAGACGGAACGATGATATAGGCCTTATCCTTTTCTTCAGGAAAATCTTCTGCCCTTCCTTCAAACACGACTTCCGTGGCATCTTCAACGCAGATTTCCGTCAGTGGATCAAAACATTCCAGAAATTCTAAAATACCCATATTGCACCTCTCCTTTATTTCCCGATCTGATCTGCGGTTCTTTTCGTTTTCCCGGGTTTCCGCTTTTTGGCCTTTCGGATATAATTTTCACTGAACTGCTTTTCCCGTTCAATCCAGTCCTGCGTTCTCTTCTCAATCACAAATGGAAGTTCTCTCCAGATCATCCTGAGCTGTTCTTCTGTGATCTCCGGCACTTTCTTTAAAATTGCCTCCCGCAGATATACACCGCCTCCGCTGCAGGAATCCGGGAAACAGTTTTCTTCGCTGATAGCATCCAGAATTTCTTTATAATATTTTCGATACATCTGATATGCTTCGTAATGTGCAATACGGTTCACATGATCTTCGATTCTGGATTCCTCCTCCTGTTTCAGAATTGTTTTCTTGTTGATTCCGCCGCTGTTCACATTCGCATAATACATCGCATATGCTTTAGCTTCTTCCAGACTTTGGAATGTGCGGAGAAATCTGCCGAAGTTATGAATATCACCATCTGAAAACGTAATCCAGTCATAATATGCCAATTCCGGCGGAAAATGATTTTCTTTTCCGTAAAGCTCTGCACATTCCTGTCTGCTGACAGAATGATAATCCCACGGACCGATGATATCATCGTAATCCGCGTAGAAAAGAATATAGGCTTCCACCTTTGCATCACTGTATATCAGCATCGGGCTGTGCTCCTCGTACTGATACAGAATCGAGTATTTTACACCCTTGATTTTTCCGTCATTCCTTCTCATCAACAGTGCGTAAACGCCCATCTCAGAATTGTCCGGAATATTGTTCACATGCATCGGCTTCCAGTTAAATTCGTTCTCCGTCAGTTTCTCCTTCTCGCGTTTTTTCCGGCGTTCCGCCATTTCCCGATCCATTCTTTCCCTGTACAGAACGCTTCCGATGTAATCATATCGTTCCAGATGCTCCACGCCAATTGCCCGGCCGGCCAGATCGATGGCATAAAAATGCCAGAAATTTTCCTTTTCCCGTTTCGCCTCCGCAGCCGCTTTGCTGTACTCATCCAGAATGTCTTCCCGGATCAGTGCATTTTCTTTCTCCAGATATTTCCAGCCGTGATCTTCTGCTTTATATTTATGACGATAACCAATTCTTTCATCGGTCGTCTCAAAGATCGGGAAAAGCTCGGTACTTTTGTAAAATGGTGTCTCTTCAAATCCGAAAATATACTCTTTTCCCTCTTTGCTGAGCAGACATACACATCCCGGGCCGCCCATTCCAGAAGGGGGATCCTCCTGTGCAAACACAACGGTTTTCCAGAAGTCTTCTGTTAAATCTGGTAAATCAAACGTGTGATCTCTATCCATATCTCTGGCTCTCTTCCTTTCCTTTTTCCGTTGCATAAAAAGTTCTCTTTTATTCTGTTCTCAGATCTTCTCTCGGCTGATTGGAAAGCACAATCACCATCTGCTTTCTGTGAACCGTTTCATACTGAACATCCATCCACATTTTCTCAACATGTGGACACTCTTCCATTCCGATGCCGTACACATACATATCATCGTATTTCTCCGGTATCTCACTCCGATATTCATAGTATTCAGATGACCAGTCATTTCGATTTACGATAGAAAAATGTCTGCCGATCTGCAGATACGGTTTTAGATCCCGGAACAAAAGCTTCTGTTCCACACTCCGTTTGATATCCCGCGGTTCTTCCGAAATCATAAGTTCCATCGCCGGATTCATTGTATCATCTTTACTGCACCAACATTCTCCTTCCGGTTCCGGCAAAGCCGTATAGACATCTCTGTAAAATTCCACATCCACCATTCCGACTCCATAGATGTAAAAGCCGGCATATTTCTGTTCCGGAATGTCTGACATCATCAGATAATCGTGGTAATAACCATCCTCAAAACAGATGGATAAGCGGACATTGCGTGCAACATATTTTCTCAGTTCTTCAAATTTAATTGCCATCAGAAAACTCCTCCTTTGTCAGTACCAGTTTTACTACTTCGTGTGCGAAAAAATTATCTTCTTTTTCGAAAATGTTACCCAGCACAACCATGACCGGGCCGTCCTCTACTTCTCTGAACCCCAGCTTCCGCAGCAGGCTGATCGTTGGTTCATTTTCTGTCTGGGTTGTCACATACAGCTTATCGATGAAAAGATTCTTTCCGTTTGCAGAAACCCCATCACCAAAGAGCTGATTAATCAGCTCTCGGCTGGCTTCTTCACAGTAGCCGTTTCTTCGGTATTCTCTGGCGATATAAAATTCAATTTCGTATTCGTCTTCCATTTCTCTATGTACGCCTACGTAACCAATAAACTTGTCTTTCTGCTGTTTGGGAAAAATGGAATAGGTGCAAAGCTCATGATCGGTTCTCTCAAAGTAGTTGGCAAACCCCATCACATGTTTTTCGGATGGGCTGACTCCGCAGAATATGTAGAAGTCGCCATCATCCCGCAGCATTTGTAAAAATGCCTCGGAGTCTCTGTCCGTCCGGCTTGGGAGAAGGAATAATCTTTCAGTTTCGATTGCAGATCCTGTGTTCATTTGTGATCTCGTCTCCATTCTTTTGTACGTTGACTGTGAGTTTTCATGTTTCAGGAGTGAGGGCTGGAATCGAACCAGCGACAATAGATCTTTTTGCTGTACCGACCACACCCATGATCGGCTTGGTTTCTCTGCTCTACCATGGCTGAGCTACCTCACTCATATTTCTCTTTTAACTTTTGTATTCCTTATGTGATTCCACTCTGTCAGGAACCAGCCTGCTCCGCCGGAATATCTCCGCCGGTTCTTCTGCGATCTCACTCCAGCCGGCTTTCAACAGGAATTCTTTTGTTACGTCTGCTTCCTGAATTGCGAAAAGTTCGTTCAACGTCATATCGAGTTGTTCCTCCTGATCTGTTCGGTATTCTGATGCATCCGCCGGTGTTCTGATGTACTCCTATTATTCCACTTCTCTCCGGCATTTGCATTGAACTTGTGGTTTACTTTCCGGGTATGCCTTATCTTATCATGGAACCGTTCCTGCATGTGGACACTCTTTTGGCCACTTCTTCTGTTGCCTTTCTTTTACATCGGGAAGTTTCTGTCCATTACCAGATTCTTGTTTTCTCAATTGCCGCAAGAAATGCCAGCATAGAAATTCTATTATTGGTCAGTGTACCGGATTCCGACAGAAAATCATAAATCACTGTGCATTCCTTTCTTTTCAGGACAGCTTCCGCCAAGGTATACAAAGCTTTCACAAATTCCTGCTCGGCACGATAATATTCTTCTAAGGCTTCTTTATCCTCACGTCCGTTAACCGGATCAAAACATGCCCTCACATACGCTGCTCTGGCTGCTTTCCGCTGCATCTCAAGATATTCTGCCTGCACCTGATCTGCGATTCCATCCAGTTCCTTTTGCAGCGTGTTGTAAATTTCATTCAGCTCCGTGCGTTCGTACTTCTCTTTCGTGTCGTAAGGCGGTACCTTTGTTTTCCATTGGGATGCCAGTTTGAAGCTTTGTTTTTCAAATCGACAACATACGCATAGCGTGGACGCATGGTTCCACTCCACAATCCGGTTCGCAAAAACGGATGATTGGAATAGAAAAATTCGTAGGAACAGGATGAAAAATCAGCCCCAGGTTTATCATATTTTTCCTGGTTGTATTTATGTTTAAACATAATAAGGGCTTTATCTTCTACCGTGGCGTCATACAGAAATCCGCCATATGGATCGTCTAATCTTTCCTCTCGCAGCCACCGGACATCAAACGGAGCGCGCGTCAGAAATTTCATTCCTACATCGCCCCACCACATCGTGTCGTTTGTATTGTGGAAGAAATGACCATAGATGCGGATGTCGCGGTAAAAATTGTCGGTTTGCGGTGTGATGATTGAAGAAACTTGTTTTGCCAGATCATTTACATTCATAAAAACCTCTTTTTTATTTTTTAAGCTATGCACTAATCCCACCATAATGTAATCCTCCCTGTTCTGCTGATTGTCTCGATCTGCTGATTTTCTTTTCCGTTTACAATTTCTGCACAAAGCTCCACCAGCTTTAATCCATATTTTTCTTCCCATCTTTTTGCCACCCGTCCCATGGTTTCGCTGTCCGGGCAAGAATTGAAATCGCCCCAATACCTGCCCAGACAGCTGAATATCTCATATGCATGCGTCACATCAAAATTCACCCGGATGCCTTCCGGTTCTTTTCTTTCTCCCGGAAAATCCATTCATCTCCGCTGCATGCCCTTTGCAGATGCTTTTCCTTCCAGACACACAACTCCATAGAATCCATCTCACAGATAATTGTCGTCATATCTTTCGCCTCCACCATATTTTTATTTGCATGTCCTTTTCTTATGCTTTTCGGCTCTGCATGCTCTTATTTCCTTCTTTTCCACCTTCCCACCGCTGTTCGCATTCTGGCGCACAGCCTCTTTCAGGATTGCCGCTTTAAAGGCTTTCGGTGTGCTTCCCATCCATTTGCTCATCTCTAATACGCAGTTATATTTTTTGTAATCCACTTTTTTAGCCATTTTTCTTTCTCCATTCTTTGTACTCATTTATTTCGCTGCATTTCCAAAACAGCTCTCAAATCACGCATCCGGAAACAGATCGTATTTTTCATTTTCGACGAAACCATTTTCTCTGAGTTCTTTGATAAACCGAATGGCTGTTTCAGCTCCCCATTTCCCCTGCAGAAGCATCATAAGCGGAATGTGAATATCCCGGAACTGTCCAAGCGGCCATTCGAACATATGCCGTTCTAATACATTCATCCCACTAAGCTGCAGCATTTCTTCTTCAAAACGCTCTTCATACGCAAAATCAAAATACTCCGTATCTACCCAGAAACGGCCGCCGTTGCCAAGCTCTCTGTTTACTTCATTGGCAAACAAAATGCAGTTCTCCATATTCCACTCATTGATCATGATGGGATGAATGAACCACAGCAGGCGGATCTGATCATTTTTCAGCACCTCCATCGTACCTTGGATTTCCAGCGGCGGAACCAGATTATTTTCATTCTCTAACAAGTAAAACATGTGCCATGCTTCCGGGTACATCTGACGCACTTTTGATGTGTTGTCCTTTTTTATTACACGAATGCCAAATAGCTCCCTCTCGCGTTTTACAATTCTTCCTACGACTTCCATGCTCTCTTTTTCATATGTTCTTCCTCCTGTATTGATACTACATGTAGGTTCAGATACTGCACAGACTGAAGTTCTGTGCAGTATCGTATCATGATTCACTGTCCTTCTGGTGTCAGATTTTTGTCCGAACTGCCGCACTCTGAAATTTATGGCTCTTACATTGCCAGATATTGCTCTGCCATGCAGCACAGACTTTCCTCGTCAATGACCTCCAGGAAGGCATCTTCATCCCCGTATAACGCCTTGCCAATATGTTTGATCGCCTGAATTCCAACCATAAGCTCCTCTTCCTCCGGGTATTGACAATAGTTTAACAATCTCCGTATTGTCTTGAGGCTCACTGATTCATCCTCTTCAATATATTCTGATAATTCTATATCCCGCAGGATGCTGGAGGCTACAAAATTATATCTTCTTGCCGTTGTCATGAATCTTTCTGTATTGAACCAGAAACTGATACCATCCTTGTTATCCCGCAGGACATTCGAGAATTTCTTCAGCAGATGGGCTTTTTGAATGGTTGTAACTTTGATCCGCTCCCGTTTTGCCTTGCCCGGGGTATGATAAGCATCTTTCTTAGTAAATTGAATTTGTTTTCCCATTTTGTCCCTCCAACTTTTTTCTTCTGATCTTGTCTTTGTTGTGGGAGAGATATCCCGACCGAAATCGACAATATCTCTCCGCCCTGTTTCACGGCCTTATCGTTCGAGATAAGGCTTTAACTCACTCTCTGCAAACGTTTCGATCTTCGCATCCAGTTCTGACAGCTTCTCCATAAATCGAACCATCAGCTTTTGAAATGCCTGCTCCGACTTTATTTCCACAATTCCTTTCTCATTGCGCTTTGCTTCCTCTTCGGAAAAGATCTCCGTCGTATCTTCAAATACATATGGTTCAACGACCTGATCCATGAAGTTCATCATTGCCTTGTATACTGCTGTCGGCAATGCAATTTTCTTCACCTCGATCATATTGCGAATGTCGTAATATACGTTTTCATCCTCAATATCCATGTCGCTGACAAATTTTCTGAGTCTTTCATAGCACTCCATAATCTGCTGTTTCTGAAAATCAGTTGTTGTATTCATGATCTTTCTCTCCTCTTCATTCAGTTTAATTGGTTCAGCTGTTCTTTCCCGCAGTCCACCCTCCGGTAATTCCAGATATGCTTCCAGCTGTTCCAGCAAGCCTGGAATTCTCGGATCTGGCCCATTTGATGTTGCTCTTTCCCAGTCCTTTACCGTATTATGTGATATCCCAAGTGCGTCGCCAATCATCTCATGAAGCCTTGCCTTACTGGGTACTGCTTTCCCCTTGAATTCGCCCGTTTTCTTGATCAGATTGAGTACGGTTCTATATTTTGCATTATCAAATTTCATCATTTCGCTTCCTCCTTTTTCTTTAATCCGCGATTTTATCATACAATATTTGTTCCTTCTAAAAAGGGTAGGAACAGTGTGAGCAAAAAGGTAAGCAGTTTTCCTAACATTTTCATTCTCCTCCTTTCTTTTTGCCCCATAAAAAGTGTGACCGCTGCATCAGCAAACATCTTGCACACAACGGTCACACTTTTCCGGGGGTGTTATTTTTATATTCTACAGCTTCATCAGATTTACTTTTTCTGATCTTTCTCTGTACTAAGATATCCCTTTACGATCGCATGGTCCGGAAATCCAGGTTCCACGGATGCTCTTCGGCTGTGTTCTTTATCATAGGTTTGAAAATCTTTCCCCCACGGATACGTAATCCGATCGCGCCTTACAAATTCTCTGTCATAATCTCCAAGCTCAACTACAATATCGCGTGTAATCAAATGATCTTCTGCAAATTCATATGCATATCCTCTGTCTGCGTGTTTCTCAAAGATGCTTTGACCGCATGGCGTGTATCTCTCGAATCCACCCTGTGAAAGAATATGATCAACCACTTGCAAATTCCAGCTTGTCTCCGTCGTCTCCCGCCGCAGGTTATTGCAGTCTGCAATCATAAGCACTGGTATTTTTTCTTTTCCTTTGCCTTATTCACAACTAATTTCCAATTCTTCGGCACGCTGGCTGTAACTCCACATTCGAATCCGAAATCCGGCAACGGTAAGAAACTGTCCGTTCTGGTCTTCCAGA
>ENA-OQKJ01000389-OQKJ01000389.1-human-gut-metagenome-genome-assembly--contig:-NODE-389-length-10415-cov-1.716563_pt1 | contig 10415 bp, 12 predicted proteins | sample MGYA00242647_ERZ504795 | MGnify/ENA primary metagenome ERZ504795 (study PRJEB26092, sample SAMD00036398) | human gut metagenome | host: Homo sapiens | study: EMG produced TPA metagenomics assembly of...
ACGAACTTGCCGCGCTCGTTCTTCACGGTGTGGCCTGCGTTGTTGCCGCCCTGATACCGTGCAACGATGTCATACTCCTGGCTGATCAGATCGACCATGCGGCCCTTGCCCTCATCGCCCCAGTTGATACCCGTAATTGCAGTAAGCATAATAAATGACCTCTTTATCATTTTTTCAAAAGACAGCCTTTTCCGTGCACCTTGCCCGGGATACGCCACCTTGGGAATCTGTACCGCCCGCGGAAATGTCCGCAAATACAATTATAGTATAGCACGAAACGCGGAACAAAAAAAAGAGGGGAAGAAATACTTTTCTCTCAATTATCCACAGGGCGCTTCTCTTCGTGATGCTGCTTTAGTTCTTCTTCCCCAGCTTGTGCACAGTGCCATCCGGCTCTTTGATCGAGGTGTTGTTCAGCTGGGCGCGCAGGCTGGCCTTTACGTCCGCAACATACTCCTGCCGCAGGGTCTGCTGCTCTGCCTTTTCGGCATCGGTCAGGCCGGTGGTCTTGCTCTTTTTTGCCAGCTCGTTGATACGGGCGATCTTCTCGTTTGTCATCGCAGTTCTCCTATTAGATAAAATGTGATATAATATGACCGGGATGCCCCTTCCGGCAGCTGCGGCTCTTTTGACGAGGCAGCAGGAGGAGCTATTTGAATCAAAGCAAGTATAACAAAGGATGAAACCGATGTCAAAACAGTTGAATTTTGCACAGCAGATGGACGAAGTGTTGAAAACGCTGGGGCCGCAGCGGCCAAAGCTGCTGCTCCACGCCTGCTGCGGGCCCTGTTCCAGCGCCGTGCTGGAAAAGCTGTGCCGGTATTTTGAGATCACGGTGCTTTACTATAACCCCAACACCTGGCCTGCCGAAGAATACTACCGCCGGGGCGAGGAGCTGAAAAAGTTCGTAGCGCAGGCGCACCCGCTGGGGGTCACGGTCATCGAGGACCACTACGATCCGCAGGAGTTCTACACGGCTGTGCAGGGGCTGGAAAACGAGCCGGAGCGGGGCGGGCGGTGCACCGTCTGCTACCGTTTGCGGATGCGCCGGGCGGCACAGTACGCAAAGGAGCACGGCTTTGATTGGTTCACCACCACGCTTTCCATCAGCCCCCACAAAGATGCTGCCCGCATCAATCAAATCGGGCAGGAGCTTGAAGCCGAATTCGGCATCAGGCACCTGCCCTCGGATTTCAAAAAGCAGAACGGCTACCTGCCGCTCCCTCCAGCTCTCGGAGGAGTACGGGCTTTACCGTCAGGATTACTGTGGGTGTGAGTTCAGCGCAAAGGCGAAGGGATGAACCGCTCAGCCGCCTGCGGTGACAGCTCCCCTGGCAGGGGAGGTGGCATTGCGAAGCAATGACGGAGAAGTTTACTCCTCACGCATTCTGGACACTAAGACCGCAAAGACGATCAGCCCCACGCAGGGCACGATGTTGGTTGCCATACCAACAGCAAGACCAGCGCTCTCGGCCACCTTGCCGATGACCCAGGGCATCAGGATTGCGCCGCTGGATGCCACCGGCAGCATGATGCCCATGCTGGTCACGGTGGTCATTTTACCGGCGCTGGCCACGGCGGTGGGGTTCGATACCGGCCATGGAGAAGGCAAAGGCGAACAGCAGCAGGATGGCAGGCAGTTGGCTGTGGGTCTGCATCATGGCAAAATAGAAGGCTGTGCAGAAAACCGCCATAAACACCATGGCCTTACGGGGCTGTTTGAGTGGGAACACAAAAGCGATGAGCAGGCGGCCGATCAGGGTGGCACCCCACATCACGGTGACGGTATAGGCCGCCAGTGCGCCTGCGATGATGCCGCTGCCCTTGAAGTAGGTCACCATCCAGCCGTTGACGCTCTGCTCGGCGGCGTTCTGGAAGAACAGCAGCCCGGTCAGCAGCCAGAAGCGGGCAGAGCGCAGAAAGCTCCAGTCGATGGCTTCTTTCTCTGCGCTGCTTTTACTCTTGCCGCCGCGCAGCGGGGTAAAGACGTACACCAGCCAGAGCACAAGGCCCACGGCTGCCAGCAGAAAGACGGCCAGCTCGGTGCTTACCCGGGCTGCCGCCGCAATGAGGAAGGGGCACAGCAGTGCGCCGCAGGCGTAGCAGCTGTGCATCAGGTTCATGCCCCGGGTGCGGTCGGCGGAGTGATCGCTGACCAGAATGGTACAGGTATTGATAACGCTGCCCTTGGCGATGCCCACCACAAAAAAAGGCTACTGCCAGCAGCGCCACTGCGCCGGTCAGCCCCATGACGGCGTAGCCCGCCGCATAGCCGATGGTCAGCAGCAGCACACTGCGCTTCATGCCCAGCGCACTGGGCAGCATGCCCATCAGCAGCCCCGCCAGCAGGTTGCCGATGCTCATCAGGGAGAGCAGCGTACCGGTCATGCCGTAGGCAAAGCCATAGCGCTCCTGCAGCAGACTGACCACCACACCCGCGCTGATGGCGCAGATGCCGCTGAAGAAAAAGGTCGCAAAGCCCGCATTGCGCAGGCGCGTGTTCTGTTGTTCCATGGTGTTCCTCTCCTTGCGGAAATATCCTTTCTCTATTTAACCATTTTTTCGCATCTTTGCAACCGGATTTTCTTACAAAAAGCAGCAAAAAAACTGCCGCACAAAACGTAGCAGCAGTTTTTTCTTTTATAATAAGTATTTCTCAGTCCAGATCTTCGGCTTCCAGCACCGCAACGCCTTCGTTTTCAAAGGTCTTGCGGAGGATATCAGCCAGACCCGGGTTGGGTGCCTTGTTGTGGATGCACAGGATGATCTTTCCGTTCAGGCTGGCAGCCTCCACACCCACGGATGCACCGTCCGGCGGTACCCAGACGCCAAAATCCGTGGTGTACTGTGCCAACTCCGGGGTGGCAGGCATGAGCGGATTGCCCAGATAGCTGAGCCAGAAATCCGAAATCGTGCCGCCGATGTACTCGCCCATCTGGAACACCCGCTGCTTGATGCGCAGGGGTGCCTTTTGCTGGTCCACCTTGTACACCCAGCCCATCTGCTCGGTCATGCGGCGGCGCTTGGACTGCGGCTGCAGATCCCGCTTGATATCTGCATCAATATCTCCCACAAAATCTGCAAGGCGGGTCTGGGCTTGCAGCTGAACCGTATGCCCGAAACTGCATACGCAGTTGTACAGCGCGTTCGGCACACCGGCCACATCGCGGGTATCGGAGGAGTAGGAATACTGGATCTTCTCCTTGCCCAGATACTCCCGCATGGCCATACACAGCAGACCCATCAGAGCGCTTACCGGCTTTGCGTTGTTCGCCAGCGCTTTTTCCACAAGGCTCTGCTTGCTCAGGCACACCCGGGTGCGGCGCAGCGCACCCTCGTAGGTCTGCACCACGTCCCGCTGGATGACATCGCTCCCGTACTCCACAGGCGGGTACTCTGCCAGCATGGCCTCCATATCATAGGGCGGGTCGCACACGATCTGCGGCACCGCAAAGGCCGTGCCGTAACGCAGGTTGCAGTACTGCTCCAGAATGCTGGTGAGCAGGGGCGATACTCCGTGGCCGTCCAGCAGGAAGTGATGCCAGTCAAAGTAGACGGTATCCCTTCGCAGCTGACGCAGAACAGGTAGCCGTTCGTCTGTTCCGGGATATTGCGCATGGTGCTACCGGGGTACACAAGGCAGGGCTCCGTATTGGGCTCCAGCCACATCTCCCGCTTTTCCTGCACCAGACGCTGGGTATAATAGGGCGCACTTGCCAAGGCCGCTGTCAGTGCCCGCTGCAAAAGGGTGATATCCACCGCATCCCGCAGCGAGAACTGGTACCGGCACTGGATCTTTTCCCGACGGAAAAAGTACATGATTCCCTGAAAGTTATATTCCGTCGAGCGCTGCTGTGTTTCCATTGGTTTTTACCCCACGTTTGCTGCCAGATAATCCACCAGATCACCCATGGTGACAAAGTTGCGCAGCTCCTTTTCCGGGATGCGCAGGCCAAAGGTCTCCTCAAGATCTGCCACAATGGTCAGGATCTCCATAGAGGACAGATCCAGATCGTCCATCAGGACGCTGCTTTCGGTCACATCCTCCGGCGATACCTCTGCGACATCCTCCAGAATAGCCGTGATCTGAGAAATGATTTCTGCACGTTCCATCGTATTATGCTTCCTTTCTATTGCGTTTTACTTGCGCACCAGCTTGCCTGCGCCGTTGCGGGGCAGCGGCGTTTCGCTGAATTCCACCATGCCAATGCGCTTGTACAGCGGGACGGTGCGGTTCATCTGGGCAATAAAGTCCCGCACCGTCTGCTGGTGCTCCTTTTCACAGTATACCACAACACCTATCTTTTTGCCCAGTTCTTTTACGATACATTCCTGCACGGCGGGACATTTTTCTAACATGCCCTCCAGCTCTTCGGGACTGACGTTCTCGCCGCTGTCCAGAATGATGAGATTCTTCTTGCGGCCGGTAATGTAGTAGTAGCCGTCCTCGTCCACCCGGGCAAGGTCGCCGGTGTGGAACCAGCCATCCTTGTCGATGACCGCAGCGGTGGCCTCGGGGTCCTTGTAGTAGCCCAGCATGATGCTGTCGCCCCGGATGCACAGCTCTCCGTCCGGCTCGAGCTTGTAATCCAGATAATCATTGCCCTGTCCCACAGCGCCGATGTGCTTTGCATCCTGCGCGTAGTTGATGATGCCATCGCCGCAGGTCTCGGTAGCGCCGTAGGTCTGCACCACGAACATCCCGTTAGTGGCCATATCCAGCATCACCTGCGGGTCAAACATCGCAGAGGAGCAGATGGGCACCCACAGCTCGCCCAAGCGCTCCTTGCGGCCGCGCATCACGTCCTTGTGCAGGGAGTTCATGATCACCGGCACCACCGCCATGACCTGACTGGGCATCCGCCGGATCTCCTTATAGAAATTGCGGATATCGCCGCTGATGTTCAGCGCCCAGCCCCCGTGTGCCCAAGAGAACAGGCAGATGAATGCACCCAGATGGAACATGGGCAGCACCGTGTACTGGCTGACCACAAGCTCCGGGTCGTGCTTATACTCCATCATGCGCTCACCGATCTGCACATGGGCGCGCATCACGCTGAAGAAGTTGCGCTCGCTCAGCATCACGCCCTTGCTGCGTCCGGTGGTGCCGGAGGTGAACATCAGGATCATCAGGTCATCGTGGCCGATGCAGCGGGGCATCTCTGCCACCGGCTCATAAGCGCGGAAGCCGTCCATGGGGCGCAGAATGCTGCCGTAGGCGGCCTGCAGCTGCTCTTTTGTGCCGTAGTCGTCGCCGTCGGTCAGGATGGCAGCGGGGTCCACCAGCCCCAGCTCGTAGGACAGCTCGTCCCAGCTCTTGTGCTGGTTGAGCAGTACCAGCACACCGCCCGCCAGAATGATGCCGAAGGTGTTCACGGCATATTCGTAGCTGTTTTTTATTCAGCAGGCAGATCTTTTTTGCCCTTGATATCCGGGATGGTGCTCTGGAAGTAGCTGACCGCACGGCGGATATCCCGCGCGTAGTCCTTATAATGGACTGCGGTCACCTCGTCCGTTTCCTTATCATAAAAGCGGAGCGCCACACGCTCCGAAAAACGCTGTTCCATATTCAGGGTGACCAGATCATACACGTTGTCCAATACCTTGATCATTGTATTTTCTCCTGCGTTGTTATTTCATCCTGCGGCAGTGCGCTGTACTGTGCTCAGTATACAATATTTTCCAATGCAATGCAATACTTCTGCAACATTTAATTTCTCACTTTGACAACTTTCAATTGCGCATCTTGGGATACGCCCCGGCCAAATTCTACCTTTCGTTGCAATCCGCCGGTTTTCGTGCTACAATTTTTAGCGCAAAATACCAGTTCCGGTATGGTGCAGACTGCAAAACAAAATTGACAGTCTCTATAAAAAGCATTATACTAGCCATATATCATGGCAATGCTGTATAAAAACTGATCATTTGCGCCGTATCCGGCTTTTTCTCGAGGGGGTATTGGCCCGGCGCAGGGAAGGAATCTTTCATGGAAACAACCAAGCCCCGCACTGTCAACTCCATCGGGATGTTTGATATGCTCAAGGGCGCTGGGATGCTGGCCATCGTGCTGGGGCACACTGCGGAGCTTTACCCACTCCAGCTGGAGGGCGGCCTGTCGCTGACGGCCTTTGTCGGCTTTATCTACCGCGAAACGCTGATGGCGGCCTTTTTTATTGCCAGCGGCTACGGCTTCCGCAAGCGCTCCATCAGCAAGTGCATCCACCAGCAGCTCAAAAGCCTGCTCAAGCCCTTTTGCTACACTGCGGTGTTCACCACGGTGCTGCACTTCATCATTCATTATAAAACCTTTCACTATCTGCCCGGCTCCATGACTGAAAGCATCAAGGTGGCAGGCGGCTTTCTGCTGGGTCTGCCCCATACTGCCACCTACTTCGGGCAGGAGTTCTTTTCCTGCGGGCCCATGTGGTATCTGCTGGCGCTGTTGATGGGCTGGATCTTACTGGACGTTATCCTGAACATCTTCCCGGAGCGGTACATCCCTTGGGCGGTGGGCGGTGCCGCCCTGCTGGGCTGGGGTGCCAGCCTTGTATGGGAGCTGCCCTTCTGCCTGATCCAGGGCGCGGTGATCACGCCGTACCTGTACCTTGGCTACCTTGCCAAACGGCAGCATTGGCTGGATCAGCCTTTGTCCCGCCGGATGTCCTGCATCCTGTGGGCAGCCGTACTGCTGATCCCGGCAGCCGCCCTTGCCACCCGCCGCACCGACTGTGTATCCATGGCCGAGTGGTCGCTGGGCCCCATCAGCATCCTGCTGGACGGCCTTGCCGGTCTGCTGTTTATCCGGCTGTTTTTGCGCTGGAGCCAGCGCCGCAACCCGCTGGTGCGCTTTTTCGAGGCCATCGGCCGCCGTTCTCTGTACATCTTCTGCGTACATACGGTGGAGCTGATCGCCATTCCGTGGTATCTGTTCGCCGCCAAATACGCCGACCGCCCTGTTTTGGGCATCAGCCTGCAATACATCCTTTCGCTGGGCTCCATCTGGCTGATCTGCGCCCTGCTGCAGCGGCGGCGGGATCTGATCATCAAGTTGTTCCCCGCCCGGCGGCGCACCCCTCAGGTACATTACGCCCCGCGGCACTGATTTTTCTGAATGTTTTGGCTGCGGCGGTGCAGCTGTTATAGGATAAAGGAAGAGGAGGATCCCGTTATGAACCACGATGCCCCCATGACCCCTGCTGCCATGCAGGCGCACATTGCCGAGCTGGAGCAGCAGCTCAAGCTTTCGGACGAGGGTGTTTCCCAGCTGGCGCAGCGGTGTCTGGAGCTGGAGCAGCAGCTGCTGGCTTGCCAGACCGAGCTTGCCAAGCACAGCGCCGAGGCTGAGAATATCACCCTTACCCTGCCGCAGCTGTTCTACGACACCGGCAGCGGCTTTTCGCCCCGGGAATGCCTGACTGCCACCGAGGATGTCTACAACGAACTGACCCACGAGGTCTCGGTCACCTTTGTCCTGCCGGAGGACGCACGCGCCATCCGTCTGGACCCCGGCGAGTTGGCCTGCTGCATCACCGATCTTGCCATCTCGGACGAGCGCATCAGCTTCCAGTCGGTCAACGGCCTTCTGCTGCAGGAGGACAGCCTGCTGTTTTTGGACGTAGACCCCAACCTTTCGCTGCACTGCACCACCGGCTTTGGTGCCGGCATGAAGTTTGCGGTGAACTATCACTACTACCCGCTGGGACGTTTTCTGCACGAGCAGCCCGGCAAGTCTCTGCTGCGGGCGCTGAACGACCTGAAGCTTGAGAACGCCGCTGCCGCGCAGGAGGCAGAGGAAGTATTGCAGGCCAGCCGCGCCGAGTGTATGCGGCTGAACCAGCAGCTGCTGACCTTGCAGGGCATCCAGCACGAATATCAGGTTTCGCTGGAAACGATGCGCGCCAGCAGCAGCTTGGCGGCTGACCGCCCCGCTGCGCAGACTGCTGAACCTAGTGCGCGGTCACTGAGCCCGCCCGATATTCTGCCCGGAGGAGTTGGATCATGTACACCAGTTACAGTACCCTGCAGCGCAAGCAATTGTCCAAGCAGGTCTATACCGATACCCAGAGCACCTATCTTCTGGTCTATGCGCCGGGGCGTCACAAGGCGCTGCAAGCGGCGCTGCAAAACCAGCTGCACCGCAAGTTCCGTCTGGTGACCCGGCTTGAGGACGAGCTGACCCCCGATGTAGCCGGGGTTCTGCTGGTAAGCGAGGATGTGGAGTGCACCTCCACCGCCTCACCTATTTTGCAGCCGCCTTGCAGCAGGGGGCCGACCTTGTGGTGTGCGATGCCGTGTTCGGCTACGACGGCGGCAGTGCCCTGTACCAGACCGACCAGCACCTGTCCGGCCAGCGCTGTGCCCTGCTCTCCCGCGCCCTGCTGGACCGCTGCCGCGCGGCGGCCCGCGGCAAAGACGATGTGCTGGAACTGCTGCGGCTGGCAAACCAGCTGGCGCAGAACTGCCGCTGCGTCCCGCAGGCACTGCTGCACTTCCGCCGGGAGCTGTGTGCCGACGATGTATTCTCTGCCAAGGGCCGCCGTGCGCTGATTTTGAGCCATGAGCTGACCATGACCGGTGCGCCCATCGTGCTGGTAAGTGCCGTGCCGGTGCTGCGCAGCTTAGGCTTTGAGGTGGTGGTGCTGGGGCCCTCGGATGAAGGCTCGCTGCCGCTGTTTCTGGACGCCGGGGCCGCTGTGGTCACCCGCCCGGACTGCGTTACTTCCAGCGCCCTGTGGGGGCTGGCCACCAGCGCAGACTTTGTGCTGGCCAACACGGTGGTGGAAGCGCCGGTGGTGAACACCCTGAACGGCTCCTTTGTGCCGGTGCTGTGGTGGCTGCACGATGCCTTTGCAGGCTATCCCTTCATCTCCCACAGCATCCCCAAGGCGCTGGGCAAAAACGTGCACCTCTGCGCCGTAGGCTCCCACGCCACCGCCGCCATGCACTCCGTCCGGCCGGATTTTGAAATCGAGCAGCTGATCTACGGTCTGCCGGACTATGCAGCCGAGCAATTCCCCCGCTATGACATCAGCTTTGCCGGGGGGCGTCCCCTCTTTGTGACGGTAGGCTCGCTGGAACACCGCAAGGGTCCGGACATCTTCTGCAACGCCATCCGGCTGCTGCCCTCTGCAGTGCGGGAAAAAGCTGCCTTCCTTTTTGTGGGCAAAGCCGCCGACAAGGGGATGTACAACGCCGTGGACAGCTTGGTGCGGGACTATCCCCAGACCGTTTTCTACCGCAAGCGGCTGGAGCGCCCGGAGGTCAAATCCTTGATGGAGCAGTGCAACTGCGTGGTGTGCGCCTCCCGGGATGACCCATGCCCACCTTCGTCACAGAGGGACTGATCTTCGGCAAGCCCTCCATCGTATCGGAGCACACCGGCACCGCCGGGCTCATCACCGAGGGCGTGGACGGTTTCGTCTACGAGGACGACGACCCCGAAAAGCTGGCCGAGCGGCTGGCCTGGGCCATCGAGCACCCGGAAAAGCTGGCTGCCATGCGCCCCGCCTGCCGTGAGCTTTACGAGAGTTATTACTCCAAGCAGGCGTTTTCCGATAGTTTACAACAAGCTGTAAAGGAGCTCACCGGCGAGTAAGCTCCCCGTTCTTTATCATTCTGCCGAAACTGAGGCAAAAAATTTGGCAGTTGTTCACAAACACACCTCCGGACTGTGATATACTCTCCTAAGAGTTTATCCCAGTCCGTTTTTTGTTGAAATTTGAAAGGAGTCCCCGCATGAGTTCGTCCGCCTCCCCCGCCCCTTCGCGCCGAAAGACCCTGCTCTCGCTGGGCGTTCTGGCCCTGCTGACCGGCATCGTGGTGTTCATCTTCCGGGAGCACTGGGCCGAGATCTCCGAGGCGCTGAGCCGGCTCACCCTCGGGCAGGGGCTTCTGGCGCTGGCCGTGGGCCTGAGCTACCCGCTTCTCGAGGGCGTATCCAGCTGGCTCATCGTCCGCAGCCGTCTGCCCCATTTCCCGCTGCGGCAGGGCATCGACAATGCATGGATGGGGACCTTCGGCAATGTGGTGGGCCTCGGCGCAGGGTCGGTGCCGTTTCAGACGTGGTATCTCCACCGGCGCGGGCTGGACGTCGGCCCCGGCGTGGGGCTGATGACCCTGCAATACGTCTTCCACAAGACAGCCGTCCTGCTTTACGCCACCGTGCTGCTTCTGGCAGGCCGCCCCTGGATGGCGGCCCAACTCCGACGGCGTACTGCGGTATCTGCCCGGGGCCTACGCTGTCGTGGCGGGCGTCATCGTGGGGCTCATCGCCCTCTGCGCGCTGCCGGTGGTGCAGCGTCTGGCCCGCTGGCTGCTGCATTTTCTGCCCGACACAGGCCGCTGGGCCGAGCGCCGGGAAAGCTGGCTCAAGCAGCTGGACACCCTGAGCACCGAGAGCCGCCATCTGCTGGCAG
>ENA-OQKJ01000391-OQKJ01000391.1-human-gut-metagenome-genome-assembly--contig:-NODE-391-length-10399-cov-2.298579_pt1 | contig 10399 bp, 12 predicted proteins | sample MGYA00242647_ERZ504795 | MGnify/ENA primary metagenome ERZ504795 (study PRJEB26092, sample SAMD00036398) | human gut metagenome | host: Homo sapiens | study: EMG produced TPA metagenomics assembly of...
ACCACCTTCATCGACTTCCCCGTCTTCAATGTGGCCGATATCGGCATCACCGTAGGCGTCGTGCTTGCCCTCTTTGGCTACATGTTCTTGACGCCCCGCGGCCCGTGAGGTCGATGCGACCGCCGAGCTTAACGCTCGTGACGAGGCCCGCGCCAAGCGCAAAGCCAAGCAGCGTGGGGAGCGTGCCCGCAAGATTCGCGAAAGGAATGAGCGCTAATGGCCGACATCCATATCCTTGTTGCCGACGATGCCGCTGGTCAGCGCCTTGACGCCTATCTGGGCGCCAATGACGGCTGCCCTACGCGCTCTGCCTGCGCGCATCTGATCGAGGGCGGCGCCGTAATCGTGAACGGCGAGACCTGTTTGTCAAAAAAGTATGCCGTACGCGCCGGTGACCGCATCTCGGTTGACCTGCCCGAGCCGCACGATCCGACTGACGTGATTCCCGAGGCCATTCCCCTGATATCCGCTACGAGGACGATTACCTCATCGTGCTTTCCAAGCAGCGCGGCCTGGTGTGCCATCCTGCGCATGGTCATGAGAGCGGTACGCTCGCGAATGCCCTGGTCTATCACTGCGGTATCGACCATCTGGGCACCGTGCAGGGTGAGGACCGCCCCGGCATCGTGCATCGCCTGGATCGCGATACCTCGGGCCTTATGCTCGCGGCAAAAGACGACGACACCCAGCGCGCGCTTCAAAATCTCATCCGTACGCGTACGCTCGACCGCCGCTACATTACGCTCGTTCACGGACACATCGCCATGGACGAGGGCACTATCAACACCGGTATTGCCCGCTCAACGCGCGACCGCGTGAAGATGGCGGTTTCTGATGACCCCTTTGCGCGCCAGGCCATCACGACCTTCAAGGTGCTCGAGCGCTTTGATTCCACGCGTTTCGACGACGGCTACACGCTCGTCGAGTGCCACCTTTTTACCGGCCGCACGCATCAGATTCGTGTGCACATGCGCCATATCAACCACGCTTGCGTGGGCGATCCGCTTTACGGCAAGTGCGATGCGCGCGCCGATCAGGGCCTGACCAGGCAGTTCCTCCATTCCTGGCGTGTGGCGTTCGATCATCCCGTGACGGGGGAGCGCATTGACTGCCGCGATGAGCTGCCGTGGGATCTCGCCGCCGTTCTGGATGACCTAGCCCCGCGCTCGCTCGGCCGCACTGCCGCCGGCGACGAAATCGTTCCGCAGCTCGGTCTGCTCGAACCCTAACCAGTATTAGGTGGTTTCTTGAACTCGGTTAGCCTGCGGTAAGATATAGGGTTGTTTACGTAACGCGTTCCTGGGAGCCTGCATGCTCGCCTTTTTACAAACCAACACGCCCATCGTGATCTTTAACCAGATTGTGGTTACGCTGCTCACGGTCTGCTTTCTGTACCAGGTGGTCTTCTTTGTCATTGGCGCCCTGCGCGGTGAGGTCGCACCTCCCAAGGCCAAAAAGCTCCATCGCTATGCCTTCTTTATTGCGGCGCATAACGAGGAGGCGGTAATTGCCAATCTCGTGCGCTCCATCAAAGACCAGGACTATCCGTCCGAGCTTATCGAGGTCTTCGTGGTTGCCGATGCCTGCACCGATAACACGGCGCAGCTCGCTCGCGAGGCTGGCGCCATCGTCTATGAGCGTAACGACCTGGCCCGTAAGGGTAAGAGCTGGGTCATGGACTTTGGTTTTGACCGCATTCTTAACGAGTATCCCGATACCTTTGAGGGCTACTTTATTTTTGACGCCGATAACGTTATCTCCCGCGATTACGTATCCAAGATGAATGACGCCTTTGACCAGGGCTTCCATGTGGTCACAAGCTACCGCAACTCCAAGAACTTCGGCAGCTCGTGGATCTCGGCAGCTAATGCCACCTGGTATCTGCGCGAGGCACGCTTTCTCAACAACGCGCGCAACATCTGCAAGACGTCCTGCGCCGTCTCGGGTTCGGGCTACCTCATCTCCGCCAGTGTTATTGAGGGCATGCACGGCTGGCAGTTCCACACGCTGACCGAGGACATTCAGTTCACCACGTTCTGCGCCATTCACGGCATCCGCATCGGTTATGCGCCGGCAGAGTTCTTTGACGAGCAACCCGTGACGTTCAAGGCGTCCTGGAAGCAGCGTATGCGCTGGACCAAGGGCTTCTACCAGGTGTTCTTTACCTACGGTAAGCATCTGGTCAAGTCGACCTTCCGCTATCATCGTTTTGCCGCCTACGACATGTTTATGACGATTGCCCCTGGTATGCTGTTATCGCTGATTTCGATGCTCGCCAACGCCACGTTCCTGATCGTCGGTGGTCTTTCGCATGGCTTTTTGGCTACCGAGGTTGAGATGCAGGCGTGTGCCGCCTCGCTCATTATGACCTTCGCGATGATGTATCAGACCTTCTTTATCCTGGCGCTACTTACGACCATCTTCGAGTACAAGCACATTCATTGTGCGCAAAAGTAGGCGCCTGGTGACCAACCTGTTTACCTTCCCGATCTTTATGTTCAGCTATATCCCCATCACGGTGGCTGCGTTGTTCCTGAAGGTCGACTGGGTCCCGACGCAGCATGCCGTCAGCGTTACCCTCGACGAGGTCATGCAGGGCGCTAAATAACCACCACCAAAACCACCACGAAGGGGACAGGCACCTTTGTGGTGGTTTTTGCTTTTGAGTGACTGCCACGGGAGGTGTTCAATGGTCTATATTCCCTTTTGGATCTGCGCCTTTGCCGGTGCGGCGATTGATGTCCGTGAACGGCGGTTTCCCAACGCGCTTGCCGCCGCATGCGCCCCGTGGCGGCGTTTGCAGGCGTTTGGCTGGACAGGGGCTTGAACACGGCGCTTGACCACGCCGGTCCTGCCGTTATCGTGTACCTTTCCCTTGTGCTGACCGAGTCGCTTTGGCGGCGTTTCCGCCAGGCCCCCGGCATCGGCATGGGGGATGCCAAGGCGCTTTTCGCGCTTTGCACGCTCGACCCTCTGGGCGGCATCGTGGCATTTGCCGTTGCGCTCCTGGTCCTGGCCCTCTCCTGCCTCGTCACAAAATCGCGCTCCCTCGCCATTGCTCCCGTTTTTGGTTGCCGATATTTGCCATAATCGAGGTCGTGGGCTGGACATTGTAACCGATTGCGCATCCTTTTTAAGGAGCATGCCATGGCAACTAATCAAGAAACGGCCGTCATTAAGGCGCGCATGGACCGCATTCCCGCGGCGTTGTCGTCCGAGCTGGTCGAGCGTATCGCCGCCGACCGCGCCTCGGGTGTCGTTAATCCTTATCGATGCTGCGACGACCAGGTCATTCGTCGTATAGATCGCGCTGCCGACAAAGGCACGCTTATGCGTCCGGCGTTTATGCGCGATACCGAAAAGATTCTTCATCTTCCTGCGTACACGCGTTATGCAGGCAAAACGCAGGTCTTTAGCTTTCGCAGCAACGACGACCTGTCGCGGCGCGGCCTTCATGTGCAGCTCGTCTCGCGCATTGCCCGCGATATCGGCCGTGCCCTGGGCCTCAACAGCGATTTGATCGAGGCGATTGGCCTGGGCCACGATTTGGGCCACACGCCCTTTGGCCATGCCGGCGAGCGTTTCCTCAACGAAATCTATCACGAGCGTACGGGTCGTTATTTTTTCCATAACGTGCAGTCCGTCCGCGTGCTCGACGCGCTGTACGGCCGCAACGTGTCGCTCCAGACGCTCGACGGCGTGCTGTGCCATAACGGTCGAGTACGAGCAGCGTGTACTTTGTAACTCTCGGACATGGCCGTACGTTTGACCAGTTCGACCGTACCGTCGAGGACGTGCATCGCCACGGGCTATGGCGCGATCGAGCCAACCTGCGCCCCCATGAACCCTCGAGGGCTGTGTGGTGACGTATCTCGGATAATCCTACGCCTACGTCGGTCGTGATCGTCCAGGACGCCATTGCGGCGGGCCTGCTGTCGCCCGACGCTTTTGACGATGGTCGGGGCGGCGCCTATAACAGCTGGATTCTCACGCACGCTTCCATCGATATCGTTGAGCATAGCTATGGCAAACCGCGTATCGAGATGAGCGAGGACCTGTTTGAGGAGATCCGCCGGGCGAAGCGCGAGAACTACGAGAAGATCTATAGCAAGGGCGGTATCGAAGGCGATTCTGAGGCAGAGTTGCGTGAGGCTTTCGAAAAGCTCTACGACCGTTGCCTGCAGGATCTAAATAAAGGCGACGAGTTCTCTTACATCTTTAAGCATCATGTTTCGCGCATTGAGCAGCAGCTTTCCTACTACGATCGCACCTATGCCTGGCAGGACGACAAGGATCAGGCCGTCGTCGATTACATCGCAAGCATGACGGATGGTTATTTCTGCGAGCTGACGAGCAAATTGTTCCCAGGTCTAAAGTTTCCGCACCGCACCTATATTAACGAACGGTAGTTCGTATCCTTTCGGTATACTATTGGTCAACAACGATTTTGATTAATGCACGGGATGGCTATGGACGACCTTTTTTCTGCTTCGACGCGCGAGCGCTCCTTTAAAAATGCGCCGCTTGCGGTGCGTATGCGCCCCAATTCGCTCGACGAGTATGTGGGCCAGCAAAAGGCCGTCGGTAAGGGCTCGTGGCTGCGCGCCGCGATTGAGCATGACGTGCTGTCGAGCGTGATTCTGTACGGCCCGGCTGGCACGGGCAAGACGACGCTGGCCTACATTATCGCCAACCATACCAAGAGCGAGTTTGTCGAGGTCAGCGCCGTGACGGGCACTGTGAAGGACCTGCGCCGCGTAATCGATGAGGCTAAGACCCGTCTGAACACCTACGACCGCCGCACCATTCTGTTTATCGATGAGATCCATCGCTTTTCGAAGTCGCAGCAAGATGCCCTGCTGCATGCGGTCGAGAACCGCACCGTCATTATGATTGGCGCCACGACGGAAAACCCGTACTTTGAGGTCAACTCGGCATTGCTCTCGCGTGGGCGTGTGGTAGAGCTTGGGCACCTGAAGGACGAGGATATCGCCATGCTCATTGAGCGTGCGCTCGAGGCGCCGCAGGGTTTAAACGGTAAGTTCTCGGCCGATGAGGATACAGTCAAGACCATTTGCACGCTGGCCGCGGGTGATGCGCGCTCGGCGCTCACGACGCTCGAGCTTGCGAGTGAGATTGCCGTTACGCGTCCCGATACCGAGGGAACGCCAGCGCCGGCGGCGGGGGAACGCTATCCCATTACCGTGGATGACGTGAAGATCGCCAATCCGCGTCGTGGTTTTTCGTATGACAAAAACGGTGACATGCACTACGACATTATCAGTGCGTTTATTAAATCTATGCGCGGCAGCGACCCCGATGCCACGATCTATTGGCTCGCGCGCATGATCGATGCAGGGGAGGATCCCAAGTTTATCGCTCGCCGCATTATTATTCAGGCTTCCGAGGATGTTGGCAACGCCGACCCGCAGGCGCTTTTGGTGGCACATGCCGCATTTAAATCTGCCGAGGTCATTGGCTATCCCGAGTGTCGCATCAACCTGGCTCAGGCTGCGCTCTATGTGTGCCTGGCGCCTAAGTCCAACGCGTGCGAGGCCTCGATCGATGCGGCGCTGGCCGATATCCACAGCAGTGGTCTTCGCGAGGTGCCGAGTTACCTGCGCGATCGTCACCGTCCCGGCAGCGACGAGTATGGTGTATACAAGTACCCGCACGATTATCCCGAAGGCTGGGTCGATCAGCGCTATTTGCCCGAGGGGTTGGAGCGCGGCGCGTTCTGGCAGCCTGCCGGCCGCGGTTGGGAAGAGTGGCGTGTGGAGCAAAGCGAGCGCGACCGTAGCGGCAACGCTCCCAAGTAGGCCATTGGCGCCTCGCACATTCCCTTTGGGTATCTTTGCCCTTCTTTGGGGTACCATGAAAAACGTCTGTATTTCGATTCCTTCGGGAGGCTTGTATGAGTCCCATTCAAATCGCCCTGCTGGTGCTCGCCGTTGCCGGCGTGTGGGCTGTTGTCGAGCTCGCGCTCACGCTGCGCAAGACCCGCACCGTCGTCGACTCGCTCGACAAGACGGTGAGCGACCTCAATAATACGCTCGCCGAGGCACAGCCCGTTGTGGCAAAGCTCGATGGCGCCGTTGACGAGCTTACGCCGGCACTTGCCCAGATGGAGCCGCTCCTCAAGTCGAGCAAGACTGCCGTTGACGCCCTGACGTCTAACCTCGTTGAGGTTGAGGCGGTCGTTCGCGACATTTCCGAGGTTACGGGCAGCATGGCCGAGGCCAGTAATGCCGTATCGAGCGTGACTGATTCTGCGGCTGGTGCCGTTCAGAAGCTCTTTAATAAGGTGAAAGCCCCCGCAGCCGACGCCGAGCGCAAACTTTCCGCTGCCGCCGAAGCCGAGCAGCCGACTGAGCGCGTCCTAATTGGCGAAACCGGGGACGAGGCCGCTGCTGACGACGATGATGTTCAGAAGCCCGCAGCCAAGCCTGCTCAGTATTACACCTATACGCCTGCCGAGACCTCCGAGGAGTCCTGCGATGAGTAGTGAAGCAACCTGCCCCATCACGCTGAGCGTTGCCGGTGATCCTCGTCTCGCGCGCTTGGTGCGCATGACGGCCGCCAACGTCGGCGCCCTGTGCTCTATGTCCGTCGATCGCATCGAGGATATCCGCATGGCTGCTGAGGAAGCCTTCATCTTTGGGTGCACCGCGGTCGACTGCGACGACATCACGATCAATTTCGATGTGGACGAATCTCACGTCGGCATGACCTTTACCTTTGGGGAACAGGCCACCGTCGACGAGGATGACCAGGCTGCTGTGTATGCCGAGCTCATTCTTGCAAGCGTGTGCGATTCCTACGAAAAGACTGCGGCGCCCCTAACGCTTTCCCTCGACCTCAAGGCGGATATCTAATATGACCGAACGTTCCCGGAGCGGCAAGAACCGCTTGGGACAAGGAGAAAACCCGCGAGCTGTTTCGTCGTTATAAGGAGACCGGCGATCCGGATGCTCGCGAGCAGCTCGTCATGTCCCATACTGAACCTGGTAAGGTTTCTTGCCAACAAATTTAAGAACCGCGGCGAGCCGCTCGATGACCTTTTGCAGGTCGGGTACTTGGGCTTGCTCAAGGCTATCGATCGCTTTGATCCTGAGCGCGGACTCGAGTTCACGACGTTTGCCACGCCCACCATCTTGGGCGAGATTAAGCGCCACTTCCGCGACAAGGGCTGGAGCGTGCGCGTGCCCCGTCGTTTGCAGGAGCTCTCGGCCAAGGTCAACCAGGCTACCGATAAGCTCACCAACGAGCTGCAGCGTTCGCCCAAGGTTGAGGAAATCGCCGAATACCTGGACGTGACCGTCGACGAGGTGCTCGAAGCCATGGAGTCGTCCTCGGCCTACACCTCGGTGCCCATCGAGGCCCCCGGTGCGTCCGATTCCGATGATGCGCCTTCGATTCTCGATCGCTATGTCGACGACGACAACGAGCTCGACTTTACCGATGACCGCCTGGTAATCGAGGAAGCCATCCGCGATTTCTCGCCGCGCGAGCGCGAGGTTATCGAGCTGCGCTTCGTTAAGGGCATGACCCAGATCGAGATTGCCAAGAAGCTTGGCATCTCGCAGGTGCAGGTCTCGCGCCTGCTGCGCCGTACCCTTAAGAAGATTCAAGATAAGATCGACCCCGACGGAGTGATGATTCGTTCATGAGTGAGCACCCCCAACAAATCGATCGCGTGCTGCGCGACACCCGCATTCTGACGCTTCGCATTTGGGCTGTTGTCGGCTGCATTGTCATCGCCGCTGTCATCTTTAACCTTATGGGCATCCTGGCACCGGTTATTGAGTTTCTTGCCGTCGGCTCCATCATTGCTTTTGTGATGTCCCCGATCACCAACTGGCTCGAGCACCATGGCGTGAATCGCGGCATCGGTTCGCTTATCGCGCTAATTGTTGTTGTTGCCGTGCTCGTCGGTGTCGTTTGTATCTTGTCGCCGATTCTCTTTGGTCAGATCATGGAAGTCCTGAGCCGCCTGCCTGAGCAGCTTCGTGTTGCGGGTGGCGACCTCAACGAGATGATCTCGCATGCCAAGACGCTTAACAACACGCCGCTCAAGGAGTATCTGGACGATAATCTTTCGTCGCTTGTTACCGTGGCATCGAAGTACGTGTCTCAGATCGCTGCCGAGCTTGGCCGCGGTGTGTTCCCGCTCATCACCAATACGGCCTCGCAGTTGTTCGTGCTCTTCCTTGGTCTGGTGCTTGCGTACTGGATGGCCTGCGACTACCCTCGCATGCACCACGAGATTTGCACCATCATCGGTCAGGAGAAGGAGACCTCGTACCGCTTTATGGTCGCCATCCTTTCTCGCTCTGTCGGCGGCTACATGCGCGGTATGGTCGTGACGTCCATCTGCGGTGGTTTCCTCGCTTTTATCGGTTTTATTATCATCGGCCATCCGTATGCGGCGCTCATGGCTATCTTTACCGGCATCATGCATTTGGTTCCGGTCGTCGGTCCCTGGGTGAGCGCAGCAATCGCCACGGTGCTCGGTTTCATGTTCAGCCCCATGTTGGCGTTGTGGACGCTCGTCGTGACGATGGTCGCGCAAAACGTTACCGATAACGTGATTTCGCCCAAGGTCATGCAGAGCTCGGTTCAGGTGCATCCCATCATGAGCCTCACGGCGCTCGTTATTGGCTCGGCACTTATGGGCCCCATCGGCATGATTATTGCCATCCCGCTGTGTGCGGCCCTCAAGGGTATCTTCGTGTACTACTTCGAGAATGAGACCGGCCGCCAGCTTGTGGCTTATGACGGCGCCGTGTTTAAGGGCACGCCGTACCGCGATGCCGATGGCAACCCGGTCGCCGCCTACGATGCGCTCGGCGATGACACCTTCATTTACGAGTCCGAGCTCATCGGCAACGAGACTGCGCCCGAGGCCAAGGCCATGCCCAAGCCCGAGCTTGATAATCCCTGGATTAAGCTATCTGGCCTGCAGCCCGATGCCACGGGCTTCTTCAAGAACCCCTTTGCCAAGGACGATGACTCCAACACGGACGACGATACCAAAACCGGCATCGACGGCTCCATGGACGACTCGGATTCTAAATAGGTCCTATTAACGTTTCTTGAAGTTGTAAATGACAAGAAACGCGAGCAGAGCGATTGATAAGGGGCCGGCAACATAGAAAAAGATGGCGTCAATTGCGCTTAGGGTGTAATACGCTTTATCGCCAGATGTTACTGCGTACAATGCGTAGCCAAATCTCGGCTGGTTCACATACCAGCTCGAGTAAGCGAAGATTGCTAAAAGGGCTACCGAGGTTAGTGCATTCACGACAAACCGTTTGCTATTCATCGATCGCTCCTTCCGGACGATTCTTATATGAAATTTTACCGAAATCATTTTTTTTCAAAGTATTTGACAGACCTAAATAACGTGCACTTTCGCTGGAGGGTCGCTGTTTGGCGGCCCTCTTTTTTGCACAGGCGCGGTGGGATGGTAATATCGTTACGTTTGAACTGTTTCGATGTGAAACCGAGGAGATTCCCTCTATGAGTGCTGACTACCCGTCAATGACTACGGCCGAGATTCGCTCCAAGTTCCTCAACTTCTTTGAGGAGCGCGGTCTTAAGCTCTATCCTTCTTCGTCCCTCGTCCCCGACGATCCTTCGCTGCTGCTTGCCAACGCCGGCATGAACCAGTTTAAGGAGTACTACCAGGGCAAGAAGACCATGAAAGAGATCGGCGCGATCTCCTGCCAGAAGTGTGTCCGCACCAACGACATCGACTGCATCGGTGAGGACGGCCGTCACCTGTCCTTCTTTGAGATGCTCGGCGACTTCTCCTTTGGCGGCGTCTCCAAGCAGCAGGCCTGCGCTTGGGCCTTTGAGCTCATCACCAAGGAGTTCAAGCTGCCGCTCGACCGCCTGTACTTCACCGTCTTTACCGAAGACGACGAGACCCACGACGTGTGGCGCTCTCTGGGCGTTGCCGAGGATCACATCTCCCGCCTGGGCGAGGACGACAACTTCTGGGCCGCTGGCCCCACCGGCCCCTGCGGTCCGTGCTCCGAGATCTACTTTGACATGGGCGAGGAGGTCGGTTGCGGCAGCCCCGACTGCAAGCCTGGCTGCGACTGCGACCGCTTCCTGGAGTTCTGGAACCTCGTGTTTACCCAGTACGACCGCCAGGAGGACGGCTCCATGCCGGAGCTGCCGCACCGCAACCTCGATACGGGCATGGGTCTGGAGCGCATGGCCGCTATCATGCAGCACAAGACCCGCTAACTACGACGGCGATCTGATGCAGCACCTCATCAAGCTCGGTGAGAAGATCAGCGGCAAGACCTATGACGCCGACGATTACTCCGGTGCCAGCCGCTCCCTGCGCATCATCGCAGATCACTCTCGTGCCGTCGACTTTATGATC
>ENA-OQKJ01000392-OQKJ01000392.1-human-gut-metagenome-genome-assembly--contig:-NODE-392-length-10383-cov-1.963826_pt1 | contig 10383 bp, 13 predicted proteins | sample MGYA00242647_ERZ504795 | MGnify/ENA primary metagenome ERZ504795 (study PRJEB26092, sample SAMD00036398) | human gut metagenome | host: Homo sapiens | study: EMG produced TPA metagenomics assembly of...
AGAAAGAGCCTATCCACGACCTTGAAAAATTCATAGAACGGTATGCGCACACCGCAGGGGATGAAGCCAACCTTTGTATGAAAGCACCGCAGACGGACAGCGATACGGCAGAACAATCCACAGCAACCGCAGACTTTTCAACCCTCAGTCTTGAAATCGTGGAATACAGCGAGAAGGCGATTGCCGTATTCGGTGACACCAGGCCGATAAAGGACATTCTGAAAGACCTGAACGGTCTGTTCCGTGCGAACCTCACCTATAAGGGCGAAAGGCGTGCAGGGTGGATATATTCCAAGAAGCAGGAAACGAAAGTAAGGGAAGCACTCGCCACGTGCATCCGTGTATGACAGCATGAACGGCAGGGCGGAACAATCCGCCCGCCTATCAACGAACCCATAAAAAAGTAACGACATGAGAACGGAAACAAGAACATACACCCTCTATCGGATAACCGAGTTATCCGAGGAAGCCAAAGAGAAAGCACACACCGAATGGTTGTACAACCGATATTTTTACGGTTGGACACACGAGAACCGTCAGACCCTTAATACCTTTTGCGAACGCTTCGGCATTGTGTGCCGTAATTGGAGATATGACGCATGCAATTACAGCTATGACTACCGCAGCAGGCAGGAAGACTGCATAGACAGGCTAAACGGTTGGCGGTTGGCGGCCTATCTGATGAACAACCATTGGAACGACCTATACACGCCAAAATATTTTTGGAAAGGGACGAAAGGACGAAAAAGCAGGATATTTGTAGATGCCTGTTGTCCCCTTACGGGCTATTATATAGATAACTGTATTCTTGATCCGATTTATCAGTTCTTGAAATCCCCCACCGAAAATATCACGTTTGACTGCCTTATGAACGAATGTCTCGACAGTTTTTTCCGTGCTTGTCGGGATGATATGGAAAGCACCCGGACTTTGGAACACTTCACGGAAGAAAGCAACGCCAACGGTTGGGAATACCTTTCAGACGGAAAACCATTCAATTAATTATCAACATTTAAAACTTATCATTATGAAGACGAACAAGAAAGTACAGACGAACAGCGTACAGAAATCAGAGAAAGAAAATGCAGTAAAGGTGACCGCTTTGGCAATCATCCCGAAACCGATGACACTACTCACACCGCAGGACGTGCCCACGGCTACCGAAGTGACAGAAGCACCCGAAACGGCAACCATTCCCACCGTTACGGAAGAAGCATCGCAGCAGGCCACTTTCAAGACACCGCTTGCAACGGCCACAGCCGAAACAGACCTTGACATCACTACCATACACCCAAGCACGGACAACCACCGCAAGACGTTCAATGACGCATCATTGCAGGAACTTGCGGAAAGCATTCGGGAAGTAGGAATCCTGCAGGCCATTGCAGTACGCCCACGCACGGAAGGCGGTTATGAAATTATATACGGTGAACGCCGTTACCGTGCCTCATTGCTTGCAGGAGCAAAGACCATAAAGGCAACCATATATAACAATGTGACGGACGATGAAGCGGAAGACATGTCGTTAAGCGAGAACTTGCAGCGTGAGCAGGTACGCCCCACTGAAGAAGCAAAAGCGTTCAAGCGGTTGCTTGAAAAGGGCAGATATGACATGTATTCACTGACCGCCCGTTTCGGACGGAGCGAGAAATATATCTATACCCGATTGAAACTGAACGAACTCTATGCGCCTGTCGGTGAACTGTTGGACAATGAAACAATCACTGTCAGCGTAGCCGAGGAGATAAGCACCTATGAGCCCGATATACAAAAGGACGTGTACGAGAAGCACCTCAAAGAGGGGAACGGTGAGGATTGGACGGGATATACATTGAACCTCTTCAAAAGGTACTTTGAAAAATACTATACCACCGACCTTGGGCAATACAAGTTCGACAAGACGGAATGCAATACATGCGTACACAACGCAGCCAATTACAACCTTTTTGCCGAGCATAACGGGTGCGGACACTGCACCAACCGCAAATGTCTGGAGGCCAAGAACGCAGCCCATGTGGCAAAAGAGACGGAGAAACTTTTGAAATCCGATCCGAAGCTGGTTGTCGCACGCCCCTACTACGGAAGCCGTAACGATATGGCACTACAGAAATTGGACAAGAAAGGGCATGAAATCAAGGAACTTGACTACAACGTATCGGCAAGGGAATTCCCCAAAGCACCCGAAGCACCGAAGAAAGAGCAGTTCACCCAAACGAAAGAGTACGAACAGGCGGTGCAGACATTTGAGCGCAGAAACGAGGAATATGCCCGAAAGGTGGAGGAACTTGACCGCATGAAGGAGGAAGGCAGGATAAAGACCTATGTAAAGGTGGGACAGACAGAACCCGAACTCTGCTACGTGGAGATAAACAGAAAGGAAACCGCCCCCGTCACTATCGGGACATTGCAGGAAAGGGACAAGCGTTTCAAACAGCTTTCCATCGAAAAGACCGTTGCCGATACGAAAAAGATTGTCCGTGAGAACGACTATCCCGAAAGCTCGTTCACGCAGTACGAAGACGGTATGGTTTATTTTGCCATGCTTGCCCAACTTCAAAGGAGACATTTCCCGCTTTTCGGCATCAAGGACCAGCCTTTCGCATTGGACGAGAAACAGCGGATGAAAATCGTTGCCAAACTGACGGACACACAAAAAACGGTAATCAAACGGGACTTCATCAGCCACTTCCTTTGTGAGAACGGCCACGGAGACAACAACGCATCCAAGCTGCTGAGGGACTTCGCAAACATGCACTTCCCCGACCAATACGGACTTGTCAAAGCCACCCACGAGGAAGAATATCAGAAACGGCATGAACGTTTGGAGGAAAGGATAAAGGAAAATGAAGAAAGCGGAAAAGAAAGCTGCCAGGGAAGCCGAAAAACAGCAGACGACAGAAAAGACGGAAAAGAAGACCACCGCCCCGAAAACAGAGAAGCCCGAAAGCGGAAAAGCCGCCTGACACCAAGCGGAAAGCATGTGCCGGAAACAATATCCGGCACATCTTTTTCACCGCCCCAAGAGAACAGAGGGCAGGGCCGGACGACCCCACCCACACCGCCACCGTAAAACCTTTTAAAATATTTGCGAATGAAATATATAAGAATGTTCCCGGACGTGGAGTATTCCACCGACAGGGATTTTTTCCTTGAAAATCAGATTGTCTGCATTGTAAGCAGGGAGGGCACGAAGTTTTGCAGCCTGATAGAAAACCGTCTGTTCATGCGTTCCCAAAGCCGCCATATCAGCAAGCGGATGCAGCTGCATATCATGTGTGAAATCCACAAGGAAATCTGCCGCCTTCGCTATGGCGGCGAGCCGGTGGAATGACCTGCCACACCCCACACCTGAATTACTTCCTCGTACAAAAAAGTCGGGCAATCCCTATGCGGTTGCCCGGCTTTTTTCTATTTTGCAGGGTTGAATCAAAAAAAGAAGGTTATAAGATTAAAGAATTTGAATGATAACATATTAGAATAGCTTTTAGCTGTTTATTCCCGAACACGAAACGACCAATTTTAATGCAGGGAGAATAAACGAGCGGAGTCCTTGTCATATCCATTGGCACGGACTTAACTCGTCTCCTGCGAGGCGCTTGGTCGTGCCTGTGTTCGGACTTGTTAAGTTCCGTGCTTTTTTCGGTACTTAACAGTAATTACGGACAAGGCATTAACAAAAAAACTCATGGAAATATGTATGACAGGAATGTTGCCGTTACAGGCTGTACCATTGAAAAGACAAGCCGATACGACCGGTTCAGGGAAAACAATATCCGTATGGAACTCTACCGTATTATTCTTGCACTTTATGATGAAGGATACCGCATGTTTTCCTGCAATCTGAATACCTATATCGGATTATTGGCGGCAGATACGGCCATCATACTCCGTGAAGCGGACAAATGCCCGGAGATACATCTTTCAGCCGTCATCACCGGTACATGCTATCCGGCAGATACCGACAAAGTGTATTGCGCCTTATATGATGACCTGATAAAGAAGGCGGACAGCAAGGAGACGCTTTCAGAGAAAGACAGCCTCACCGGTGCGCTTGCCGCAAGCCATATCATCTGTTATTACGAGGTACTTTTCTTTGGAAATGCAGCGGATACGCATGTCCGCCACTCCTTGTACCAATATCCGCAAAAATGATATAGGCATCTATTCTTTATCGCAGGTTACAACAACTTTTCCAGCCGGACAATCCGTTTTTCGGTTGATGGATGCGTGCTCATGATATATTCGGTGAACGAAGGCCGCTCCCCACCCGTTTCCGCCACCTCCAGCCGACGCAGGAACGAGAGCAGGCCCTCCCCACAACCGTAACGTACCGCATACGTGTCGCAACGGTATTCGGCATATTTGTTGATATTCACGTCTGCTATCCGACTGATACCGTAAATCGTATGATGCAACAGTTTATAAAGGCTCCACCAGAGTCTGGCCATCCCCACCACGGCGAAACGGACAGCCGGGACCACGGCGATTATCAGATTGCCTGCCAATCCGAAAAACAGGGCCGGAATCAGGAACAGCCCGTACAGGCAGCGGTAGCCCAGCAACTGCATAGAGAAAAGAAGCACCTGATAGACAAAATCATAATGCGAGATGTGTCCCACCTCATGGCTGATTACCCCTTTGAGTTCCTCGTCCGATGCCGTCTGAAGAATACCACCTGTCAGCCCGATTGTATGGAACCCGAAAGTCACGGCATTCGTACGTGCGTCCCTGTTGCAGTAGATATTCAGCTTCCTCTCCATCCCCATTTCCGAGAGCAGACGTTCCATCCGCATCCGTTCCTCACCGTCCAACGGTTTGTAACCCTCTTTCATCCACATCATTCATACGTTCAATGGTGAAAGGTTTTATAATATGTAAACAAAACAATAATGAAATACAGCTGTTCGTATGAACTGTTTTTTCTTAGGGTATGTTCCATCTTGATTTATAAAAACAGGAAAAGATGAAGAACTGATTGGCTAGATATACGGTCAATTCTTCATCATTAGCTCCGGATGCAATTATGCAGTATCCTTTATTGTCTTTTCAAAATATAATGTTCAGCCAATTCACTGCCGTTGAGCGTTCCCAGACTGTCGGACAACGCGACTGAACCATCGAGAATTTTATAGAATGTCTTCTTCCCGGAAGAGGGAGTTACCAGTTCTATGATGTTTTCACCCACAATGTTATAAATGCCACTTTCTTCAAAGACGCCATCCTTCCTTCCCAAATATTCACTCCGCAGTTCGTAGGTTGTATCACTGTTGATTTTCAGTGTCACTGTAATCAGCTCAGGGTAGTATGCCCAGTAGGTCCCATAGTAATTTCCACTTCCGGTATTGGTCTATATCGGCGACCATAGTGGTGTTCTCTTTTTCCTGCTGCATGGTTTTCTTCTGTGATCCGGCACAGCCTGACATTGCCATTATTATCGCTGTTGTCAGCAGTGAAAGATTAAAGTTAAGTCTAATTATTCCAAATCAATTTGCTGTGATTGCAATTCTTATAGGAGAACTATAGCCAGATAGCCCCTCCCTCAGTATCTCCCGCTTTATAGGTATAAGTTATGAATTCCTCAAGCGCCTCTTTCCATGTAAGGTTGAAAGTTTTCATAATGGAATGGACAGTACGGTTGCTTTCTTCATCAAGACCATCTTCTTCGATTTGATTGACGTCGGTGTCCTCTTCCACGTCAACATACTCATCGCGATTCCAGAACACCACTACCGGAATGCTCAAGTTGATATCCCATGTACCACGCTGGATCAATATTCCTGAAGGCTTGTAGAACGGATCAAAAGTACCTGTTTCCGGATTGGTCTTGGATTTGTAACCGTGATAAAGACGAATTTTCAAGTCAAATTCCTTACGATCTTTCAAAAAACGGATGACACCTTTCAACCCGACAGGATTGCTTCCTCCTGTTATTTCAGCCTCCTTGTCATGTCTGGTCTTGTCCCAAGGGGTAGTATCTACATAAAGATAGTCCACTAATTTTTGCGGATCATTGTCATCAGCTTCCGGCTGCCCGTCAAAGGTGGGTTTTACATTTTCTGGTGTAAAGAAATGTTGATGTATTTTATCCTGTCCATTTTCTATAAACTGGTTATTCATCAACTCTCCCTTACTATTGTAGTAATAAATAAACATCAGATAAATAGGGGCTGGAGTAAAGTTGTCTCCATTTTTATATTCTCCGTTTTTCTGTACGTAGAACTTGTTTTGACTGCCTTCGGCAAGTGTCCAGCCCTGGCCGGTCTTCAGTTCGTAGGTTATTTCTTGAATACGTTTCATGTGTCTGGCTGGAGATTCCGGATTCTGATGAGGACCACCGACTTTTCTGTAATTTCATTTCCAATCTGCATGCAAGTGGCATTCCACAGACGGATTGTCATTTTGGAAGGATCTTCATGCTAATTGTTTTTTTGTACTCATTTTCTAGGAATCACAGGATCTTTGCTGCATGAATTAAATAATAAGGTAAAAGATGCCCCCATCAGGAGCATTAATGCGATTTTACATACATTTGTTTTCATTTTACTTGTAATTAAATAGGTTTGTTGATTATGTCTCGTTATAAGTCAAAAGCTCCAACTCACTCCGCAACGCACATCGCGCCCCATGTCGTGCGCATAGTAACGCGAACGGTTGGTGTATTCTTTATATTCTTTGTTCAGAATGTTGTCTGCCGATATCATGAACCGTAATATGTGTCCACATCTTACGGGACATTCCAGATCCACATCGGCTCCAAAAAGATGGTATGCCGGAGGAGTGTACGGGATAAGATCCGTATCCGGGTCAAACCGGGTCTGTTTTGCCACGAAACGGTGCCGGACACCCAGACGCAACCGGAAATGCGACCGGGTTCTGTGGTTCCATGAAAGCTCATGGTTGAGACGGAAAGGGGGGATATAGGGAAGATAATTTCCTGTTGTCCGTTCGTTTGCCCGTATAAAGGAGGCGGTCAGATGGTAATCCCATGAATCTGCAGGCATGAAGTGAAAGTCAAAATCCATTCCGCGGAAGAAAGCCGGGGTCTGCCTGTATTGGAATATAGGATATGCCCCTGAAATGACAGTAATGTTCTCTTTTTGGGGCTCATCATAGATATAACCGCTTATCCATTGCAGATAACCGTCCGCATGGACGCTGAACACCTTGCCACTGTAACTGATAGAGGATATCCATTTATAGCTTCTTTCGGAATTCATGACCGAATCCCCTCTGACAAACATTCCTGATCCGAGTTCATTCCCATTGCTGTACAGCTCATACACGTGGGGGGCCCTCCAGGCCATCCCGAAATTGGTGGTAAGTTTCCAGTGTCCGGAAAAAAGGTGATGGGCTCCCAGACTGTATGATATGTTATTGAACTTTCTTGTTCCCCATAGGGATTTCCAGTCCAGTCATAGCCGCTGGCACGGGTTTCCTGCCCGTCAAAGCGAACACCCGCTTCAACTCCTCCCTTGCTGTAATTATACTTTCCAATGCCATATATTCCTGCCTGTGTCTCCGTGTAATTGGGAATAACAGGAACAACACCTGTCCCTGCCCGGCTGTGATTGTCTATGAACATGATTTGTCCCCCAATCTCCGTTTGCCATGAATTATAATTCCACTTCCACCGGAGGGAGTTTTGAAATGAATACAAGTGCAGGGAAACAGCCGGGATGTCGGATCCCAGGCGGCGGATACGTTTTTCCTGCCGGTCATCCTTCTGCCAGGAACCCTGCCAGTAAAGATTTCCAACATCACACATGCTGAATCTTATTTTGCCAACGGCTGTCTGATGGGTGACCTCCTGATATGGATATGTGATACTTCGGGCGAAAGGGTCCGTATGCAGGGGACGTCCCAGCCGGATACGTTCCGCCAGCAGATCCTCACTTCCCATCTGGGCACTGAGCATTACCCCCATGCGGTTGTAAAAGCGGCTGTAGAACCCTTCTATTCTTAAACGGCCATGATCATAGCCGAGTGAAGCGGAGGTATGCAATTCCCTGGTTCCGGTATTGTTAAGAAGATAGTTCGCGGTAGAACGGTCTCCTGAATTCGAGCAGGTTCCCTGTACACGCCAGGCAATGTCACGGAGAAAAAGGGAAGGTTCCCTCCATCTGTCCGGTAAGGACAAAACGGCGTCCGTTACTGCCATAAAGCATGGATCCCTTTCCTTTTAAGGACTTTGTCCGGAAAGGCAGGGCGCCTGTTCCATGATAATAATCCCCCCCAAAGCCTCTGAACCGTACCGTACCGCATCGGATCCTTTCACCACCTGGATGGATTGCTACCGTTCATGTCCACTTCCGGAGCATGATCGGCCCCCCATTGCTGCCCTGTCTGGCGGGTGCCATTGTTGATGATCAATATCCGGTTGCCATACATCCCCTGGATGACGGGTTTGGCTATTGCCGTCCCCGTACTGATGGAGCTTACACCACTGACCTGTTCGAGCAGGGCACCCAGGGAGGTCCCCAACGCATGATTGATTGCAGGGGATGGGATTTGCCCGCTCACTGCATTCCGGGTTATTCCGGAACGTTCACCGATAATGATGACTTCCCCCAATGTCGTCATTTCCGGAGAAAGGCGTATCGTATAGGTGTTCTTTCTTTTAAACACATCCTTCAAGGATATATATTGAGATTTATACCCCAGACTCTGTACAAGGACTGTATCTGCGGAATTCCTTGAAGGAATAGTTACCGTTCCTTCGGATAAGCTGACAAGCACCTGCCCGCCGGCTAATACACCGGCTCCTTCAATAGGGTTTCCGTTTTCCCCGTCTATAATCAGCAGGGTCCTGGTTGTGTCTGATCGTTGCCGGTATTCCTGTGCATGCATATGTGCAGAAAATGCCATATACAGACAGGTAAGGAACAGACACACATATCGGAAATATGCATGAAATGTCATATTTTATAAAAGCGTTATAAGTTGTTCAGGATAGTCAATAGGCATAAGAGCCCTTTACATGTCATCACATAGTGCATGTAATCCATAGAGAATTATGACATTCGGACAGGAGGAGCGCGAAGAGACAAAAGGAGAATTGTAGCAGTGACGCCCTGCTCCTCCAAAATAAGATATTTAACAGGCTTTACAGTCAAGGTATGGGTGTACTCCAAACTTTCCGCTTCGGTAAATAAGGATAAAGTGAAAAGACAGATAGCACATTTATCTGCTGAATCGTGATGAGGGAACTGTTGCCCGTCATGAATACATGCACGCTCCTTATGAACATGAAAGGCTTTCACAAAAAAGAAAGGCATCATGCTCAGTAACAGCAGGTATGCTACGGCTGTTCTATTTTTCATTTATTCCATCCATATTACAAAGATAGTGGATTATACAGCTTCACACAATACCTACAAATAGGTTATTTTCGTTTTTTTTATATGGTCGGCAACGGCATGGAATATAACCACAGCCGTCATAAGCCTACCATACATTTTATATCCGTTCATCCGGGGGAGACGGTTGCCTCAGTAAAATAATGCCGTTTATTTGATGAATGTTCCATTTCTTAATTCTCTAAAAGCTTCCTCCAGTTCCTCCCGGCTATTCATCACTATGGGACCTCCCCAGACAATAGGTTCTTTCAGGGGAGGAGCCGACAACAAAAGGAAACGTGCGCCTTCCGGTCCGGCTTTCACCTCTACCGGTTCGTCCGTATCTTCTCCAGGAACGGGAACAGAATATAATATGGCACAACCCGTTACTTTCCGCAGATTGCTGTCTCACTTCGGGGAAAAAGCGAGCCTTCCAGCAAATAGAGAAATAGGTTTTCATCATCGCGTGCTTCGTTGTACTCCATGAGGCGTCAGCGGGCAAAGTTACATCCAAATATGTTATCTGAACATACGAATTGTCCAGAGTCCCCCGTATCCCCCGGTGGCTGCCTGATAAGATCCGGACGGTTGCCTTGTCGGACATCACCACCGGGATGTCATCCGGAGCAATGTCCCTATATGCCGGTGGAACCATTTTTTTTTGCAGCAGGTAAATTGACCCACAGTTGGCATCCGAGCATCCTTTCTGATGGCTGCGGCATCTCCTTGTGGAGTATTCCTGAACCGGCTGTCATCCATTGGCATCCCATGGACTGGATCACCCCTTTGTTTCCCAGGCTGTCCTCATGCTCCATTGTTCCGCTGACAAGATAGGTTATGGTCTCTATTCCGCGATGTGGATGCCAGGGAAATCCCTTTATATAATCCTGCGGATTGGTGGAGTCAAAACCGTCAAGCATCAGAAACGGGTCAAAGTCCACCACCGTCTGCTCTCCCAATATCCGGCGCAGATGTACACCTGCCCCGTCAACAGTCTTTCTTCCTCTCACAATCCGTGTCTACTTTTCTTTTTTTCATTATTGTTGTC
>ENA-OQKJ01000393-OQKJ01000393.1-human-gut-metagenome-genome-assembly--contig:-NODE-393-length-10372-cov-2.607809_pt1 | contig 10372 bp, 10 predicted proteins | sample MGYA00242647_ERZ504795 | MGnify/ENA primary metagenome ERZ504795 (study PRJEB26092, sample SAMD00036398) | human gut metagenome | host: Homo sapiens | study: EMG produced TPA metagenomics assembly of...
ATTTTCTGCAGATGAAAACCCCTGCCTCTTTTGTGATCGCAATTCCGCCGTGTTTCTGAATTTTCTTTTCCAGAAATTCTTTGAATTCCCGCTGTCTCGGATACAGATACTCATTCTGATTTCCATGGCAGGAAAGGATATAGTCCAGAAGCGGCTCCGGCCGGTCGACCCAAAGACTGTCCTCGTAGATTCTTTTCTCTACGCTGCCAAAATAAGGCTTTAACTGCTTTTCTCCGTGATCCAGACCAAAAATAGTATACAGCGCCACCTCCGAAAGATTAATCTGCGGATCAAACTCCTGTACCAGATCGGTAATCTCTTTCATATGGCCTTTTCCATACGTACTGCAGTAGAACACGCCGTCATCTGAAAGCACACGGCTGATTTCCTGCAGACCGCGGGACAGATTCTGGACATAGAACAAAACATGATTTGCAATAATCCGGTCGTATTCCGCATCCGGAAACGGAAGCTTCTGGCAGTCCAGTGTCCGGAAATCAAAACAGGATGCCTTTTCTTCTCCCAGATTTTCCGCCGCATCCCGGATCATGCCGTCTGACAGGTCAGACAGACAGATATACTTTCCTTTCAGCACGGATGGCTCCGCTTTTTTCCAGAGCTGTCCGTTTCCGCAGCCAATCTCCAGAATCCGGCGCGCACCGTCAAAATCCATCTGTTCCAGAAGCCACGGGAACCATCCCTTTTTATTTTGGGAATACTGCTCGTGCAGCGAAATACGGATATTCAGGTTTTCCCCGTTTTTGTACTGCTCCACCAGCATCTTTTCCATATCGGTCAGATGAATCAGGTTCAGAATGCCGGTCCAGTCGATCTGGTTCGTCTCCTCCAGAATCTGTGTCGTATTCTGCAGCGCCTTTTCCATCTGCTCCAGATTTTCCATCTTCTTGTGCACAAGTCCGATCTGCATTTTCAATGATTTCAGAATATCCGCACTCGTATCGTGAATCGTCATATTTCCGATCTCATTCAGGGAAAATCCGAGATATTTCAGCGATAAAATTTTCTGCAGCTTCAGAAAATCCTCATCCGAATACATCCGATAACCGGACTCGTTGATAAAGCTTGGCTTCAGCAGCCCTTTTTTGTCGTAATAGCGAATTGTCCGAATGGTCACATGGGCCATCCGGGCAAATTCACCAGTGGTATAATATTGATCCATATCCACCACTCCTTCGCAAAAGCCGCTTTTTTGCGGCCTTTGCATTTCACTTTTCTCTCTTACAGACGGTCTTTGTACATCTCAGCAAAGTAGTTCTGATACTCACCGCTGATGATGTGTTTCCACCAGTCTTCATTGTCCAGATACCACTGGATTGTCTGTGCAATTCCGGTATCGAAATTGTATTTTGGTTTCCATCCAAGTTCAGTCTCGATCTTGGTCGGGTCGATTGCATATCTTCTGTCATGGCCCGGTCGGTCTTTTACGTATTTGATCAGAGATTCCGGTTTGTCCAGAGCTTTCAGGATGGTCTGTACTACCTGAAGGTTTGTTCTCTCGTTGTGTCCGCCAATGTTGTAAACCTCGCCTACTTTACCTTTATGGATAATCAGGTCGATTGCTTCACAATGGTCGGATACGTGCAGCCAGTCTCTGACATTCTCACCGTTTCCGTATACCGGAAGCTCTTCGTCTGCCAGTGCGCGGCTGATCATAAGCGGAATCAGCTTTTCCGGGAAGTGATACGGGCCGTAGTTGTTGGAGCATCTGGAAACGGTAACCGGGGTACCGAAGGTTCTGTGGTAAGCCAGTACAAACAGGTCTGCGCTTGCTTTGGATGCAGAGTACGGGCTGGAGGTGTGGATCGGGGTATTCTCTGTAAAGAACAGGTCCGGGCGATCCAGCGGAAGGTCTCCGTAAACTTCATCGGTAGATACCTGATGATATCTCTTTACGCCGAATTTTCTGGAAGCATCCAGCAGTACACGGGTTCCCATTACGTTGGTCTGAACAAAGATGCCCGGATCCTCGATGGAACGGTCTACATGGCTCTCTGCTGCGAAATTGACAACAACGTCAAATTTCTCTTTTTCAAACAGATCCATGATGAAAGCTTCGTCTGCGATATCACCTTTTACAAATTTGTAGTTCGGTTTGTCCTCAACCGGTTTCAGAGTCTCCAGGTTTCCTGCGTAGGTCAGCAGGTCCAGGTTTACGATCTGATAGTCCGGGTATTTGTTTACCATGTGATGTACGAAGTTTCCGCCGATAAATCCGGCTCCGCCTGTTACTAATACTTTCATGCTTTTTCTCCTTTTTGGTGTGTTTATCGTCTCAGTTTTATGTCAATTCAACTTGTTGTACCCTCACTATAATGGGTGACGTTGCGTCATGGTCAAGAGGAGAATGAAAAAAGTTTGTGAAAATCTTGTTTTTTCCCCTCCTCCCTGTCTATCTTAAAATTTTTACGGCGATTCTCGTAATATACTGTTCCATTTCCTGACTGGTCAGCGCGTCCACCATATATTCCTCATAAAAGCGGTCATCCAGCAAAAATTTCTGTTCCGTGGCATATCGGAACAGCTTCCGGTACGCCGCTTCAATTCCCTGCCATGGTCCTTTATAATAATAGCAAAGATACTCTCCCTCCGGCCGAACCGTGTATCGCACTTTCGCCGGCACACGATCAAAAATCAGATAGAAATCACGGTAATCCAGAAAATTCCCCGTTTCCAGTGTTTCCCGTTTCTGAACAAACCCCACATTATACGAACTTCGATTTCCGTATTGCCCGCAGTAAGCATAGAGCTCTCCGATTTTCTGATTGACTGCCAGATTATCCGCTGACTCGCTGTGGTTTGTGACAAGATACTGCAATGGAAGGGTATGGATCCCCACAGGACAGAAGGGATCTTTTTCAAACGCCTCACGGCATTCCGCCGATGCCTGTGCCAGAAACCGCTTCTTTTCCCCAATCCAGCGCTGCATCTCGCGGAGCCGCTGCATTTTTTCGCGCACCACCTTCTCCTCCTGTTCCAGCAGTACTCCGAATTTTTCAGGACTTCGCTGTTCCAGATAATTTCGAATCTCTGCCAGCGGCATGCCCAGCTCCCGCAGCATTCCGATCACATCAAACGTTTCCATCTGATCCATCGCATAATACCGGTAGCCGTTTGTCCCTCTTCTTTTTGGTACGAACAGCCCAATCTCATCATAATGGAAGAGCGTTTCTTTTGTCGTGCCTACCAGCGCTGCAAATCGCCCCGCGCTTAAATACTCCTGTTTTCCCATTTCTGACTCCTTTTCCTGAATATGTGCTCTCGGAATTTTTCCTGTTTTTCACCTTTTTTGCACTTGACTATAGGGTTACCCTATCCTTTATAATAGCAAACGATTCAAATTTTCACAAGAAATCTTTCCCATCTAAAGCGTGTCTGAAAAAGGCTTTTCACACATAAAAAGGAGGTTTTTGATTATGAGCCAGTCACTCGCCAAGGATTTCAACTTCCGCTCTCTGCTGAAGTTTGCGTTTCCATCGATCATCATGATGATCTTTATGTCTCTCTACAGTATTGTGGATGGCTTTTTCATCGCACAGTACGTGGACAGCATGGCGCTTTCCGCCGCCAATATCGTCTATCCTGCCGTCAGCATTCTTCTTGCCGTCGGCATCATGTTCGGTACCGGAGGCAGCGCCGTTGTCGCCGCAAAGATCGGACAGGGAAAACAGGAGGAAGCCAACCGTAACTTTTCGGCCCTTACCCTTACCACACTGATCATCGGTATTCTGGGCGCAGTGCTCGGCAACCTGTTTTGCCGTCAGATCTGCAGTCTGCTCGGTGCAACGCCGGTGCTGATGGATTACGGTACCGCCTATCTGCGGACGATCCTTTTCTTTGCCCCGGTCTGTCTTCTCCAGGCGCTGTTCCAGTCCTTCTTTGTAACGGCAGGGCGCCCGGGACTCGGACTTTCCCTTACGGTGTCCGCCGGCATTACCAACATGCTTCTGGACTATCTGTTTGTCGTTCCGCTCCATCTTGGTGTTTCGGGAGCGGCCCTTGCCACCGGCCTTGGCCAGTGTATCCCGGCCGTTGCCGGTATTTTATACTTTACCTTTGCCCGAAAAGGCCTTCGTTTCACCAGGCCGGAGTTTTCCAAAGGTCTGCTCTCCACAAGCTGCTTCAACGGTTCCTCCGAGATGGTCAGCAATCTTTCTGCAGCCGTTGTCACTTACCTTTTCAACATGCTGATGCTGAAATTTGAGGGCGAAATCGGTGTTGCCGCCATCACGGCGATTCTGTACGGACAGTTTCTCTTTGTTGCGCTGTACCTCGGCTACAGTATCGGCGTTGCACCTGTGTTCAGCTTCAACTACGGCAGCCGGAACAAACAGCGGCTGATCCGGCTTTACCGCATCAGTATCCGCTTCGTTGTGGTAAGCTCTGTGATCATCGCACTTGTGGCCGCCTTCGGTTCTCCTGTTATTTCCGCCGTTTTCATGCAGAAAGGCACGTACGGCTTTGAACTGACACGCCACGGCGGATATCTGTTCTCCATCGCTTACCTGTTCTGCGGTACGAATATCGTCGCCTCCGGCATTTTTACGGCACTGTCAGACGGAAAGACCTCTGCTTTGATTTCTTTTTTGCGAACCTTCGTCTTTATCGTTCTCTCCGCGCTGCTTCTGCCGCTCGTGCTTGGCACCAACGGTGTGTGGCTGTCGATTCCGGTCGCCGAATTTCTGACGCTGTTCATCTCCGTGCCGAAGCTGTCCCGCTATTTCAAGGATCCGAAAGTCGCAACGGAGACAAAAACAAATTGATTCACAAAACCCCGCACAGGGATCCGTTTTTCACCGGATCCGCTGTGCGGGGTTTCTCTTTTGCTACCACTTTTTTCCCCGGCAGTCCCGCAGTGCAATCGCCTCTGCTCCGGCTTGATTACAATCCGTTTCGGTCACCATTTTTTCCCCGGGCAGTCCCGCAGTGCAATCGCTGCCCGCATCTCCACGTAGCAGCCGCACATGCGGCACATGCCGGACAGCAGCTTTTCGCATTCCTTACAGATCGAAAGCCGCCGCTCGTATTCCTCCTCCGGCGTTTTATCGTCCGCCGGAATTCTCGCAATATAATCGTACATATTCTGAAAAAAGCCTGCCTCGTCCATCTCACGAAGCAGGCATTTTTTACAGATCCTGGTATTTCCGTCCATCAAACTCCTCCGGAACCGAATCTTTTTTCATCCCAAATATCTTCTGGTTTTTATGGTTTCCCTATTTTACGGCGATATGAAGCACACTGCATGCCGGAATGGTAAAGGAAATTCCCTCTTTTGTTGCCTGCACACCGTCAAAGCCCTGAACGCCAACCGTCTCCGGCGCTTCAAAGGTGTTTTTATCCTGCATATGGCCGGTTACGATCTCGGCTTTGATCTCGCCGGCTTCTTTTCCAAGAAGTACCGCCTCTACCGGATATGCTTTCTCCAGATCCACATTCGTCATCGTAATATGAAGTACACCGTTGGCATCTACCGAAACAGATTCCGTCAGATTCGGAACCATGTATTCATCTTCCAGACCAACCTGCTCCGTTTCCAGAGAGCTTGCCAGAAGATCATTTTCCTGATGTACCTGATACAGATCGAAAACATGATACGTCGGAGTTTTGACCATCTTTTCCCCCTCGGTCAGGATCATCGACTGCAGAACATTGACCATCTGTGCGATATTTGCCATCTTGACGCGGTCGCTGTGTTTGTTGAAAAGATTCAGGTTGATCCCTGCGACCAGTGCGTCACGCATGGTATTCTGCTGATACAGAAATCCCGGATTTGTTCCAGGCTCTACATCATACCAGGTACCCCACTCATCCACGATCATGCCGACCTTTTTGTCCGGGTCATACTGATCCATAATGGCGCTGTGGCGGCGGATCAGCTCTTCCATGTACATCGTCTTTTTCATGGTCTTATACCAGTCTTTTTCCGCTAAACTCCGTTGCACTTCCCTTGTGATCCCAGGTTTCCGGCACCGTATAGTAATGAAGCGACAGGCCATCCATCATGCCATGCTGCTGTGGGGAGATTCTGTCGGAAGCATGCTTTCATCACTTCCTGCGTCCACTCATAATCATCCGAATTGGCGCCGCAGGCAATCTTCCGGATCTTTTTGTTTCCATCGTAATCACGCACAAAGGTCTGATATCTGCGGTACATATTTCCGTAGAATTCCGGATTCATATTTCCGCCACAGCCCCAGTTCTCATTGCCGATGCCGAAGAAATCGACGGTCCACGGCTTTTCGTGGCCATTTTCCGCACGAAGGTCTGCCATCGGAGATACCCCGTCAAATGTCATATATTCAACCCACTCCGACATCTCCTGTACGGTACCGCTTCCCATATTTCCGTTGATATAGGTTTCACATCCGATCTGACGGCAGAGTTCAAAAAAACTCGTGGGTACCGAAGCTGTTGTCCTCGACAACACCGCCCCAGTTGGTGTTGATCATTTTTTTGCGGCTTTCTTTCGGTCCGATACCGTCTTTCCAGTGATATTCATCTGCAAAACATCCGCCCGGCCAGCGCAATACCGGAACTTTGATATTTTTCAGTGCTTCAACAACATCGGTACGCATTCCGTTCACGTTCGGAATATCGGAATTTTCTCCTACATAGAGTCCTTCATAAATACATCTTCCCAGATGCTCCGAAAACTGTCCCTGGATTTCCTTATTGATTTTTGAAAGCTTTCTGTTCGCATCAATTACTAACTTAGCCATAACTTGTCCCCTTTCGAGATCTTAAATTTGGCTTTATTATAGGAGATGTATCTCACTTGTGTCAATGAGCGTACAAGTTGTTTCCCCATGATTTTTTCAAAAAGTGCGGCCGTCTGGCTGCTGACCAAAAGGCCGCTTGTTTTATTTTTCATTCTGCATACGAAAAAACCGCCCTGGTTTTCACCAGGACGGTTACCGTCCGTGCGTTAGAGGATTCGAACCCCCGACCTTTTGGTCCGTAGCCAAACGCTCTATCCAGCTGAGCTAAACGCACATTTCTTTGTCGCTTTAGAACTCTTTGTTTATCACTCGTTCCCGCTGACATCATGTATATTACACTATCCTAAGAGAAAAGTCAACACCTTTTTGAAAAAAAATTTAAAATTTTTTCGAATAACAGTTTTTTGTGAAAATAAGGGCTTTTTCCCCTATTTCACAGTCCGCACCAGGTAGTCTTTCTTTCGCAGTTCCTCTTCAATCAGATCCAGGGTCTGCGCAGAGTCTGCCGATACGGTATGAAAATGTTCCCCTGATGTGATATTCTTCAGCGGCCGTGATTTTCCCTGCCGGATTTCTTCCATAAACAGTGCCACCTTATTTCGTGAACTGATATTAAGTTCCGCCCGCAGTTCTCCGTAAACCTCGTGACGCACAATCACATCCAGCACAACGCCGCCGAAATCCACAATTGTATTCAGCTCGTCCTGCATCTGCTCATCCGTGTGATTCACCTCAAAGACCCGCGTCTCTCTCACCGGGCTGCTGCAGATGTAGCCGCGGTTTGTCGCAATCACATCGTATCCGGCAGCGCGGATCAGGGCAATGTCCTGGACAATCACCTGACGGCTGACTTCACAGCTCTTCGCCAGCGCTGCACCGGAGACCGGCGTCTTACTGTTTGTTATTCTTTGAAGAATCTCTTCTCTTCGTTCCTTTCCACTCATCATAAAACAAGACCTCGCATTTCGTACACTTCCCTTATCTTATCACACTTTCCGCCGTTTCTACAATAGCAGGAAATCATTTTCCAAAAGCTTTGTCAAGGACTAAAACTTTATGAAATTTTCCGGGCTCTCGTATATTCGTCCCGCCAACTGCCAATCATGAACGTATAACAGTAACGAACGGTAACCATACGTTCCATGTTTCAGGAGGATGCATACCATGGCGATCAATAAAGTTGAACTGTGCGGAGTCAATACATCACGCCTTCCCGTACTGAATGCCGAAGAAAAAGAGACTCTGCTGAAAAAGGCCCGCGAAGGAGATGCTGCTGCCCGCGAACGCTACATTCAGGGCAATCTGCGCCTTGTCTTAAGCGTGATCAAGCGCTTCTCCAACAGCAGTGAAAACGCCGACGATCTCTTTCAGATCGGCTGTATCGGCCTGATTAAGGCGATTGATAACTTCGACACGACCTTAAACGTCCGTTTCTCCACCTATGCCGTGCCGATGATCATCGGTGAAATCCGGCGGTATCTGCGTGACAACAATGCGATCCGCGTCAGCCGTTCCCTCAGGGATACTGCCTACCGCGCCATCTGCGCCCGCGAACTTTATCTCAAGCAGAACCAGAAAGAGCCTTCGATCGAGGAAATCGCCGCTGAAATCGGCATTGGAAAAGAGGATATCGTCTATGCCCTCGATGCAATCCAAAGCCCAATGAGTCTGTATGAGCCCATCTACACGGAAGGCGGCGATACCCTGTATGTCATGGATCAGTTAAGTGATAAGAAAAATAAAGAAGAAAACTGGGTGCAGAACCTCGCCCTGCAGGACGCGGTCGCCCGTCTCAATGAGCGCGAACGCCAGATCATCCGCATGCGTTTCTATGAGGGGCAGACCCAGATGGAGGTTGCCCGGGAAATCGGCATCTCGCAGGCGCAGGTCAGCCGGCTGGAAAAGTCCGCCCTGCGCTCTATGCGGAATTATCTCTCCGACGAGCGGTAACGCCCGCCGTTCACTGAATTTCTGCAAACTCCAGCCGGTAATCCGACGGCGGCATTCCATAGTGTTTCCGGAACACACGGGAATAGTAAAAGGGATCTTCAAATCCGCACGACAGCGCCGTCTGTTTGACCGTCATCCCCATCTGCAGCAGCTTTTCTGACTGCTGCAGCCGATATTCCAGCAGATACTGTCCTGGTGACCAGCCGATTTTCTTCTGAAACAGACGGTTCAGCGTTGTGCGGCTGACCGCCATTTTCCGCGCAATTGTCTCCGCGCAGAACCCACTCCTGTGATACCCTGCGGCAATCAGAGCCATCGCTTCCATAATCCGCGGATCTTCCTTCTTTCTCTCCTCCCGCTGCGGCTCCGCCAGATCCTGGTACACGCCCAGAAGCGCAAGCAGCACACCGACGGCCTCCTGGCTGTTTCGGCGATAGAGTTCCATCTGGCAGAGACGCTCAAAATACGGCAGAAGCCTTTCCTGACGGAGAGGCGGCGCCGCCGGCTGCTGTGGGTTCAGTACCGACCGTGCCAGAATCTGCCGGCATTGTTCCCCGACAAAATCAACCCACACATATTCCCACGGCTCGTTCTCATCCGGCGCGTACTGCACCACCTGCTCTGGACAGATTAAAAAGCTCTGTCCGGCGGTAAGTGTGTACATCTTTTTCCCGCAGGTAAACGTTCCCTTTCCGCTTATAATATAATGTATAATATAGCACTGCCGTACACCCGGCCCCCAGGAATGCAGATCATGGCAGTCCTGCCGCCCGGCATCGACAGGCCGGATCCCGTTCATTTCTGATACAAGCATATTCTTTCCTTTTCCCGTATTTTATTCTTTATGAAGCAAAAATCCATGCTTTTGTCTTAAAATTCCATGGTTTTGCTCTGGAAATCCATCTATACTCAAAGTACATCAAAACTTACGGGAGGTCAATACTATGATCAAACTTACACCGCCGATGGGCTGGAATTCCTGGAACACCTTCGGAGAAAATATCAATGAAAAAATGATTTTTGAAACTGCTGATGTCATGGCCGAGAGCGGCCTGCGCGATAAAGGATACGAATATCTTGTCATTGACGACTGCTGGTCCTTACGTGAACGCGATGAAAACGGCCGTCTTGTGCCGGATCCGGAAAAATTTCCGCATGGTATGAAAGCCGTTGCCGATTACGTTCATTCCAAAGGGCTGAAATTCGGTATGTATTCCTGCGCCGGAAACATGACGTGTGCCGGCTACCCTGGCAGCTATGAGCACGAATTTGTCGATGCGGAAACTTTCGCATCCTGGGATGTTGATTTCTTAAAATACGACTACTGCTACCACAGCCCGATCCTGCACGGAAAATATCTGTACCGCCGCATGGGACTGGCACTCGAGAACTGCGGCCGCGACATTCTCTTCTCTGCCTGCTCCTGGGGTGCTGATGAAACGCATGAGTGGATCAAAGAAACCGGCGCTTCCATGTGGCGTTCCACCGGCGACATCTTTGATACCTGGGATTCTGTCAAAGATCTCGTGGCACAGCAGGAAAAACTGCATCCGTACAACGGCGTCGGCTGCTTCAACGATATGGACATGCTGATCGTCGGCATGCATGGAAAAGGAAATGTTGGACTGGCCGGCTGCAGCGATGTCCAGTATCAGACACACTATGCACTGTGGGCATTCCTTGGC
>ENA-OQKJ01000395-OQKJ01000395.1-human-gut-metagenome-genome-assembly--contig:-NODE-395-length-10326-cov-1.494754_pt1 | contig 10326 bp, 10 predicted proteins | sample MGYA00242647_ERZ504795 | MGnify/ENA primary metagenome ERZ504795 (study PRJEB26092, sample SAMD00036398) | human gut metagenome | host: Homo sapiens | study: EMG produced TPA metagenomics assembly of...
CTTGGGATATAATTTTACTCCTAAGAACCGTAAGTTACTGGATAATATGCGCATATATCTGTCTGCCAAGAATCTGTTTACCTTGACCGGATATTCTGGTAATGACCCTTCAATTATAGACGTGAATGGTATCCAGCCGGGAGTAGATAGTAATAGTGCTTATCCTACAGCAACTCAATTGAGTTTAGGTGTGACTCTTCGCTTCAAATAAATGAGAAACAAATTATTAAAAATATGAAAGATATGAAATATATAAAATGTCGTTGGTTATTGGCGATGATTATGTCATGTTCACTTTTCTCTTGTACTAATTTGGACGAGGAAGTGTTCGATCGTGTGGATGCCGGAATTTATTATCAAGATGAGACGAGTGTTCAGGGGGCAGTGGCAGCCATCTATTCGAAAGCTGCATATAGTTATTTGGAATACTTCTGGTATTTGCAGGAGTTTTCTGCCGACCAGGTGGCATGGCGCAGTTGGAACGGTGGACTTTGGGGATGGGATGAGGCATTGAAGTTTGCTTTGTCTTCACATACCTGGACGTCAGAATCAACCATTATTCGCCAAACTTGGGAGAATGCGTGGACCACTATTGGGCTTTGCAATACGCTTATTACAGATTTGCAGGCAATCAGCCCCGCATCTATACGCATGACTGAGGATGCTTGAATAGTTATATTGCCGAAGTACGTACCCTGCGTGCTTGGGCATACTACAATATCTTTGAGATTTGGGGTGGAGCACTTCCCTTGAACATTTCTTCGGGTGCGGAAATCCCTGGTTCTGCAGATACTGATTTTGATAAGGGATGCAAGATTATCTACGATTTTATCAGTCAGGAATTGGATGAGTCAGTTACAGATCTTATGAAAGAAGATGGTTCTGGAAAGACTCGTAACCGCATGAACCAAGCTGCCAATCGTATGATTAAGATGCGCTTGTTGCTGAATTCTGAGGTGTTTATCAAACAAAACAGTTATAATGAGTGTGCCACTCTTTGCCAAAATATTCTGAATGGCGATTATGGTACTTACAGTATTACCGATGACTATCGTGATATTATTCGATAAACAATGTAGAATGTCCGGAAGTTGTAATGGCATTGGCGATGGAAGTCGGTCAGGTCAATACCGGTTGGATGCGTAACATGCCTTTCATGCCTTACAATTGTTGGGATTACTTTGGAGGTACATACAGCCAGAGCGGATGGAATTGTGTATGCTTGGCACCTTCATGGGATAATTCTGGAAATGTACAGCCGTATGGTGGTACTGACAATCCTAAGAGCTTTCTTACCGACTACGGTGATAAGTTAGGAGCAGTTTATGAACGTTTCCACGATAAAGATATCCGTAAGCAGAACTATGTGTATAATGAAACAACAGGAAATTATCAAGGCATTTTCTTGAAAGGGGCTATTAAAGCCAACTATGGTAAGGGTGCAGCTTTGAAAGCAGATGCCGACCGTGACGGTCAGGATTTGGTTTATGTGGACCAGGTGGGTACGTTCCTTAATTTAGGACGTAATCTGGAGACTGTCATGTCACCTCGCTGGGGTGAAACGAATTCAGGTGTCCGTTTGGTAAGATATCCGGTTTATCCGGAGAGTGCAGGCATTGATTTCCAAAACATCGATGAGGTGGAATTCCGTTTGAGTGAAGTGGTCTATACTCTTGCTGAATGTAAAATGCGTGCAGGTGATACGGAGGGTGCTAAAGAACTGGTATATAGAGTTAAAACACGCTATTTTACAGATAAATCGGCTCTCGAACAGCCCGGTCCTGGTTTTACATCCTTTGATATGGATTGGATGTTGAGTGAATGGGGACTTGAATTCTTGGGAGAGGGTCGTCGTCGTCGTACAGACTTGCGTCGTTTCGATAAGTTTACGCAAGGACAATGGTGGTTCTTTGGCCGTGCCACGGACGACGGTTTAAGCTATCCGGCTAAACGTGACCGCAAATACGAGTGGTATCCCTTGCCCCAGTCTGCCCTTATGGTAAATCCGGGACTGGTACAGAATCCTAATTATTAATCATCCTATAATAATAGTAACAATGAAAAAATATATATGTAATCCGCTATGGCTTTTGTTGCTTTTTGTAGCTTTCATCAGTAGTTGTGACAAGGAGGAAATTGTGTTTGACCATGAGTTGCCGCAATTTGAACTTCGTAGCGATGCTATCTTGCTGGAGGTGATTATGCCCCAAGGAACTGGTGCCGATGAAATAATTTATATTGCAGGCGATTTCAATGGAGGTCAGGATGCTGCTTCCGGAGACCTTAAGTGGCAGATGGAGAAAGCTGCAAACAATGATGTTAAATGGGGCATATACCTCTATCCGGAAGATTTTGTTAATGGAAAGACACTTGCCGATGGCTTTTATTTCGTTTCTAAGACACAAGGTATAGAGCGTACTTTGCAGAATGGGGATGCTTTACATCAAATTTCGGCTAAAGGTAGGTACTCGCACTGATATAACGGTAACCCGCTGGAATGCTTATTTTGAGGAGCCGGAAGACCCAAGTGAAGTGACCCACGACGGTTATGCTGTGTTCGTGATGGACAATACAGGTTGGGATGCACTGACACTTTATGCGTGGGGAAATGATTTGCCGGAACTTTTTGGAGGTTGGCCCGGTATTTCACCTACTGGTAGCGTTGAGATAAAAGGAATTACCTATAAATACTTTGATACAGGTGAAGCAAATAAGGGATTGGTTTACAATTTGATATTTAACGATAATGGAGTAGGTTCACAATTTGATGGACCACAGAACTTTACTCTTGACCGTGACATATATTTGGAAATCACAGAAAGCGGTTGGACGGAAATAGATCCGGATGCAGTGGTCATCCATGATCGGTTATACCCATTTTTATTGAAGACCAGTCCGGATGGGCAGAACACCATATATGCGTGGGGAATGGATATACCGGAACTCTTTGGTTAGTTGGCCAGGAATATTACCAACCGGTAGTGTTGAGATAAAAGGTGTCACGTATAATTATTACGATACAGGTGAAGCAAATAAGGGATTGACTTACAATCTGATAATGAATAATAACAATGGAGGCTCACAATTTGACCTCGCAGCAGTGACGCTTGATCGAGATTATTATTTCCGTATTACGGACATAGCTGGTGAGGAGATTGACCCTAACAATCCGGACGGAGACTCTGAACCGGAATCTGAAGCGGCTTTTGTTTCTAATCAGAATAATTTCTTGAAATGAGTTTTGTATAGTAATGAAGATGTTAAATGACCTATTGGTGGAATGAGATTGGGGATAGGATATCTCTTTTCAATCTTGCGGATATATGTCCCAAGGCTTGGTTTTTCTATCCCAAGACTTGGGATAGAAAAACCAAGCCTTGGGAAGAAGTTATCTCTTAGCTCTTTTGTTTTTTAGTATTGGCTTCCGGGATTTTTAGTATTAAGGCTTAGTATCTTTTCTGCCAATGCCCATTACTGGAGAGTTTGGATGCTTCCTTTTGCAGATATCAGTTCCGCCAATGAGTATAAGTATAGATAAAAAGTAGAAATATGAAAAAAAGTAATAAATTGCGACACTGCTCTTTACGATGCTACATTCTTGTATGGGGTGTAGTGATAGTCAGAGTGACATGGAACCGATTCCCGTCCCACAGGAAGAATACATGGCTTCGGATATGGTGATTTATGAGGCAAATCCCCGCATTTTTGCCGAAGAAAATGCGTTCTCTGCCATCAAAGCAGAGCTTGACCGTATTCAAAGCCTGGGGACTACCGTGCTTTGGGCTGATGCCTGTAAATGAGCCGGGAGTACTGAAAAGTGTGAATTCACCTTATTGTATAAAGGATTATAAAAAAGCTGAATACACGTTACGGAACAAAAAAAGACTTGAAAGAACTGGTAGATGCTGCCCATGCCAAAGGAATGAAAGTGATTCTTGACTGGGTTGCCAACCATACTTCGTGGGACAATGCTTGGGTGACTGAGCATCCGGATTGGTATACACAGGATGCAAATGGCAATGTGGTACAACCTCAAGAACAGCCTTGGGCGGATGTTGCTGACTTGAATTTTGACAACGAAATCATGCAGCAAGCCATGATTGATGCCATGAAGTATTGGGTAACAGAAATTGGTATTGATGGATACCGTTGTGATTATGCCGAGGGGGTACCAGATGCTTTCTGGAAGAAAGCAATCGCCGAGCTCCGTACACTTGACAATAATTTGCTGATGCTTGCCGAAGGCGGAAAAACGTCTTTAATGAACAATGGTTTCAATCTGCTCTACGGCTGGAACTTCCATAGTAAACTGAAAGACTATTATGCCGGTAAATGCTCACTTACTGACCTTTATGCTATGAATACTTCCGAATTGGAGGGAATGCCGAAGGGTACGTTACGGTTACGCTATTCTACTAATCATGACCAGGCAAGTGAGGCTTCACCGATAGAATGTTATGGCGGTGAGCGTGGTGCCATGTCTGCTTTTGTATTGACGACTATGCTCGAGGGGATACCTCTTATTTATAGTTCGCAGGAAGTAGCCTATCCGCGGTCACTTAACTTTTTCAATTACGGAGTTATAGACTTGAAGTCCAATGAAGTCTTTGCGCAAGAGATGGCAGAAATCATCAGAGCCTATAAAGCTACGAGCAGTGTACGTGGTGGTGAACTGGAAGTTTATACTACCGGAGATGTCGCTTCATTTTATCGGGCAGCAGGCAGTCATGGCATGTTGGTCATGGTGAATACCGCCAATGAGTCTGTACAAGTGAAAGTACCTATGGAGCATGCTGGCAAGACCATGACCGATGTGATTGCCGGTGTGGATGTGGAGTTGCCTACAGTAATGACGATGGAACCTTATCAATATTTTATATATCAACAATAACGGATGTATATGAAACATGTATTATTAACAGTTGTATTTCTGGGAATTGCTTGTGTGGCGATGGCACACGAATTGTTATCTCCCAATGGGAATCTGAAACTCAATGTTGTGCTTGATTCCGAGGGGGGGCCGGTCTATAGCTTATATTACAAAGGAGAGCCGGTTGTAGAACCTTCTGCCTTGGGAATACTTATGGAAGAAGCGGATTTGTCAAATGGCTTCCGGATTCTTGATGCAACAAATTCTACTTTTGATGAAACTTGGATGCCTGTATGGGGAGAGTATGAAAAAGTCCGTAACCATTACAATGAACTTACTGTCACTTTCTCACAACCGGCAAAGCACGACCGTACGATGATTGTACGTTTTCGATTGTTTGACGATGGACTCGGATTCCGTTATGAGTTGCCGGAGCAGAAAACCATGAATTATCTGACGGTAAAAGACGAACTGACGGAATTCAATCTGACCGGTAATCATACACTCTATTGCATTCCCGGTGATTATGATACGAATGAGTTTGCCTATACTACTGCGGCCATTTCCGAAGTGCGCGAAGCTATGGAACGTAATCTACGTAAAAAAGGATATGAAGCTAAAGCGACTTCATTCACAGTACAAACACCCCTTATGATAAAGACTACCGAAGGACTTTATATCAATATTCATGAAGCTGCCTTGGTAGATTATTCTGCCATGTTGCTGAATGTGGATGATAAAGAGTTTAACTTTTCTGCTCATCTTACTCCCGATAAATTAGGAAAGAAAGGATATCTGCAATTACCGTTGCATACCCCGTGGCGTACAATTATGGTTAGTGACGATGCACGTAGCATCCTTGCTTCTCAGTTGATTCTTAATCTGAATGAACCTTGTAAGCTGGAAGATACTTCTTGGATTAAGCCACAGAAATTTATCGGTGTCTGGTGGGAGATGTTTACTGGTGGAGGAGGTACATGGGCATATAGCGACTATTATAAGGCTAAACCCGGCATAACCGACTATTCAAAGTTAACTCCTAATGGACATCATCCGGCCAATACTGAACATGTGAAAGAGTACATAGACTTTGCGGCGGAGAATGGTATTGATGCGGTATTGGTTGAGGGTTGGAATGAAGGTTGGGAAGATTGGGCATCCTATCGTAAGGATCGTCAGTTCCTTTTTGACAAACCTTATCCGGACTTTGATGTTGCGGTACTACATGCCTATGCCAAATCAAAGGGGGTAAAGATTATCATGCATCATGAGACGGCTGCTAATGCTGCCGATTATGAGCGGCAGCTGGATGTAGCCTTTCAATTTATGGTAGATAATGGCTATAATTCTGTAAAGACAGGATATGTGGGCTCAATCATTCCCCGTAGTGAATATCATTCCTCACAATGGATGAACAATCATTATATACATGTGGTGAAGCGTGCTGCTGATTATAAGATTATGGTAGATAGTCACGAGGCTGTTCGTCCCACCGGCTTGTGTCGGACCTGGCCCAACTGGGTAGCGCAAGAATCTGCCCGTGGTGGTGAGTTTGAATCTATGGGGGGCAATGATCCGGATCATACTTGTATCTTGCCGTTTACTCGGTTGAAGGGTGGTCCGATGGATTACACTCCTGGTATTTTCCAGACAAAACTTTCGTATTATAATAGTTCGAAACCTAAAGGTCAGGCGGGTACTACATTGGTAAAACAATTGGCTCTATATGTAACGATGCCCTCTCCGTTACAGATGGCAGCAGACCTGCCGGATAATTATCGCCGTTTTCCCGATGCGTTTCAAATTTATTAAGGATTGTAGCGGTGGATTTGGAGCAATTCTTGGTATTTGGAAGCCGAACCGGGTGATTATATCACAGTGGGCTCGTCAAGCCAAAGGAAAACAAGAGTGGTATGTAGGTGCTATTACCGACGAACATCCTCGTACGGCAACTATTCCTTTCTCTTTCTTTACCCGAAGGAAGGAAATATATTGTTACCGTTTATGCAGATGGTCGGGATGCAGACTGGAAAGATAATCCGCAGAGCTATGACATCCGTCGTGGCATAGTAACGTCAAAGAGTGTGCTGCGTCAACCTTTGGCAAGTAGTGAGGGGTGGCTATCAGTGTTCGAGAAGCAACAAAAGAAGAGGTAAAAGGATTGAAGAAATTATGAAGCTTGTCCGTACATAGTAATTATTATGTTGCGGATTTAATACAAGCATTTAAGAATTAAAGTTAGCAATTGGAAAGGCATAGTCCGTGAGGATTGTGTCTTTTTCGTAAATTATTCGTCATTTCTTATTTTCTTTATTATAATTTTTCTATATTTATGCCGTTATGGCGAAGTGTTGACAGAATAGGAAAAGAATAGACCATTTAGGTATGAATAGAGAATGCCGGGGATTTGACATTTTATCATTCTTTAATCAAAATATAACCGTAAAATTTAGCTGTTTTGAAAAGTTTTCTTATATTTGCGGTGTTATTCATTGACATTTTGTTTGAATAGCGTAAAGTCAACAAGGTAATAACCTTTAAAACGTAATATTATGAATATCGAACGTATCATGACCTCTTTAGAGGCAAAGCACCCCGGCGAGTCTGAGTATCTTCAAGCCGTAAAGGAAGTTCTTCTTTCCATCGAAGATATCTATAATCAACATCCCGAGTTCGAGAAAGCGAAAATTATAGAACGTCTGGTTGAACCTGACCGTATCTTTACTTTCCGTGTAACGTGGGTGGATGATAAGGGTGAAGTTCAGACGAACCTCGGCTATCGTGTGCAGTTCAACAATGCCATTGGCCCGTACAAAGGCGGTATTCGTTTCCATGCTTCCGTAAATCTTTCTATCCTCAAATTCCTGGGATTTGAGCAGACTTTCAAGAATGCTTTGACTACATTGCCTATGGGCGGTGGTAAGGGTGGTTCCGACTTCTCTCCGCGCGGAAAGAGCGATGCTGAAATCATGCGTTTCTGTCAGGCCTTCATGCTGGAATTGTGGCGTCACCTCGGTCCGGATATGGACGTACCCGCCGGTGATATTGGTGTAGGTGGTCGTGAAGTGGGCTATATGTTCGGTATGTATAAGAAGTTGACTCGCGAATTTACGGGCACATTTACCGGTAAAGGATTGGAATTTGGCGGTTCGCTGATTCGTCCTGAAGCAACAGGATTTGGTGGCTTGTATTTCGTAAACCAAATGTTACAGACAAAAGGCATTGACATCAAGGGCAAGACCGTGGCTATCTCCGGTTTTGGAAATGTGGCTTGGGGTGCTGCTACCAAGGCTACCGAATTGGGTGCCAAGGTGGTTACCATCTCCGGTCCCGACGGTTACATTTACGACCCGAACGGTATCAGTGGCGAAAAGATAGATTATATGCTGGAACTCCGGTCATCGGGCAACGATATCGTAGCACCGTATGCCGACGAATTCCCCGGCTCTACTTTCGTGGCAGGCAAACGCCCGTGGGAAGTGAAAGCGGACATCGCTCTGCCTTGCGCTACCCAGAACGAGCTGAACGGCGAAGATGCACAACACCTCATTGACAACAAGGTGACATAGTGTAGGCGAAATCTCCAATATGGGATGTACGCCCGAAGCTATCGACCTTTTCATTGACAACAAGATTATGTATGCACCGGGTAAGGCTGTCAATGCAGGTGGTGTGGCTACCAGCGGATTGGAAATGTCGCAGAACGCCATGCACCTCAGCTGGAGTGCAGCCGAAGTGGATGAAAAACTCCACGCCATCATGCACGGAATTCATGCTCAATGCGTAAAATATGGGACAGAACCTGATGGCTACATCAACTACGTGAAGGGAGCGAATATCGCCGGCTTCATGAAGGTGGCTCATGCCATGATGGGTCAGGGAATTATCTAAGAGAGAAACTTTGTTTAGTTGTATTTGTATTTGTGGTTTGTGCTGCCCTACGCCTGTGAAGGTATGGGGCAGTACTTTTTTTATTCTCAATTAAAAAAGTTGTATCTTTGTATCCGAGAAACCATAAATTACAAAGAGATGTTACTACCTGAATTGAAACTGAGACGTGATAAAATACGCTCTCTCATGGCTCAACAAGAGATTGATGCCGCTCTTATCGCTTGTAATGTAAACTTAATCTATACGTACGGACGTGTCGTCAGCGGTTACTTGTATCTGCCGTTGAATGCTCCCGCCCGTTTATTCATCAAACGTCCCAACAATATTGAAGGGGAACATATTCATCCTATCCGTAAAACCGGAACAAACTGCCTGACTTACTAAAAGGAATGTGGTTTGCCCATACCTGCGAGGTTGATGCTGGAGGGGGATGAGTTGTCTTTTACGGAATATAACCGTTTGGCAGCGTGTTTCCCTGAAACGGAGGTGCTTCCTTGTGGTACGGCACTTATCCGGAAGGCCCGAAGTGTCAAGACTGAAATAGAGATTGAGATGTTCCGTCGTTCCGGCATTGCACATGCTAAAGCTTACGAACAAATACCCTCGGTTTATAGACCAGGAATGACAGACCGCCAATTATCCATCGAAATAGAGCGCCTGATGCGTCTGGAAGGTTGTCTGGGTATTTTCCGTACCTTCGGACAAAGTATGGAGATTTTTATGGGAAGTCTGCTGGCAGGAGACAATGCCACTGCGCCTGCCCCCTATGATTTTGCTCTGGGAGGCGAAGGACTTGACCCGTCACTGCCTATCAGTGTGAACGGTGCACTGTTGCAACCCGGCCAGAGCTTTATGGTTGATATGGGGGGTAACTTCTATGGCTATATGGGAGACATGAGCCGTGTATTCTCTATCGGAAAGTTGCCGGAAAAGGCATATGTTGCCCATCAGGTTTGCCTGGACATACAAGAGGCTGTTGTAGAAAAAGCGAAACCGGGTGCTGTTTGTGAGGACCTTTACAATCTCGCTATCGATATTGTCACCAAAGCGGGCTTTGCCGACAACTTTATGGGAGCCACTCAAAAAGCCAAGTTTATCGGTCATGGCATCGGACTGGAAATCAATGAAATGCCGGTGCTGGCTCCACGCATGAAGCAGGAGCTGGAACCGGGCATGGTCTTTGCTTTGGAACCGAAGATTGTTTTGCTAGGTATTGGTCCCGTCGGTATCGAAAACTCTTGGGTTGTAACAGCGGAAGGAGTGGAGAAACTGACGTTGTGTAAGGAAGAGATTGTGGAACTTTGAAAATTGATAATGGATAATGGAAAATTGCCATGCGGTTTCAATAAATACGCTGCACTGTTTATTTTTCCATTATCCATTTTCAATTATTTTACCCTTCTGTTAAGCTGATTATTCGCTTTCGAAGGTTTGGATTTACCAATCCGTTTTCCGGTTGACTTGGCCTTGTTGCTCCGTTTGGGCTTTATGCCGGAATGGTTACTCGCCTTCATAATATTCACATAAGTAGTAGCGGGCTATAAAGTCCCAATATTGATGCAGTG
>ENA-OQKJ01000399-OQKJ01000399.1-human-gut-metagenome-genome-assembly--contig:-NODE-399-length-10264-cov-1.504883_pt1 | contig 10264 bp, 7 predicted proteins | sample MGYA00242647_ERZ504795 | MGnify/ENA primary metagenome ERZ504795 (study PRJEB26092, sample SAMD00036398) | human gut metagenome | host: Homo sapiens | study: EMG produced TPA metagenomics assembly of...
CGCCGGTGGTGGCAGCGCCTTCGCGGCTGCCTTTTGCGCCCACGCTGTCGTAGGGGGTGCGCCAGACGACTTCAACGCCGCCGTTGGCGCGCAGCAGGTAGCAGGCAAGGTTCGTCAGGATGACCGCACCCTCCCGGCAGGAGGCAATGCCGTTTTCAGCACCCTCGCCCGGAGCGGGAGCGTAGACATGGACTTCGTGGTCGAGGTCGGCGGTGCCGCCGGCAAGGATGGTTTCGATGGCGTTGTGGGAGATGTAGCCCATCGCGCCCTGCTGGCCGCGGCTGGGGTAGATGCGGAAGCCGCCGGTGACGAACCAGAGGTTGCCGTCGTAGTCGAAGACGATGGAGAGCAGGTTCTGCTCGAGGCTGCGGCCAAGCACCCGCTCGGCAGCCTCTTTGATGTTGATGTCCAGTACCTTTTCAAAAACCGGCAGAGGCGTACCCTTCTCGTCGGTGGCGCGAAGCATCAGCACATGGTTGTGGCTGGTGGGGCAGACGATGAGGTTGCGCCCGTCCACAAAGGAATAGGAGCTTTGGATGAGATAGCCGCCGCCGTCGTGCTTGGCGGGAGAGAAAAAGCCGATGGTGCGGACTTCTTCTGCGTCGAGGTCGCGGATGGCCAGACCGCCCAGGAACGGGCTGACGGGGTTATCGAAGTTGTCGAAGAAGATGGCCGGGGAGGCGTTGGGGTTCGTCTTTTCCATTGCCACGTTGACCTCGGGGCAGATGCCCACGGGGAGGACGGCGTCGGTGGAGTCGGTGTTGTAGCAGTCGTGGTGGATGTTTGACTCGCTGCGGCCCATAAAGGGGTTGGCGTCCACGACTTTCGCCGTCAGGGGCTTCGGCGGCAGGGCGGTGTCTGCGCCGTGGAAAAGGCCGGACAGAAGGCAGTCTGCCCTGGCGGCAGGGGCCAGCTGGCAGGACAGCAGTGTGAGAGCGGAAGCACTGAGGAAGTTGCGTCGGGTCATTTTCATGGTGGAGTCCTCCTTTTTTGATAACATGACCTCTCAGCCTCCCCTCGATAGGGGAGGTGGCACGCCGCAGGCGTGACGGAGAGGTTAAAGGTTCAATAAAATATTCACCCGGAACAAACCGTTCTCGGTCTCGACGGTCATAGAACCGCCATATCTGGAAACGGCCGTCTGGATGGAGACGAGGCCGATGCCCATTCCGTCGTGTTTCGTGGAGTGGAGGGTGCCCTGCTGGCGCTTGAGCACACCGTCATAGCGGTTCTCCACCAGCAGGCCCAGCATGGCGGGGCTCAGCATCCGGGCCAGCACCTTCACCTGCCGCTGTTCGGGCGGCAGCTTCTGGCTGGCGTGGAGAGCATTTTCCAACAGATTGCCCAGCATCATGCAGAAGTCAGCCTCCGGGATGGCCAGCTGGCGGGGCAGTTCCAGCCGCCAGTCCACCGGCACGCCGAGGCTGTGGGCCTCGTGGTCGTAGTGACCGGCCAGAGCGTCCACGGCAGGATTTGCGCAGAGGGTGGGGCGCTCCTCGCTCAGCTCGGATTCGTACTGGTGCAGGTAGTTTTTCAGCTCATCCACCTGCCCGGCCTCGGTGAGTCCGGCGATGACGTGGAGATGCTGGCGGAAGTCGTGGCGGAGATGCCGCGTCTGCTCCATATAGGTCCGCAGCTCGGTGTAGCGGCGGGATTCCACGGCAAGAAGCTGGTTTTCCCGGTCGAGCTGGGCGCTGCGGGTGTACTCCCGGGCTACCTGATACATCTCGTACAGCAGCAAAAAGATGCCCAGCAGAGAGATGGTGACGGCCAGGACAGAAATGATCATCAGACGGTTGATGAGCACGACGGCCGGGTCCAGCGGCATGCAGAAGACGAGGAAAGCCGCGTAGATGGTGGGCAGCGGCCACGCCGACTGCCAGAAGGCTTCGCCCCGGTACTCCCGCAGCAGCCAGCGGCTCCACTGGACGGCGGTGAACCAGAAGATGATGCAGAGCACTGCCGAGAGTCCCAGCTTGAGCAGGGAGGTGGAGACGAGACAGGCCGGGGCGTCGTTACCCACCTCAGCCCGGGCGTTGAGCACCACGGAAAGCAGGGAGCAGACTGCCGTCATGACGCCGGAGACGGCGAAGAGAAAGGCGGTCTGGCTCACGGAAACTTCCGGACCCACCCGCCAGCGCAGCAGCCAGAAGGAGACCAGCACGATGGCGGGCAGGAGAGAATTGCTGCTCAGCCCGAACACGGAGCAAAGTGCGGCGCAGCCGATGCACAGCAGGGTAATGCATCCGGCAGCGATGCAGGCGGTGCGCCTGGGGGTGCGCAGCTTTTCCCATAGGGATGCCAGACACAGAAACGCGCTGGGATACAGCAGCGCAAAATCCAGAAAATAACGGCCGAACAGGGCAAGATCCATGGCGGCTGCTCCTTTCCTCAGTGCAGCTCCTGCCGCATGTGGCGGAACTGGTATTGTGTAAAGTGGGCAAGCAGGGTGCATTTATCCTTTTGCCGTACCGGCAGGCGGGTGCCGTCCAAGATCTCGATGCAGTCCTCCCCGAACCGCAGCACCTTGTCCATGTTGATGATAACGCCCCGGTTGCAGCTCATAAAGTTTTCCAGAGCAGTAAGCTTTTCTTCGATCTGCGCAAAACTGCACATGGCGCGGTACTCGCCATCCTCGGTGGTGATAAGGACGTAGTGGTTCCGGGCAATGGCGTACAGCACCTTGCGCAGCGGCAGTTGAATGCTCTGGCGGGCAATGCGGATCTCCAGCTCCGGCTCCTGACAGCGCAGCGCCCGCCGCAGCTCAGCGGCAAGATGCTCGAATTTTTCCTCCTGATAAGGTTTGAGCAGGTAATCGAAGGGGTGCACCGGAAAGGCATCCCATACATATTCCGGCGAGGAGGTCACGAATACGATCAGCACCTCCGGGTCGGCCTGCCGCAGTCGGCGGGCGGTCTCGATGCCGTTGGTTGCCTGCCATGCAGATATCCAGAAACACCACGGCGTATAAGCCGGGCTCTGCTGCGGCACGGAGAAAATCATCCCCGCAGGCAAACCATGTGCACTCGGCTTCGGGCAGCTGCTGTTGCAGCAACTCCTCCAGCCGCCGGGCGTCCGGGGTCTGATCCTCTACGATGGCGATTGGCAGTGCCATCCATACACCCTCTTTCTCCATTCATTGTTCCTTTATTATAGCATACTGCGGCGGGAAGGGTATCTGCTTTTTTGCACAAAATGCTCCATTTTGCGCGCCGAGCGCCGTCCCGCGCACCCGCAGCAGGCGACTGCCAAAAAGTTTTGGTTGACAGACGGGGCGAATCATGTTATTCTTTTGTTGATTTTGAGAGACGCCGCCTTGCAGAGTCTTTTCAAAGCAATTTACTCGGGACCGCCCAAACGGGGCTAAGGCCATACGGACAGCCGGGTCCACTGCCGACCGGCGGCGCAAGCTGCCATTATTGATTGAGTTGAAAGCTCAAATTTTATAAGTTGGTTCCTTTACAGCCATGAAATTGCGCAGAACGTGCGCAGACTTGTGAAACGGTCAATAAGAGTAGTAAAAAGTGTAATTGCTATATAGACTCTCGTCATCCCGTCTTTTTGAACCATGCGGAGGTTTTCCCCAGTGTCACCGGGGCTTTGTCTGCATGTTCAGAACGCTTTTTCAAGCGCAGGTCTGCACCAGTGTGGTGGGCCTGCGCTTTTTTGCTGCGCCGGAACCAGGGACGGAGGAGAAAAGATGAGTGAGAACCGTACACGGTTCCGGCTGGATCAGCGCCGTGCACCCATTTACGAGGCGCTGGAGCAGTTCCGGCAGATGCGTGTGGTACCTTTTGATGTGCCCGGCCACAAGCGGGGCCGCGGCAACCCGGAACTGACGGCCTTTCTGGGCCAGCAGTGCGTGGGTGTGGACGTGAACAGCATGAAGCCGCTGGATAATCTCTGCCACCCGGTATCGGTCATCCGGGAGGCCGAGGAGCTGGCCGCCGATGCCTTTGGCGCAGCCCATGCCTTTTTAATGGTGGGCGGCACCACCAGCTCTGTGCAGAGCATGGTGCTGACAGCCTGCAAACGGGGCGATGAGATCATCCTGCCCCGCAATGTGCACCGCAGTGTGCTGAACGCACTGGTGCTCTGCGGCGCAGTGCCGGTCTATGTCAATCCCGAAGTGGACAAGCGCCTCGGCATCTCGCTGGGCATGAAGCGGGAGCAGGTGGCAAAAGCCATCAAGGAGCACCCCAACGCCGTGGCCGTGCTGGTGAACAACCCCACCTACTACGGCATCTGCTCTGATCTGCGCGCCATCGTCAAGATGGCCCACGACGCCGGGATGCTCTGCCTTGCGGACGAAGCCCACGGCACCCACTTCTACTTTGGCGGCGGCCTGCCGGTGTCTGCCATGGCGGCAGGGGCTGATATGGCATCCGTCTCCATGCACAAGAGCGGCGGCAGCCTGACCCAGAGCAGTCTGCTGCTCATCGGGCCCAATGTGCATCAGGGCTATGTGCGGCAGATCATCAACCTGACCCAGACCACCTCCGGCAGCTATCTGCTCATGTCCAGTCTGGACATCTCCCGCCGCAACCTTGCCCTGCGGGGGCGGCAGGTGTTCCATCAGGTGGCGGATATGGCCGAGTACGCCCGGGAGGAGATCAACGCCGTGGGCGGCTACTACGCCTTTGGCAAGGAGCTGTGCAACGGCAACTCTGTCTTTGACTTTGACACCACCAAGCTCAGCGTCCACACGCTGGACATCGGCCTTGCCGGCATCGAGGTCTACGACATCCTGCGAGATGAGTACGACATCCAGATCGAGTTCGGCGATATCGGCAACATCCTGGCCTACCTCTCCATCGGTGACCGCCCCCAGGAGATCGAGCGGCTGGTCAGCGCTCTGGCCGAGATCAAGCGCCGCTACCACACCGACGGCACCGGCCTGCTGAGCCAGGAATACATCGACCCCGTGGTGGCTGCCAGCCCGCAGGAGGCCTTCTATGCCCCGAAAAAGAGCCTGCCCCTGCGGGAGACCGAGGGCATGGTGTGCAGCGAGTTCGTCATGTGCTACCCGCCGGGCATCCCCATCCTGGCCCCCGGCGAGCGCATCACCAAAGAGATACTGAACTATATCGAGTACGCCAAGGCCAAAGGCTGCAGCATGACCGGCCCGGAAGACCCGGACATCCTGCACCTGAATGTTCTGGCATAAGGAGAAGCAGATGGAATTTTTGGTTTCGGAATTTCACACCCGGAGTCAAGCACAGCATCCGGGTGAACAGCAGCTCTACTCCAAGCAGAGCGACTATCAGCGCATCGACATTTTTGAGACGCCTGAGTTTGGCCGGGTTCTGACGCTGGACGGCAATGTGATGCTGACCGAGCGGGACGAGTTCATCTACGACGAGATGATCGTCCATGTACCCATGGCCGTGCACCGGGAGGCAAAAGATATCCTTGTCATCGGCGCAGGCGACGGCGGCGTGGTGCGGGAGCTGACCCGCTACGACCGGGTGGAGCGCATCGACCTGGTGGAGATGGACCCCCAGGTGGTGGAGGCCTGCCGCGCCTACCTGCCCGGCAACGCCTGCCGGATGGATGACCGCCGGGTGCACATCTATTTTGAGAACGCCCTCAAGTATATCCGCCGCTGCGAGGAGGAGTACGACCTCATCATCGTGGACTCCTCCGATCCCTTCGGCCCATCCGAGGGTCTGTTCACCCGCGAGTTCTACGGCAGCTGCTTCAACGCCCTGAAAGAGGACGGCATCATGGTCAACCAGCAGGGCAGCCCCTTCTATGCCGAGGATGCCAGCGCCATGCAGCGCAGCCACAAGCGCATTGCGTCCACCTTCCCCATCAGCCGGGTGTATCAGGCCCACATCCCCACCTTTGCGGCGGGCTACTGGCTGTTCGGCTTTGCCAGCAAGAAGTACCACCCCATCGATGATCTGGATGCAGACGCCTGGAAGGCCCTGAACATGCGCACCCGGTACTACACCACCAAACTGCATATCGGAGCATTCTACCTGCCGGCTTTTCTGGAGGAGATGCTGCGGGAAGTGGAGGAACACTGATGCACCCCAACGTTGAGACCTTTATCGGCTGCGACAGCAGCTACCGCGCCGCCAGCATCGTGCTGTACGGTGCGCCTTACGATTCCACCACCAGCTACCGCCCCGGAGCACGGTTCGGCCCGGCGGCCATCCGGCACGAGAGCTACGGTCTGGAGACTTACAGCCCCTACCAGAACGCCGACCTGACCGATTTTGACGTGTTCGACAGCGGCGATCTGGAGCTGTGCTTTGGCTCCAGCGAGCTGGCACTGGCCGATATCGAGGCCCGGGCAGAGGAGATCCTGAAGGACGGCAAGTTCCCGCTGCTGCTGGGCGGTGAGCATCTGGTCACACTGGGTGCCGTGCGTGCTGCGGTGAAGAAATACCCGGATCTGCATATCGTGCACTTCGACGCCCACGCCGACCTGCGGGACGACTATCTGGGCGCGAAGCTCAGCCACGCTTGTGTGCTGCGCCGCTGCCACGAGCTGGTAGGGGATGGCCGCATCCATCAGTTCTGCATCCGCAGCGGCGACCGGGCAGAGTTTGAGTTTGCTGCCCAGCACACCGAGATGCACAAGTTCGATTTTACCGGCCTTGCCGAACTGACCGCACAGCTGTGCGAGAGCAAGGTGCCGGTGTACCTGACCATCGATCTGGACTGCCTTGACCCCTCCTGCTTCCCGGGCACCGGTACCCCGGAGGCTGGCGGCGTAAGCTTTTTGCAGCTGCTGGATGCTATCCGCACTGTGACCAAGGCCAACATCATCGGCGCAGACCTGAACGAGCTGGCCCCCACGCTGGACACCACCGGCGTTTCCACCGCCACCGCCTGCAAGGTGCTGCGCGAGACCCTGATCGCGCTGGACAAGGGCTGGCCGGGCTTTCAGGTATAAATACGAACCTACCATTTTACAGATAAAGGAGTAACCGACATGAGCAAAGTTCTGATCATCGGCTGCGGCGGCGTGGCCTCCGTTGCCATCCACAAGTGCTGCCAGGTGCCCGAGGTGTTCACCGAGATCTGCATCGCCAGCCGCACCAAGGCAAAGTGCGACAAGCTGGCCGCCGAGCTGGCCCCCAAGACCACCACCAAGATCACCACCGCACAGGTGGATGCCGACCATGTGGATGAGGTCATCGCCCTCATCAAGAGCTACCAGCCCGATCTGGTGATGAACATCGCCCTGCCCTATCAGGATCTGACCATCATGGACGCCTGCCTGGCCTGCGGCGTGAACTACATGGACACCGCCAACTACGAGCCCGAGAACACCGACGACCCGGAGTGGCGCGCCATTTACGAGAAGCGCTGCAAGGAGGCCGGTTTCTCCGCCTACTTTGATTACAGCTGGCAGTGGGCCTACGCCAAGAAGTTTGAGGAGGCCGGTCTGACCGCCCTGCTGGGCAGCGGCTTTGACCCGGGCGTGACCCAGGCTTACTGCGCTTACGCCAAGAAGCACGAGTTCGACACCATCGACACCATCGACATTCTGGATTGCAACGGCGGCGACCACGGCTATGCCTTTGCCACCAACTTCAACCCTGAGATCAACCTGCGCGAGGTCTCTGCCCCCGGCAGCTACTGGGAGAACGGCCACTGGGTGGAGATCCCGGCCATGAGCATCAAGCGGGAGTACAACTTTGATCAGGTGGGCCAGAAGGATATGTACCTGCTCCACCACGAGGAGATCGAGTCTCTGGCAAAGAACATCCCGGAGGCAAAGCGCATCCGCTTCTTCATGACCTTTGGCCAGAGCTATCTGGACCACATGCGCTGTCTGGAGGACGTGGGCATGCTGTCCACCACCCCCGTCAACTTCAACGGACAGGAGATCGTGCCCATCCAGTTCCTCAAGGCGCTGCTGCCGGACCCCGCCAGCCTTGGCCCCCGCACCAAGGGCAAGACCAACATCGGCTGCATCTTCACCGGCAAGAAGGACGGCAAGGAAAAGACCTACTACATCTACAACGTCTGCGACCATCAGGAGTGCTACAAAGAAGTGGGCAGTCAGGCCATCAGTTACACCACCGGCGTGCCGGCTATGTGTGGTGCCCTGATGCTGCTCACCGGCAAGTGGACCACCAAGGGCGTGCACACTGTCGTAGGAGTTTGATCCCGATCCGTATCTGGATAGCACTGGATAAGTACGGCCTGACCCCGCTCCGAGAGCCATAACCCGGCTCTGGTGGACTGAGTGCGGGTGCGCGACAGCCGCCCGCCCTTTGCGGGGCTGGGCAAACCTGTCCGAGGTGCAGCTGCACCGCCTGCCCACCCCTGCTATCTGCTGGACGAAGCCCAACTGTGCCGCAACGGCGAGATCCTGCTGGGCGTGCAGCAGCGCACCGGCTGCCGCATCCTGCTGGCGCAGAAGGCTTTTTCCAACTTTAACGTCTACCCGGTGCTGGCACCCTATCTGGCAGGTACCGAGGCCAGCGGCCTGTACGAGAGCCGCTTGGGCAGGGAAGAGCTGCCGGAGAAGGAGAACCATGTGTTCTGCGCCGCCTACCGGGCCGACCAGTTCGAGGAGCTGCTGCAATACGCTGACCACATCGTGTTCAACTCGCCCCACCAGCTGGCAAAGTTCGGCCCGGCCGCAAAGGCGGCGGGCAAGAGCGTGGGCCTGCGGGTGAACCCCGAGTACTCCACCCAGGAGGGCCACGAGATCTATGACCCCTGCGCCCCGGGCAGCCGTCTGGGCACCACCCGCGCCCAGTGGGATGCCGCTGCGGCGCAGCACCCTGACCTGCCCGACCTGCTGGACGGCCTGCACTTCCACACCCTGTGCGAGCAGGATTCCGACGCGCTGGCGGCCACCCTGCCCGCGCTGGAAGCGAAATTCGGTGACCTGCTGCCCCGGATGAAGTGGCTCAACCTTGGCGGCGGGCACCACATCACCCGCCCGGATTACGACCTTGCCACGTTGGAAAAGTGCATCACCGGGACGCAGGAAAAGTACGGCGTGCAGGTGTATCTGGAACCGGGCGAGGCCTGGGCGCTGAACGCAGGCTACCTCGTCACCACGGTGCTGGACACCCTGCAGAACGGCGAGACACATCTTGCCATTCTGGATATGTCCGCAGCCTGCCACACCCCGGATGTCATCGAGATGCCCTACCGCCCGCCGCTGCTGGACGCCGGCGAGGCAGGGGAGAAGGCGCACACTGTCCGCTTGGGCGGCCCCACCTGCCTTGCGGGGGATATCATCGGGGATTACAGCTTTGACGCCCCCTTGCTGAGGGTGATAAGCTCATCTTCGGCGATATGGCCATCTACACCACCTGCAAGAACAACACCTTCAACGGAATGCCCCTGCCGCCCATCTGGGCGCTGGCTGAGGACGGCACCTGCCGGGAGCTGGTCCGCTTCGGCTACAACGACTTCAAGATGCGGCTGGGTCACCGCGCATAAAACGAAAGCCATCGGCTGTCTGGGCCGATGGCTTTTTTGTCACTTGAGTTTCTTTTTGGCTTCGTACTCCCGCAGGGCGGTCAGCGCCTCACCCGACAGCGGGTAGAGGGCCAGCATATTGAATATGGTCATCAGGCCGATGCCCACGTCGCCGAGGTCCCACACCACGGTGTAGGCCTGCATACCGCCGACGACCAGCATCACCAGCGCCAGCACCTTGTAGGCCGTCTGCCAGAACCAGCTGTCGCCGAAGAGATAGGCCACGTTGCAGCGGGCGTAGTAGAGGATGCCGATAAAAGTAGAGAAGCTGAACAGTGCCAGCGTCACTGCGATGAAGACGACGCCGAAACTGCCCAGATGGTACTGCATCGCCGCCTGCAGAAGGTTCATGCCCTGCAGGCCGCTCGTCACGCTCTCGGGAGCCAGCAGCATCACGAAGGCCGTGCAGCTGCAGATGACGATGGTGTCGATGAGGACGCCCAGCGCCTGCACGAGGCCCATCTTCACGGGGTCGTCGCACTCGGCAGCAGCAGCGGCGCAGGGAGCCGAACCGGAACCGGCCTCGTTGGAGAAAAGGCCCCGCTTGATGCCGTTCATCACCACCGCGCCGAAGCCGCCGCCCACGGCCTGACGCAGGCCCAGCGCCTCCGAGAAAATTTGGACGAAGACACCGGGCAGCTGGGGCAGATGGGTGAGGATGATCCAGAGGGTCATGACGAAGTAGCAGCCCGCCATGATGGGGACCATGACGTCGAGGCTCTTGACGGTGGCTTCCTTCCGCAGAACGATGACCGCCGCAAGCGCCGTCAGCACCAGCGTCGTGACCAGCGGCGGGATGGAG
>ENA-OQKJ01000400-OQKJ01000400.1-human-gut-metagenome-genome-assembly--contig:-NODE-400-length-10248-cov-3.260547_pt1 | contig 10248 bp, 15 predicted proteins | sample MGYA00242647_ERZ504795 | MGnify/ENA primary metagenome ERZ504795 (study PRJEB26092, sample SAMD00036398) | human gut metagenome | host: Homo sapiens | study: EMG produced TPA metagenomics assembly of...
GCTCTTTTTTGTCCATTTTCCCGCATTTAGAACCCCGTTTTTAAGGGGAACAGGATAACTTTATCCACCTGCCTGCCGACCATGCGGAAAAACCCTTGATTTCCGTGGACTTTTACCGCCCTAAATGCGTAGACAGGAGGTATCTTTTCCGCTGGCGTTCCGCCTCTTTCTTCCGGCGCACCTGCACCGCACAATCCGGGCAGTATTTGGCCCGGTTGGAGTTGGGCGTAAACGCCGCCCCGCAGACGGCGCAGCGTTTGATCTCGTCCCGGCCTTTGGTGATCTCGGCGCACAGGGCCGCGTCCAGCGGCAGGACGGCCACCTTGAACCACCGGCACAGCAGCGAATAGGAAATACTCTGCACACAGACACATTCCTCCCCATCGTCCAGCAGGAGGCAGTTCCCGTTACAGTAGTTGCAGCACTCATGGGTGAGCCTGCGGGCCTTGCGGTATTGGGGGTAACTCATTCTCGGTATGTTCATCGTTCCTGCGTATGCTCCTTTCCCGGCGCTGTCCGCAAAATGCTGTCTACATTCTGTTTGACAATGCCGTATTCTTTACAACTTCTGTTTCGCTTCGCTGTACTGTGCGGACAGCCGTTCCCGTTCTGCGTCCAGCTTTTTATACTCGGTTTTGAGGGCGTACAGGTTGGGGAGCTTTGTGACCCCGGCCTCTTTGAGCGCCTTTGCCGCCGCCTCATACAAGATCAGTTGGCTTTCATGCTGCCGCCGGAACGCGGCCTTGTCTTTGGTATTTCGCAGTTCCAGCGCCACAGGCCGGAGCTGCTTGTAGGCGGAGAGGTTTTTTTATCAGCAGCGCCATATCCCCAAAGGCGGCGTTCTGCGTCTTTCAAGGCGGAGGCCGCCGCGTCGTTTGCCGCGCTGATCTCGGCCAGCCTGCTTTCCAAGCCCTCGTAGCTGTCGATCTGGTGTTCTGTGATGAAGTTTAAGGAATTGGCGGCCTGCTTCAAGTTGTGCAGCTTCGCCCACCGCGCATAGCCCGCCGACTGCTGGGCCTTGATACTGTCCTCCAAGGCGATCCGCAGGGAGATTTCCCCGGTGCTTCTTCTGCGCGGCCCCCGGTCTATGGAAATGCCCTTGATTCGCTGGGTGATCCGTTCCTCGGTGTAATCCTCCCCCAAGGTCTTGCAGCGGGTGAAGCGTTCCTGTCCGGGGGCGCGGAATGAAATAAACTTGCCCTGTTTGACTTCATAGCCCTGCGCCTCCATGAGCCGCAGAAAACTATCAAAGTCTTTGGCCTGCGGAATGGCCGCGTCGATAGCAATTTTCAGTTTTGCTTTCCAGCTCTTGCCCTTTTTCTGTGCGTCCCACTCGGCGTAGGTCTTGCCCTTGTCCTTGCCGGGCTTTACCACAGACAGGCCGTGTTCCTTGCACAGCCGGTCGCTGGTGCGCCGGATAAAGGCATAGCTCTGGCGGTTGGAAATGTACTTGCGCTGGTTCGCCATATCCACGGCACAGAAAATGATGTGGTTATGCAGATGGCCCTTGTCAATGTGGGTGGTAATCACATAGGGGTATTTGCCTTGCAGCACTTCATCGGCAAGCCGCCGCCCGATCTCGTGGGCCTGCTCCGCCGTGGTTTCCCCCGGTTCAAAGGCTTGTATCAGGTGGTGGGCCAGATTGTTGCCCTTTTGGTACGCCTGATCTAACAGCATTTGAAATTCAATATCCGCCGTTTCATAGGAACAGCCATAGGAAGAAACGAACAGCTTTTCATCGGTCTTGTCCGGGTTCTCGATGTAGTCCAGCGCTTTTTTCAGCGTTGACTTGATAGGATGGATCTTTGTAACTGCCATATCTGTGCCAGCGCCCCCTTGATGTCCTCCAAGTCCTGCGCGTACACAGTCCCGGTACTGTTGATACGCCTTGCAATCTGGTTGATGTTGACGCCGATTTTTTGCAGCTCTGCGGTCTGCGCCCGGACAGGGCCGGTGTCGATATGGACGATATAGCCGTCAATCAGCATTTTCCGGGCGTAGGCAGAAAAGTTTTTTGTGCCAAGCTGGGCCATCTTCTGCTGGATCAGCGCCCGTTCCTCCGGCGTCACCGGGACGCGCAGCACAAACTTTCGTTTTCGGTTTGCCACTTTCGCACCTCCATTCATTCAGGGGTTTGGGGATTTCCCCAAGATACAAACGGGAAGCCGTTTGCCGGGAGTGTGGCTACACTCCCTATGCTTGCTGTCTTTGTTCTTCTTCCCCTAAAAAGCGTTCTGACCCCAAAGAAATACCCGCAAAATCCCGGTTTTTCCGAAAAACGCATAAAAAAAGAGAGGGCGCAGCCTTGCGTCCTCCCAAAAACAAAACAGAGGGTTGTCATGCACCCTCCGTTTCGTCATTCTTCTGTTGAATTTGAATGGCCCCGTCAATCGCGCCCTCGATGATCGGCAGAAATTCTTCCGGGCAGAGTTTCAGCTTGTGGCTGACCCGCTGCCGCTGTGCGCTTTCCTCCCGCATGATCTCCGGGTTAAAATACCGTTCCACGGGAAGCCCGCAGATTTTAATAAGCTGTATGATAACCGGCAGGCTGGGAATCGTGCCGTCATTTTCGATGTTGGCAAGATAGCGCCAGTCGATATTGACCTGTTCCGCCAGCGTCTTACGCGATAACTGCTTGACTTTCCGCGCCTCTTTTACATCTGCGCCGAAAGTTTCAAAGCCGGGACAATCTTTGATATTTGCCATATAGCACCACCCATTTACATTGTATATTTCATATTTTCTCAATGGAATGTTGCTATATGCAGTAAGATTAAACTTTATAATTCATATCCCGAAACATAGGCAGAGGAAATTATTGCCACCCCCCTTTTTGAAATATTGACAAGATACGCCTCTCGTGTTATACTGTTATACAAAACAGCATAACAGTTAAAACACACGGAGGATGCAGCAATGAAACTGATTATTTCAAATGTATCTGGCATCCCCATATACGAGCAGATTAAACAGCAGATCAAGGCGGCTATTTTATCTGGCGAGCTTCAAGCCGAAGAAACTTTGCCCTCCCTTAGAACACTTGCCAAAGACTTAAAGATCAGCGTCTTAACAGTGACAAAGGCATACACAGAATTAGAGCAAGAGGGCTTTGTTAAAAATGTGCAGGGGCGTGGATGTTTCGTAATGGGGTCTGGTTCAGAACTGATTAAGGAGCAGCTTATTTGCAAAGTAGAAAACAATCTCACCGAAGCAATAAAAGCTGCAAAGAATGGCAAATCTATCCACAGAGGAATTACATCGCCTTTTGGACATTTTAACAGAGGTAAAAACAGATGACTAATTATTTAGAGGTAACGAATCTTTCGAAATCTTTTGATTCTTTTCAGCTTCACAATATCAGCTTTACTTTGCCAAAGGGATATATTATGGGCTTGATTGGCCCGAATGGTTCTGGCAAAACAACGACAATCAAACTGATTTTGAATATGCTCAAGCGCACCGGTGGCACAGTCAAAGTGATGGGGCTGGATAATATCGCAGAAGAACAAAAAGTAAAATCAGAGCTGGGCGTTGTTTTCGATACAAATTATTTCAGTGATGATTGGAAAGTGTCGCAGGTTGAAAAATCCATTTCGGTATTTTATCCAAATTGGGACAGCCAGAAATTTGCGGATATGTTACGGAAATTTCACATTGCACCAACCAAAAAGGTAAAAGAACTTTCCAAAGGTATGCAGATGAAGTTAATGCTTGCCTGTGCGTTTTCATACGACGCCAAGCTGCTGATCCTCGACGAGCCGACCAGTGGACTTGATCCGGTTTCCAGAGATGAACTTTTGAAAATTCTTTCAGAGTATATTGAAGATGGCGAGCATAGTGTTTTGTTCTCCACCCATATCACAGGCGATTTGGAGCGTGCAGCCGATTATATTACCTACATCAGTTATGGCGAGCTGTACTTTACTGGCAGCAAAGATGATTTTGTAGATATGTTCCGCATTGTAAAAGGTGGAATTGAGGAACTGTCCGATGATCTGAAAAATAAGGCGGCTGGTATTCGTACATTCCCTACGGGATTTGAGGCTCTGATGAAAACCGAAGATATTAGCGGTTTCCCTAACCTGACCGTTGATCCTGCCACCATTGATGAAATTGTAGTGTTTACAAGCAAGAAAGGTGACGATTATGAGTAATATTTTGAAATCCACAAAATTAGATATTGCATTGGTAAAACCATATTTTAAGACGATTTGCTTTACCCTGCTCCTGCCGATTGTGTTTGTCCGCAATCAATCGTTCTTTGCTGACAGGGTATCATTTGCTATGTGCTTTATTGCCATGACGACGGGATATACCTTTTCCATCACAGAAAAAAACAGACATGGACTCGTCTCGTTTTGGGTATTTTAACCTAGTTCGTAAAAAGCCGAGCTTTGTAGATTCGGACGCTACTGTTTTTTGTCCCTTGCAATAGGGGCTTCTTTCCGTTGATTATTTCTTTGATTGCACAGCCGCTTGTCTTGAAAGTGCTGGGTGAAACAGTTGGCGTATTTGATATTGTAACTGCCGCTATTGCAGGAGTATTCTTATTTGCACTCTATACCGTGTTCCAGATTCCGGGATATTACAAGTACGGCTCAATCAAAGGACGGGTATTTATGTATATTCCAGTGGCCGGTTTCTTGGTGACTTTACTTCTTCTCTCTAAAATGCCAGCTATCGGGAACTCAATTATTTCAGTCGTTGAATCTTCTCCGATACTTCTCGTTTTCCTTGCGGTTTTTGCTATTGTCGTGATGTATGCGGTTTCAATCTTCTTGTCCATTCGGGTTATGAAGAATAAGGAAATGTGAGGTGATTGTATGGATTTCACAATTTTGGCAGTTGTGCTTTTGATTGGTGTTGGCGTTCCTATCCGTAATAAACTCATACGGAAATATCGGGATAAGAAAAAGAATGATCGCAATTCGGAGTGAACAATATGGAGAAAACAGAGTTCATCCGCTGCCCAGTCTGCGGGAATAAAACACGCGACAAAATCCGGGAAGATACCATTACTAAAAAATTTTCCTCTCTTTGTCCAAAATGCAAAAGTGAATGTCTAATCGACATTGAGCAATTCCATATAACCGTTATCAAAGCGCCAGACGCACAGCCGCAGAGCCGATAACATAAAAGGAGAACACTCTTTTTATGATTGGCTCTGCTTTTTTATTAGCAACAGGAAGCCTTGAAAGGAGTTTTGAATATGAGTGTTTTACAGACCATCGACCTGAAAAATATTACGGCACAGAGCCGAACATCACCCGCGCCCTTGACGGCGTGAACTTCTCTGTGGAGGACGGCGAGTTTGTGGCCGTTGTGGGAACCTCCGGCAGCGGCAAGTCTACCCTGCTTCACATGATGGGCGGGCTGGACACCCCTACTTCCGGCAATGGCTGGCCCGGCACATCCGCTGGTCGGTTGCCTTGACTGCTCTCTGTGATGTTCTCCTGTTTTGGGATGAACTGTTCTACTATGAGAGCTTCGGTCTGTTTGCTGTGCTGATTCTGGTACAGTTGGCGGCCACCGGCGCAGCAGCGTTCCGCTTTTACTACAAACAAAGAAAAGGCTGAGTAGAAAATAGGTATCATCAATCAAAAATATCATTGGAGGTATAACTTATGGAAAAAGAAACAATGGGAACTGTAATTTCAGTTACAAAACAATGGTGGTTAAAAGTGAATCGTAAACCTGCCCGCGTTCATGCGATGGATGGCGCAGCCTTTCCGCATACTATCAAGGTCAAATATACGATAGACGGCAAAGATTACATCTGCCGAAAATGGATTGGCGCAGGAAACAAAGTCCCTGACAAGGGAACAACGATTAAAGTTATCTATTGTGAAGATAAGCCATCGAAAGCAAGAATTGAACTCTAATTCAAATTGACTGACTAACATGGTATGTTTTGGCCTTTGCGGCATGAAACATACCTACATATTCAAATATCTGCCTCCACAGCGGGAAAAGAAAAAACCGCTGACGGGCAGAGGATTTCGTGCGCTTTCCTGTATCACTGACGGATACGGTCGGTTTTGAGTAGATCAAGGCCGCCGTTTTCTTTTTGCTTCGACGACCCCTGCACCGTGTTCTGGCATGGCGGCTTTAGGAGGGAGCCGCCATGCAACGAAAACTACTTCGACAAAATCCGACAGGGGTTAGCCTGTCAAAAAAAGCCGTCCCCCGGCAGCGGGGACAAGCGGCTGCAAGTATGTACTATACCATGTAGGAAAAGAACATATTGCTTTTTGTTTCGCCCTGTGGGTCTTTGACCTGCCGGGCGAATTTTGTTGTTTCCTGCGGCCTGCTATCCGGCGCAAAAAGAAATTTCAAAAAAGTGAAAAAAGGAGGCGTTTAGCGGGCAGCCAGAGAGATTCCATTCGCTCTATTGGCGGAAAGGGAGAGAACCACCACATCCCCCATAGAAAGGGGGTGAGAAGATGGAAGCGATCCCCCGCAAATACGGTGAATGGAGCCAGTTTGACCGCTATTGCAAGCTGGTTCTGTACCATGAGGCGATAGATTATCTGCGGGAAATGAAGTGCCGCCGCGACCGTGAAGTGTCGCTGGACGCTGTTTCCCCGGCTGATTGGGACAAGCTCTCGACCGTAGATCGGTATTCCTGCGACAGCTTTACATTCAGTTCGCATGGCTATGACCTACATATCGACAACGAGCTTGTGGCCGAAGCGTTTGCCAGCCTGCCAAAAGACGAGCAGAGTATTTTGATTCTCCGCTTTGTTCTGGATTTGACTGACGAAGAAATCGGCCGCCTGATGGGAATGTCCCGCAGCGCAGTACAGCGCCACAGGACAAGCACCCTGAAAGACTTGCGTATAAAATTGATGGCGTTCATGCCGGAGGGAGGTTAAACGCGGATGAAGCAATCCAGTTACAAGGGCAAAAGCCCTCTGCCTGATTTTGTGATCGACGCGGCCTGCGCCGGTAACGCCGAAGCCGTGGAGCGTGTCTTGCAGCATTACGACGGCTATATCAATAAGCTGTGTACCCGGACGCTCTATGACGGCAGCGGCCAGCCTCATATCTGCATTGACGAGTATATGAAGCGCCGATTGCAAATCAAGCTGATCCATTCCATCGTTAGTCCCATTGGCGACTGACGGTTAAGGCCCCGGCCATAGACAGGCGGCTTTCCCTTTCCCCGCCTGCCTGTTTTCCCGGCGGCCCCTTTGCTCCTTGACAAATACGCCCGCAGGACAATGGCGGCGCGTCATAGGGCAGACGGATACATTCTGTCTGTGCCGAGCCGGGCGGCAGGTGCGCCAAGAGGCTTTCCCTCATTGGGATAAGCGGAGCGATTTTACCGGGCCGTAAAGCAGGTGTGGCAGCCTGCGGGCGACGACGCGCAGGCAGGACAATGATACGCCCTTGTCGTCGTAGTCCGAGCGTTTGAAGCGTCGCAGGCAACGAGCAGGGCCGCGTGAGAACCACGCGGGGGTGAGATTCCCGTGGAGCTGTGCCAGCAGCCGTCCGTTACTTTCTGCCCACTTTCACAACAATAACCTTTGTTTTGAAAAGAAAGGGGGCCATGTTATGAGTAATAACGATGTGCCTATTTGGGAAAAATACACGCTTACCATTGAGGAAGCGTCCAAATATTTTCGGATCGGGGAAAACAAACTGCGTCGGCTTGCCGAGGAAAACCCCACCGCTGGCTGGGTGATCCTGAACGGCAACCGCATCCAGATCAAACGGAAGCAGTTTGAAAAAATCATTGATTCCCTTGACACAATATAGTGAAAAAGGGCCTTGCGCGTGTTATAATAGATTATAAGCGTGTCAAGGCTCTTTCCGTCATGGAAAGGAGCATGACGAAATGCCAAGAAAAGAACGAGATGAAAAAAGACGGGACAACAAAGGCCGCCTTTTGAAGTCTGGAGAGAGCCAGCGATCAGATGGAAGATACGCTTACAAATACATTGACACCTTTGGAGAACCCCAGTTTGTTTACTCATGGAAGTTAGTACCCACCGACAAAGTACCTGCCGGGAAACGGCCCTGTCTTTCCCTGCGCGAGAAAATCAAGCAGATACAGAAAGACCTTGACGACGGGATCGACACCATCGGCAAGAAAATGACCGTGTGCCAGCTTTATGAAAAGTACACCCGGCAGCGCGGGAATGTGCGGAAAGGAACCCAAAAGAGCCGCCAGCAGTTGATGAAACTTCTGTCCGAAGATAAGCTGGGCGCGGCCAGCATTGACAGCGTGAAGCTGTCCGACGCGAAAGAATGGGCCTTGCGTATGCAGGAAAAAGGCGTTGCCTACAACACCATCTGCAACAGCAAGCGTTCCTTAAAAGCCATCTTTTATATGGCCGTACAGGACGACTGCCTCCGCAAGAATCCCTTTGACTTCCAGATCAATGAGGTTATCAACGACGATACCGTACCAAAGGTGCCGCTTACCCCTACACAGGAAAACGAGCTTTTGGACTTCATGCAGAACAATCCCGTCTATGCCAAGTACTATGACGAGGTGGTGATCCTGCTGGAAACCGGGCTTCGTATTTCCGAACTCTGCGGCCTGACGCCCGCTGACCTGAATTTTGAGAAGCGCTTTGTGAATGTAGACCACCAGCTTTTGAGAAGCACCGAGGACGGCTACTATATCGAAGCGCCAAAAACAGAAAGCGGATTCCGTCAAGTGCCTATGAGCGCAGCCGCCTATGAAGCGTTTGAGCGCGTGTTGAAGAAGCGCAGGGACGGCAGGTGCATTGAGGTTGGCGGTTATAAGGACTTCCTGTTCCTGAACCGGGACGGCCTGCCCAAAACCGCCGTCAACTATGACGCCATGTTCAAGTGCCTTGCCAAGAAGTACAACAAGTGCCACAAGGAGCCGCTGCCCGATGTGATGACGCCGCACACCATGCGGCATACATTCTGTACCAGAATGGCAAACGCGGGCATGAACCCCAAGGCATTGCAGTACATCATGGGACACGCCAACATTGTAATGACGCTGAACTATTACGCCCACGCTACTTTCCATTCCGCACAGGAGGAAATGGAACGGCTGCAAGCCAAGGCAAAACCCACCACAGAGGCCAAGCCGGAAGCTGTGGCGGAAAGCGCCGAGGAAACCAAGGCGGCATAAGTAGTACGCAGAATTTACTACTGCTTTTACTACTTTTGAGAGTGAAAACATGAGGGGTAATAAAAAGATTTGTGAGGTTCTTCCGATATGAAAAGTGCCGGAAAAGCCCGAAGTAACGGGCTATACCGGCATATAAGAACATCTAAAGAGATAATTAGAAATCTATTAAATGATTCTTCATAATAATAAGTATTTTCTGCTTGCTGTGCAGCATGGTCTTCTGGAACATGAAACGCTTTTGAACAGTGACCTTGCAAAAATTCGGGAATCTTGTATCTAAAACCTATTATTCAAAATGATAAAACGGTCAAGTCCTTCATGGGCTTGACCGTATTTTGCTGCGGAATAGTTGAATTTTATCTTATATAAGAAACTACAAAAACATAGTCCGTGAGTGAGACGCGCGTGTCGAAAGTGAATTTTTGCAAGCGCCCCTGTAGCACACCCATTCTGAAAATGGGTGTGCCGTGAGAGGGTGCTCGCGGAAATTCGCTTTTGACACAAGCGGCTCACGAGCGGAAAAAATTTATTCCTCTTCCTTTATATATAGGAAGGAACGCAGCATTTGAGAGACCGCTGTTCTTTGAGCAGGAGAGAGTTTAGCCCATAGATCAAGAATTTCCTTTTGATCGGGGGTTAAGTAAACAGAGTCTTCCTCCTGAAAGAACTGAGAAAGCGAGATACCAAGGCCGGAGCAGATTTTCTCAAGAGAAGCTACATTGGGTTGAAGATTCCGTCTGCGCCATGTAGAAATGGTAGATTGTGTCAAGCCAGAATTTTCTGCGAGGGCATACTCAGACCAGCCACGGGAAAGGCGTTCCCGCTCAATACGGCCCAGAATATCAAATGTGGGCTTCTCTCGTTCCATGGTTCAGCCTCCTTAGATAAATCGTAGTGTGTACTTACGATTTTATCTTTTGAAGTCTTGACTGGTAATTATATAAGTCGTATACTAGCAATAGCATAAATCGTTATACTCTACGAAAAAACACTCAATATCACCGGTCTTTCTGTTACTATTGTAAAGGACATACAGGCTTTGAAGGAATAGCAATCAAAGATGTTGCATAGACTGCGGCACATGAAGCAGCTCATGCAGCTATCGATGAGTATTTTTTCGTCCGGTAGCA
>ENA-OQKJ01000404-OQKJ01000404.1-human-gut-metagenome-genome-assembly--contig:-NODE-404-length-10239-cov-2.217069_pt1 | contig 10239 bp, 17 predicted proteins | sample MGYA00242647_ERZ504795 | MGnify/ENA primary metagenome ERZ504795 (study PRJEB26092, sample SAMD00036398) | human gut metagenome | host: Homo sapiens | study: EMG produced TPA metagenomics assembly of...
AACTCCTCTGTTCTGGGCAACCATACGAGCATCGCGCATTTCACTCAATGCCAAGATAGTAGCCTTTACCAAGTTGTGCGGGTTGGAAGAACCTTTTGACTTAGCCAAAACGTCTGTTACACCAACACTTTCCAATACGGCACGCATTGCACCGCCAGCAACAACACCGGTACCGTGAGAAGCCGGTTTAATAAATACTTCAGCGCCACCGAACTTTGCAGACTGTTCGTGAGGAACTGTACCTTTCAGTACAGGCACTCTTGTCAAGTTTTTCTTTGCAGATTCAACACCTTTGGCAATAGCAGCGGTTACTTCACCAGCTTTACCAAGGCCCCAACCGATGATGCCTTCTTCGTTTCCTACTACCACAATAGCAGAGAAACTAAAAGTTCTACCACCTTTGGTTACTTTGGTTACACGATTAATAGCAACCAATCTGTCTTTCAGCTCTATATCGTTTGTAATCTTAACTCTATTATTAAGTCCTGCCATAATGATTAAAATTTAAGTCCACCGTTACGGGCAGCATCAGCCACCTCTTTTACTCTCCCATGATACAAGTAACCATTACGGTCGAAAACAACAGTAGTAATACCTGCTTCCTGAGCTTTTTTCGCAATCAGTTCACCTACTTTAGCAGCTTGTTCCTTCTTAGGCATTTTTTCAGTCATACCCAACGAAGAAGCGGCAGCCAATGTCTTACCGGACAAGTCATCGATAATCTGAACATAGATTTGCTTGTTACTTCTAAATACACTCATACGCGGGCATTCAGTAGTACCTGAAATTTTGTTGCGTACTCTATATTTGATCTTAATTCGTCTTTCTATTTTTGTTGTCATAATAATATCAATTTAAATGATTATTTAGCACCAGCTGATTTACCAGACTTTCTACGAATTTCTTCACCAACAAACTTAATACCCTTACCCTTATACGGTTCAGGCTTACGGAAAGAACGTATTTTAGAGCAAACTTGACCAAGTAACTGCTTGTCGCAAGATTCCAATATAATCAAAGGATTCTTGTTTCTTTCAGACTTAGTCTCAACTTTAACTTCAGGAGGCAACTGTATAAAGATACTGTGAGTATAACCTAAAGCCAGTTCAATGATATTTCCCTGGTTAGAGGCACGGTAACCTACACCGACAAGTTCCAATTCTTTCTTATATCCTTCTGATACACCAACAACCATGTTGTGCACCAATGAACGGTATAATCCATGGAATGCATGCTTTTGCTTGGGGTTATCCAGCATTGCATTTTCATTCTCAGCCAAAACAACATGACCGTCTTCGATGGTAACATTGATAGCAGGATTTACATATTGGCTCATTTCGCCTTTGGGTCCCTTAACGGTAACCACGTCATCTTTCAGAGTAACTGTTACTCCAGCGGGAATACTAATGGGTAATTTTCCTATTCTTGACATTGCTGATTCCTCCTATTAATATACATAACACAAAACTTCACCGCCAATACTTCAGTTCAGCGGCTTCTTTGTTGGTCATTACACCTTTGGAAGTAGATATTATAGCAATACCCAAACCATTAATAACTCGCGGCATCTCTTTGTAACCGGTATATTGACGCAAACCCGGAGAAGAAATTCTTTCCAGCTTCTTGATAGCGTTAACTTTGTTAACCGGATCATACTTCAAGGCAACTTTGATTGTACCTTGAGGACCATCTTCTACAAACTTATAATTAAGAATGTAGCCCTTTTCAAAAAGAATCTAGTGATTTCTTTTTTCAAATTAGAAGCCGGAACTTCCACAACTCTGTGCTTCGCTTGAATAGCGTTCCGCAACCTCGTCAAATAATCTGCTATTGGATCAGTCATATAAAAAATAAATTAAATTAATCAGGCCTACCCTGACAATATTTAAAAACAATAATTACCAGCTTGCTTTCTTTACACCGGGAATAAGACCGTTAGAAGCCATCGTCACGGAACTGGATTCTGGAGATGCCAAACTGACGGATATATCCTTTGGGACGACCTGTCAGCTTGCAACGGTTGTGCATGCGAATCGGGTTAGAATTTTTAGGCAGATCCTGCAATTTCTGTGCAGCTTCAAAAGCTTCAGCAGGATCACCGGTTCTAACGATTTGCTTCAACGCAGCTCTTTTCTCGGCATATCTGGCTACTAATTTAGCACGCTTTACTTCGCGTGCTTTCATTGATTCCTTTGCCATATTATCAATCTTTTTTAGCGTTTTTAAACGGTAAACCGAATTCTTTCAACAAGGCATACCCTTCTTCATCTGTTTGCGCAGAGGTTACAAAGGTAATATTCATTCCGAGAATTCTGGTAATACTATCGATATTAATTTCAGGGAAAATGATTTGTTCTTGAATACCAAGAGTATAGTTACCCTTACCATCGAACTTACTTTCAATACCCTTGAAGTCGCGGATACGAGGCAGAGCTACACGAACCAACTTTTCAAGGAATTCGTACATTCTCTCACGACGCAGAGTTACCATAACGCCAATCGGCATTTTCTTACGCAACTTAAAGTTTGCAATATCCTTACGAGAAATGGTTGCCACGGCTTTCTGGCCAGTGATAGTAGTCATTTCATTAATTGCCACTTCAATAATCTTCTTGTCGGCAACAGCCATACCCAAACCTTGATTGATAACAATCTTCTTAAGTACGGGTATCTGCATAGAAGAAGAATACTGGAACTGTGATTTCAATGCAGGCGCAATACGCTCTGCATATTCTTTCTTAAGGCTAGCAGTATTACTCATTACTTAATCTCCTCTCCTGATTTTTTAGAATAACGCACTAAAGTGCCTTCAGCACTTACTTTTCTACCAACACGCGTTGCTTTGCCAGTCTTTGGATCAACGGGGTTCAAGTTTGACAAGTGGATAGAAGCTTCTTGCTTCACGATACCACCTTGAGGGTTCTTAGCATTCGGTTTTGTGCTCTTAGACACCATGTTGATACCTTCAACGATTGCGCGGTTTTTATCAACAAGAACCTTCAATACACGACCAGTCTTACCCTTGTCTTCACCGGAGTTTACATAAACTGTATCGCCTTTTTTAATATGTAATTTACTCATTACTCAAATCTTTTACAATATTAAAGTACTTCAGGAGCGAGTGACACAACTTTCATGTTAGTAGCACGAAGTTCACGAGCTACCGGACCGAAAATACGACTACCTCTAATTTCACCTGCATTGTTCAACAACACGCAAGCATTATCATCAAAACGTATGTAAGAGCCATCAGCACGACGGATTTCTTTCTTAGTACGTACGATCAAAGCTTTAGACACTGCACCTTTTTTAATATCACTTGAAGGGATAACGCTCTTAACAGAAACGACAATCACGTCCCCTACTGAAGCATAGCGACGACCTGTACCACCCAAAACGCGGATACAGAGAGCCTCTTTTGCCCCACTATTATCACATACTGTAAGTCTGGATTCTACTTGTATCATAATTACTTAGCTCTTTCAATTATTTCTACCAATCTCATCTCTAGTCTGCTACAAAGGGACGAGTTTCCATGATGTGTACAGTATCGCCGATATTGCACTCATTCTTTTCATCATGAGCATGGTACTTCTTCGTCTTGCTAACGAACTTGCCATATATGGGGTGTTTCTCCTTAAACTTAGCTGCTACTGTAATGGTCTTATCCATCTTGTTGCTCAGCACAACCCCTGTTCTTTCTTTTCTTAAATTTCTTGCTTCCATCAAGCTCATCATTTATTGTTAAGTTCTCTTTGGCGTAATTCAGTCTTCATACGCGCAATAGTCCTGCGTAATTGTTTGATCTGAGCAGGATTATCCAAAGGAGAAATAGAATGATTTAAAACCATTTGGTTGTAATTAGCTACTTCTGCTTCAACTCTTTCTACCAAGTCGTTGGTAGGCATCTCTTTAATTTCTGCTATTTTCATACTCCTTACGCATTTTGATTTTGAATATCATAATCACGTCTAACCACAAACTTGGTTGTGATAGGAAGCTTCTGTGCAGCCAAGCGCAAAGCCTCTTTAGCGATTTCATAAGATACTCCTTCGGCTTCGATAATAATTCTACCCGGTGTAACTGGGGCAACGAATCCCTCCGGTGCACCCTTACCTTTACCCATACGCACATCAGCAGGCTTTCTGGTAATAGGTTTGTCGGGGAAAATACGAATCCAAATCTGTCCTTGACGTTGCATATATCTTGTCACTGCAATACGCGCAGCTTCAATCTGACGGCCTGTAATCCATTTCGTTTCCAAGGCCTTAATACCAAAAGATCCGAAAGCCAACTGGTTTCCTCTTTGAGCATTACCCTTTTGACGGCCTTTTTGTTGTCTTCTGAATTTTGTTTTTTTCGGTTGTAACATAATTCCTAAAAATCAAATTCGTTAGCGATTATTTTTCTTTCTTTTGAAGTTCTTTCCGCCATTGTTTCCGCTATTGCTTCCACGACCACTTTCCTTGCTTTGTGTAAAGTTCGGAGCCAACTCCCTCTTACCATAAACTTCACCTCTACAAATCCAAACTTTAATACCGAGAAGACCGACCTTCGTCAATGCTTCTGCATGACAGTAGTCGATATCTGCTCTGAAAGTGTGCAACGGAGTTCTTCCTTCCTTATACATTTCAGAACGGGCCATTTCTGCGCCATTCAAACGTCCTGAAATCTGAATCTTGATACCTTCCGCACCCATACGCATTGTATTGGCAATGGCCATCTTGATGGCACGACGGTAGGCAATTTTGCCTTCAACCTGACGGGCAATGTTGTTAGCCACGATAACAGCGTCCAACTCAGGTCTTTTAACTTCGAAGATATTAATCTGAATATCCTTATCCGTAACCTTCTTCAACTCCTCCTTCAACTTGTCAACTTCTTGGCCACCTTTGCCGATAATGATACCCGGACGTGCAGTACAAACGGTAATAGTCACGAGTTTCAGTGTACGTTCGATTACAATTCTTGATACACTAGCCTTTGCCAGACGAGCGTTCAAATATTTACGAATCTTGCTATCTTCCAGCAGAGAGTCGCCGTAATTCTTTCCACCATACCAATTGGAATCCCATCCTCTGATAATTCCTAAACGGTTGCTTATTGGATTAACTTTTTGTCCCATTTACCTTAATTTTGATCTTCGTTATTACTTTTAGAACCAACGAACAACGTTACGTGGTTTGAACGTTTACGAATTCTGTAACCTCTACCCCGCGGAGCCGGTCTCATTCTTTTGAGTGTAGCACCACCATCAACAAAAATCTTGGTTACGAACAGCTCGCCACTTTCAGCTTTACGTTCGTTTTTCTGCTCCCAGTTAGCAATTGCAGAGCGCAGCAACTTTTCCACTCTTGCGGCAGCCTCTTTTGAAGAGAACTTCAAAACGCCGAGTGCTCTGTTCACCTCCATCCCGCGAATCATGTCAGCCACGAGACGCATTTTACGGGGGGAAGTAGGAACATTTTGCAATTTCGCAAAATACATGGTCTTAAGGGCTTCTTTTCTTTTTTCAGCCGATATTTTTTTTCTTGCTCCCATTATATTATTACTTTATTATTTCAGATAAATCCTGTTTTATTTTTTCTTGTTACCAGCGTGTCCTCTGAAAGTACGAGTTGGAGCAAATTCGCCCAACTTGTGTCCTACCATATTTTCGGTAACATAAACAGGAATAAATTTATTTCCGTTATGAACTGCAACTGTGTGCCCTACAAAATCAGGCGAGATCATCGAAGCTCTAGCCCAAGTCTTAACGACAACCTTCTTGCCGCTTTCATTCATAGCAAGCACTTTCTTTTCAAGTTTAACGTTAATATATGGACCTTTTTTTAATGAACGACTCATAATTTACTCAATTAATCAGTTATTACTTTCTTCTCTCAATAATATACTTAGAAGACTGTTTCTTCGGAGCTCTTGTCTTCAAGCCCTTAGCATACAAGCCTGTACGTGATCTTGGATGACCTCCTGAAGCGCGTCCTTCACCACCACCCATCGGGTGATCAACCGGGTTCATAACAACACCACGGTTACGCGGACGACGTCCTAACCAACGAGAACGTCCAGCTTTACCTGAACTTTCCAATCCATGATCTGAGTTACCTACACTACCAATAGTAGCCTTACAAGTACTGAGGATCTGACGAACCTCACCTGAAGGCAACTTGATAACGCAGTACTTACCTTCTCTAGAAGTCAACTGAGCGAAGTTACCAGCCGAGCGAACCAAAGCAGCGCCTTGTCCCGGACGTAATTCGATGTTGTGAATTACAGTACCGACCGGAATATTCTGAAGCGGAAGTGCGTTTCCGATTTCCGGAGCGGCAGTCTCACCTGACATCAAAGTCGTACCAACTTGCAATCCATTGGGAGCAATAATATATCTTTTTTCTCCATCTGCATAAAACAACAAAGCGATACGAGCCGAACGATTCGGATCGTACTCAATTGTTTTAACCACTGCAGGCACACCGTCTTTATTTCTCTTGAAATCTACGATACGAATAATCTTCTTACTACCGCCACCGATGTAGCGCATAGTCATCTTACCCTCGTTGTTACGACCACCTGAAGATTTCTTACCAAATACAAGAGACTTTTCTGGTACCCGTGCAGTAATCTCTTCGTAAGTACCAATAATTTTATGTCTTTGCCCCGGTGTTGTGGGCTTAAATTTACGTACTGCCATTTTTATTAAATATTGCTATAAAAATCAATAGTATCTCCTTCTTTCAACGTAACGATAGCTTTCTTGAACGCATTCGTACGTCCGTTGATGATACCGGCACGAGTATAGCGGCTCTTGTTTTTGCCGGCATACTTCATTGTATTCACATCAACTACTGTAACGTTGTAAAGGGCTTCAACTTCCTTCTTAATTTCCAGTTTATTAGCTTCAGGACGCACGATAAAGCCGAAACGATTGTTCGTCTTATCAGTAATTGCAGTCATCTTCTCTGTCACTAACGGTTTAATAATAATTCCCATTATTTAAGCCTCCTTTTTACATTAAGATATTGTCGATAGCAGAAAGTGCACTTTCAGCAAACACAACAACCCCAGCGTCCAATACTCTGTAAGTATTTAACCCTGAGATAGTCTGCACATTAGCACCCTTCACATTACGAGCCGACAAATATACGTTTTTATTTGCTTCTGGTAAAATTACAAGCAGCTTTTTGTCAGAAACTTTAAGATTTTTTGTCATTGCAACGAAATCTTTAGTCTTCGGAGCTTCAAAAGAGAAGTCTTCTACCACTACAACTGCGTTGTTCTGAGCCTTGTACGACAAAGCTGACTTACGAGCCAGAGCCTTTACTTTCTTGTTTAGTTTGAAGTAGTAATCTCTCGGTTTCGGACCAAATACGCGTCCACCACCAACCAGTACCGGTGAGTTCATGTCACCACGACGTGCACCACCACCACCTTTCTGGCGACCGATTTTACGAGTAGAACCACTGATTTCACTTCTTTCTTTTGACTTGTGTGTACCCTGACGCTGGTTAGCCATAAACTGTTTAACATCCAAGTAGATAGCATGGTCGTTGGGCTCAATTCCGAAGATAGACTCGTTTAACGTAATCTTTCTCCCAGTGTCTTCACCTTTAATGTTATATACGTTAACTTCCATTATTTCTCAATTATTACGATTGAACCTTTGCAACCAGGAACAGACCCTTTAACCAAAAGAAGATTGTGCTCCGCGATTACCTTTAATACCTGCAGGTTTTGAACAGTCACTCTGTCGCCACCCATTTGTCCGCCCATGCGCATTCCCTTGAACACCTTTGCAGGGTAAGAACAAGCACCGATAGAACCCGGCTTGCGAGCGCGGTTGTGCTGACCGTGAGTAGTCTGACCTACACCACCGAAACCATGACGTTTTACTACACCCTGGAAACCTTTACCTTTAGAAGTACCTACAACATCAACAAAAGATGTGTCATTGAAAAGTTCTACGGTAACAGTGTCACCCAGATTCAACTCTGCGTCAAATTCTTTGAACTCAGCCAAGTGTTTCTTGGGAGTTACTCCAGCTTTCTTAAAGTGGCCCATCAGAGGCTTTGTAGTGTGCTTCTCCTTCTTATCCTGGAAGCCCAACTGGACTGCTTCATAGCCGTCCTTTTCTACAGTTTTCACTTGAGTAACAACACAAGGACCTGCTTCGATAACAGTGCATGGTACATTCTTACCCTCGGCACTGAAAACGGATGTCATTCCGATTTTTTTCCTAATAATCCTGGCATTTCACTTAATTTTTAATGCTTACACTTTGATTTCTACTTCCACACCACTCGGTAACTCCAACTTCATCAGAGCATCTACTGTCTTAGCTGTTGAGCTATAGATGTCAATCAGTCTCTTGTAAGAAGAGAGTTCGAATTGTTCACGCGACTTCTTGTTAACGAAAGTCGAACGGTTCACGGTAAAGATACGCTTGTGCGTAGGAAGAGGAATCGGACCGCTAACGATGGCGCCCGTTGTCTTCACCGTTCTTACAATCTTCTCAGCTGACTTGTCAACCAAGTTGTGGTCGTAAGATTTCAGTTTGATTCTAATTTTTTGACTCATTACTGTCTTTAGTTATTAAATAGTTATATAAGATGAAGTTCCGCAGGCTAAGAGTCATTCGCTAGCCTACGGGACTTCAAGTTTTTTAGATTAAGTCAGCACGACCCTTCACTTCCTCCAATACTGCCTTGGCAATAGAGTTGGAAACCTGAGCGTGGTGAGAGTATACCATTGAAGAGGTTGCACGACCAGAAGTGATGGTACGCAAAGCTGTTACGTAACCGAACATTTCTGCCAGCGGAACCATTGCCTTCACGATACGTGCACCGGAACGGCTGGATTCCATACCCTTCTACCTGACCACGACGCTTGTTCAAGTCACCGATAACGTCACCCATGTTTTCTTCCGGGGTCACAACTTCCAGCTTCATGATAGGTTCCATTAGTACAGGACCTGCCTTGGAACAAGCATTCTTATATGCTTGGATAGCACAGATTTCGAAAGACAACTGGTCGGAATCGACCGGGTGGAACGAACCGTCCTTCAGGGTAACCTTCATCGAGTCCATCGTGTAGCCGGCCAATGCACCGTTCGCCATCGCTGCGGCAAAACCTTTCTGTACGGCGGGAATGAACTCCTTCGGAATGTTACCGCCCTTGACTTCATCCACGAAAGTAAGACCCATCGTGCCTTCGTCGGCAGGACCGATTTCGAAAATGATGTCGGCGAACTTACCGCGACCGCCCGTCTGCTTCTTGAACACCTCGCGGTGCTGAACGGTCTTGGGTCAGCGCCTCCTTGTAGTTCACCTGCGGAGCACCCTGGTTGATCTCCACGCCAAACTCACGGCGCAGACGGTCCACGATGATGTCGAGGTGCAACTCACCCATACCGCTGATCACGGTCTGGCCGCTGTCCTCGTCGGTATGTACGGTAAAGGTAGGATCCTCCTCGGCCAGCTTGATGAGGCCCATGGTCATCTTCTCCTGGCCGGCCTTGGTCTTGGGCTCGATGGCCACGTGGATGACCGGGGCCGGGAAGGTCATGGACTCCAGGACGATCGGGGAGCCCTGGGCGCACAGGGTGTCGCCGGTGGTGACGTCCTTGAGGCCGATGAAGGCGTAGATGTGGCCGGCGTGGGCCTCCTCCACCGGGTTCTCCTTGTTGGAGTGCATCTGGAAGAGCTTGCCGATGCGCTCCTCTTGCCCTTGGTGGCGTTGAGGACCATCTCGCCCTGGGAGACCTTGCCGGAGTAGACGCGCACGTAGACGAGCTTGCCGTAGAAGGGGTGGGTGGCCACCTTGAAGGCCAGGGCGGAGAAGGGGGCCTTGTCGTCGGCGGGACGCTCGTCCTCGTCGCCGGTGTCGGGGTTCACGCCCTTGATGGCGGGGATGTCCAGGGGGGAGGGCATGTAGTCCACGATGGCGTCCAGGAGCTTCTGGACCCCCTTGTTCCGGTAGGAGGTGCCGCAGGTCACGGGGACCAGCAGGTTCTCAATGGTGCCCTTGCGCAGGGCGGCCCGGATCATGTCCGCGGGGATGGGCTCATCCTCCAGGGCCAGCATCATGAGCTCCTCGTCCAGGTCGGCGCAGGCGTCGATGAGCTTGGTCCGGTACTCCTGGGCCAGGTCCATCATGTCCTCGGGGATCTCCTCCACCCGCATGTCCTTGCCCTCGGCGTCGTAATAGACGTCGGCCTTCATTTCCACCAGGTCAATGATGCCC
>ENA-OQKJ01000405-OQKJ01000405.1-human-gut-metagenome-genome-assembly--contig:-NODE-405-length-10236-cov-3.105945_pt1 | contig 10236 bp, 8 predicted proteins | sample MGYA00242647_ERZ504795 | MGnify/ENA primary metagenome ERZ504795 (study PRJEB26092, sample SAMD00036398) | human gut metagenome | host: Homo sapiens | study: EMG produced TPA metagenomics assembly of...
CAGAAAACAGGCCTTTTGACCGAGCGTGAGATGCAGGATCAGGTGCTGGACAATATGGATCTGGAGCGTGAGCGCGGCATCACGATCAAGGCACAGGCAGTCCGTACCGTATACAAAGCGGCCGACGGCGAGGAGTACATTTTAAACATGATTGACACCCCGGGCCATGTTGACTTCAACTATGAGGTTTCCCGAAGCCTTGCCGCATGCGACGGCGCGCTGCTCGTTGTCGATGCATCGCAGGGTATCGAGGCGCAGACCCTTGCCAACGTCTACCTCGCCCTTGACCATGACCTGGATGTGTTCCCGGTCATCAACAAAGTAGACCTTCCAAGCGCCGAGCCGGACCGTGTAATTGCAGAGATCGAGGATGTCATCGGACTGGAAGCGCAGGATGCACCGCGGATTTCAGCAAAAACCGGCCTGAACGTGGACGAGGTGCTCGAGCAGATCGTACAGAAAATTCCGGCACCGGAAGGTGATCCGACGGAACCGTTAAAAGCACTGATTTTCGATTCCGTCTACGATGCATACCGCGGCGTCATCATTTCCTGCCGTGTGATGGAAGGAAGCGTGAAAAAAGGAACGAGAATCCGCATGATGGCGACAGGCGCTGTCGAGGAAGTTGTCGAGGTCGGCTACTTCGGCGCAGGCCGTCTGATCCCGTGCGACGAGCTCTCCGCCGGAATGGTAGGCTATATCACCGCCAGCATCAAAAACGTGCGCGACACCCGCGTGGGTGATACCGTAACCGATGCCGACCGTCCGTGTGCAGAAGCACTGCCGGGCTACAAAAAAGTCAACCCGATGGTATACTGCGGCATGTACCCGGCCGACGGCGCACAGTACGGCGATCTGCGCGACGCGCTGGAAAAACTGCAGTTAAACGATGCATCTCTCTTCTACGAGCCGGAGACATCGGCAGCACTGGGCTTTGGCTTCCGCTGCGGTTTCCTTGGACTGCTTCACCTGGAAATTATTCAGGAGCGCCTGGAGCGTGAGTACAATCTGGATCTCGTGACGACCGCACCGAGCGTTATCTATAAGGTTCACAAAACCGACGGAACCGTCATTGACCTGACCAACCCGTCGAATCTGCCGGACCCGTCCGAGATTGATTATATGGAAGAGCCGCTGGTAAAAGCAGAGATTATGGTGACGACCGACTACATCGGACCGATCATGGAGCTCTGCCAGCAGAGACGAGGCCAGTATCAGGGAATGGAATACATGGAGACGACGCGTGCGATGCTTCATTACCATCTCCCGCTGAATGAGATTATCTACGATTTCTTTGATGCCTTAAAATCCCGCTCCAAAGGTTACGCGTCATTCGACTACGAGCTGCTCGGCTATGAGAGAAGCGAGCTTGTAAAACTCGATATCCTCGTCAATAAAGAAGAAGTGGATGCGCTGTCCTTCATCGTATTCGAGGGATCTGCCTACGAGCGCGGAAGAAAGATGTGCGAGAAGCTCAAAGAAGAGATTCCGCGGCAGCTCTTCGAAATCCCGATCCAGGCGGCTGTCGGATCGAAGATTATCGCCAGAGAAACCGTCCGCGCGATGCGCAAAGACGTCCTCGCCAAGTGCTACGGCGGCGATATTTCCCGAAAGAAGAAGCTGCTGGAGAAGCAGAAGGAAGGTAAGAAGCGGATGCGCCAGGTAGGAAACGTGGAGATTCCGCAGAAAGCCTTTATGAGCGTACTGAAACTGGATGAAAATTAAGAAATAAAAATGAGACCGGCCTGTCGGCGCCGCCTGCTGTTGCGGGAGCGCAGGGGCCGGTCTTTCGATCGTACGGAGGAAAAGCAGAATGAATAAAAAAAGAAAACCACTGGAACTCTATGTGCATATCCCGTTCTGCATCCGGAAATGCGCCTACTGTGATTTTGTCTCGGGACCGGGCACGAAAGCAATGCAGAAGGAGTATGAAGAGGCTCTGCTGGCAGAAATCGATGCAGCGGAAGAGACGGCAGAAAGTGAAGTGATTTCCGTCTTTTTCGGCGGCGGAACACCATCCGCAGTGGATGCCGGAATGCTCGCCCGTGTGATGGAAAAACTGCGGAGCAAGTACGTTTTTTCAGAGGATGCTGAGATTACGCTGGAGGCCAATCCGGGAACGCTGGATGCGGAAAAACTGAAATGTTACAGGAAGAGCGGCTTCAACCGGATCAGTATCGGCTGTCAGTCGGTTCACGATGAGGAGCTGAAACGGCTGGGAAGAATCCACACGTTTGCGGAATTTCAGGAGAGTTTTGCACTGGCACGGGATGCCGGGTTTGCGAATATCAACGTGGATCTGATGTCAGGTCTGCCGGAGCAGAGTGAAGAGAAATGGGAAGAGAGTCTTCGGACGATCGCGAAGCTTTCTCCGGAGCACATTTCCGCCTACAGCCTGATCGTGGAGCCGGGAACCCCGTTTGCGGAGCAGAAACTGGATCTGCCGGATGAGGACACAGAACGCGAAATGTATGCCAGAACGGCGGAAATCCTCGCAGAATACGGCTTTTTCCTAGTATGAGATTTCCAATTATGCAAAGCCGGGCTTCGCATGCCGCCACAATATCGGCTACTGGAAAAGGACGGATTATCTGGGGTTCGGGCCTTCCGCGGCATCGTTATTCGGAAACCGCCGGTGGACGAACACGGCAGATCGATCTTTGTATCTGAAAGCGTGCGGAGCACTGGAAAAGATCCGTGAGGATGAGGAAATTCTTTCCCGGCAGGATGCCATGGAAGAATTTATGTTTCTCGGCCTTCGAATGACACAAGGGATCTCGACGGCGGAGTTTGAGGAGAAGTTTGGAAAGGAGATCCATGCCGTATACGGCGGGGTTCTGAAGAAATACGAAGCGATGCATCTTTTACAGGAACACAGCGGGCGCCTGGCTCTGACACGCGATGGGATTTCCGTCAGCAATGTGATTCTGGCAGATTTTCTGCTGTAAAAAGATGATAAAGAAATAGAACAAATGTTTGCATAACGCACGGCGGTGTGCTATAATGGGAGAAAACGAGACAAGATTCCTGTCCCTGTCCGGACAGGGATTCCAATTAATAAGAGGAACAGTTATGGCAGAGAAAAAAGAGTTTATCAGAATACGGGGAGCCAGGGAGAACAACCTGAAAGCACTGAATGTCGATATCCCCAGAAACCAGTTTGTTGTATTTACGGGCCTCAGCGGTTCAGGAAAGAGTTCGCTTGCGTTTGACACGATCTATGCGGAGGGCCAGCGGCGGTACATGGAGAGCCTTTCCTCCTACGCGCGCCAGTTCTTAGGACAGATGGAAAAACCGATGTGGACAGCATCGAAGGCCTGCCGCCTGCTATTTCGATCGATCAGAAATCGACGAACCGGAACCCGCGTTCCACCGTCGGAACCGTGACGGAGATTTACGATTACTTCCGTCTTCTGTACGCGAGAATCGGTATTCCGCACTGCCCGAAGTGCGGAAAAGTCATCAGCCGCCAGTCGGTGGACCAGATGGTCGATCAGATCATGGCACTCCCGGAGCGGACGAAAATCCAGCTTCTCGCGCCGGTTGTGCGCGGCCGCAAGGGAAGACACGAAAAGGTGCTCGAACAGGCAAAACGCAGCGGCTATGTCCGCGTGATGATCGACGGCAGCCAGTATGAGCTGTCCGAGGAGATTACGCTGGATAAGAACCTGAAACACAACATTTCCATTATTGTGGACCGTCTTGTAGTCAAACCGGACATTGAGAAACGTCTGACGGATTCCGTCGAGAATGTACTGGATCTGGCGGACGGCCTTCTGGTGGTCGACACGATGGACGGAAATCAGCTCAACTTCAGCCAGAGCTTTTCCTGCCCGGACTGCGGCATCAGCATGGAGGAGATTGAGCCGAGAAGCTTTTCCTTCAACAACCCGTTCGGCGCCTGCCCGAGCTGTGCCGGCCTTGGCTACAAGATGGAATTCGACGAGGATCTGATGATTCCGGACAAGACCGTATCCATCGCAGACGGAGCCATCACCGTGCTCGGCTGGCAGTCCTGCACGGACAAATCGAGCTATACGAGAGCCGTTCTCGATGCGCTGGCAGAGGAGTACGATTTTTCCCTTTCCACTCCGTTCTGTGAATATCCGAAAAAAATCCACGATATCCTGATTTACGGAACGAACGGAAAATCCGTCAAGGTGCATTACCGCGGTCAGCGCGGCGTCGGTGTGTACGATGTGGCTTTTGAGGGGCTGATCAAAAATGTAGAGCGCCGCTACCGTGAGACCGGATCGGATTCTACAAAACAGGAATACGAAACCTTCATGCGTGTGACCCCGTGCCAGGCGTGCCATGGCCAGCGTCTGAAACCGACGTCGCTTGGTGTGACGGTCGGAGATAAAAATATTTTTGAAGTAACATCCCTTTCCATCGACAATCTGCAGAAGTTTATGCAGAACCTCGAACTCTCCGAACAGCAGCTGCTGATCGGAAAGCAGATTTTAAAAGAGATCCGTGCGCGTGTGAGCTTCCTTGCGGATGTCGGATTAAACTATCTGACCCTGGCGCGCGGAACGGCATCGCTGTCCGGCGGTGAGGCGCAGAGAATCCGTCTGGCAACGCAGATCGGCTCCGGCCTTGTCGGTGTCGCCTATATTCTCGACGAGCCGAGCATCGGTCTTCACCAGAGAGACAACGACAAACTTCTCGCGACGCTGAAACATCTGCGTGACCTCGGAAACAGCCTGATCGTCGTGGAGCACGACGAGGATACGATGCGCGCCGCTGACTGCGTTGTCGATATCGGCCCGGGAGCCGGTGAGCACGGCGGAGAGCTGGTGGCGATCGGAACAGCGGAAGATCTGATGAAAAATCCGAATTCCATCACCGGAAAATACTTAAGCGGAGAGCTGAAAATTCCGGTTCCGTCCGAGCGCAGAAAGCCGACGGGCTGGCTGAAGGTAGTCGGAGCAAAAGAGCACAATCTGAAAATATCAACGTGAATTTCCCGCTCGGTGTCATGACCTGCGTGACCGGAGTCTCCGGATCGGGAAAGAGTTCCCTTGTCAATGAAATTCTGTACAAACGGCTGGCAAGAGATCTGAACCGTGCGCGGACGATTCCGGGTGCACACAAAGACATCATCGGTATGGAACAGCTCGATAAGGTCATCGCCATCGACCAGTCCCCGATCGGAAGAACACCGCGTTCCAATCCGGCAACGTACACAGGTCTGTTCGATCAGATCCGCGACCTGTTTGCGGCAACGCAGGATGCCAAGGCGCGCGGCTACAAGAAGGGAAGATTCAGCTTTAATGTGAAGGGCGGCCGATGCGAGGCCTGCGGCGGCGACGGTATCCTGAAGATCGAAATGCACTTCCTGCCGGATGTCTATGTGCCGTGTGAGGTCTGCCATGGAAAACGGTACAACCGTGAGACACTGGAAGTCAAATACAAAGGAAAGAGCATCTACGATGTGCTGAATATGACGGTCGAGGAGGCACTGGAATTCTTCAGGCCGGTACCGTCGATTTTCCGGAAATTACAGACCCTGTACGATGTCGGCCTTTCCTACATCCGCCTCGGCCAGCCGTCCACCACGCTGTCCGGCGGAGAAGCGCAGCGTATCAAGCTCGCAGCAGAGCTGAGCCGCCGCGGCACGGGAAAAACGATCTACATTCTCGACGAGCCGACGACGGGACTTCATTTTGCGGATGTCCACAAACTGGTGGAGATTCTGCACCGCCTGTCCGAGGGCGGAAATACCGTCGTTGTCATCGAACACAATCTGGATGTCATCAAGACGGCGGACTATATTATTGATATCGGACCGGAGGGCGGAGACGGCGGCGGAACCGTGATTGCGTGCGGAACGCCGGAGGAAGTGGCCAAGAGCCCGGTATCCTACACCGGAAAATATGTCGAAAAATATCTCTAAAAAATCCTTTCCATTTTAAAAGGGATTGTATATAATAAGAAGCGGGTTGGGTTCAGAGCACATTCGATCCTTTTGGGTTTCGGGTGTTTTGAACCCGAACTTATTCTATACAAATTTCAAACAGATTAAAATAAAGAAAAATAAAAGAGAACAGGAAAGGGGATTACTATGGCTGCAACGACCGATATCGGAATTGATCTGGGGACGTCCAGCATCCTGGTCTATGCCAAGGGAAAAGGCATTGTATTAAAGGAGCCGTCCGTAGTTGCGTATGATAAAGATGCAGATAAAGTACGGGCAATTGGAGAAGAAGCGCGTCAGATGATTGGACGGACACCGGGCAATATTATGGCGGTCCGGCCCATGCGGCAGGGCGTGATCACGGACTTTCTGATCACCGAGCGCATGCTGCGCTACTTTATCCAGAAGGCAATGGGAAGAAGAGCATTCCGGAAACCGAGAATCAGCATCTGTGTGCCGTCCGGTGTGACGGAAGTAGAGCGGAAGGCTGTGGAGGAGGCAACGTACCAGGCGGGAGCCCGGGAAGTGCTGATCGTGCCGGAGCCGGTGGCAGCGGCAATCGGATCCGGAATTGACATTACGAAACCATGCGGAAATATGATCGTGGACATCGGCGGAGGCACGACGGATATCGCTGTGATCTCGCTTGCGGGAACCGTTGTTTCCAATTCGGTCAAGATTTCCAGTGAGACATTTGACCAGGATATCATCCGCTATGTACGGAAAACATACAACGTATTTATCGGAGAACAGACCGCAGAGGCAGTGAAAATCCGGATTGGTTCCGCTTATCCGCGGGCCGAGGAGAAAACGATGGAGATCAAGGGAAGAAACGTCATCACCGGACTTCCGGCGACGATTACGGTTTCCTCCGACGAAATCCGAGGTGCCCTTGTCCAGACGACAAACCAGATTGCGGACGCGATCTGTGCCGTGCTGGAAAAAACGCCGCCGGAACTGGCATCCGATGTTTCCGACCGCGGCATTATCCTGACCGGAGGCGGCAGTCTCCTTGACGGAATGGACGAGCTGATCCAGGAGCGGACCGGCATCAATACCGTGACAGCAGAAAATCCGGCGAGCGTCGTTGCGCTTGGAACCGGCCAGTACCGCGAAGTGATGAATGAATTTGAAAGCCAGTTTTGATAAAAGATGAGTGAAAAAGAAAAAGTAGAAGGCTACGTAGAACACATTATTTTCCGAAATGAGGAGAACGGCTATACCGTCCTGAATCTGAGCATGAAGGGGCGCGAGCTGACATGCGTCGGCACGCTTCCGATGATCGGAGAGGGCGAGCTGATCGAGGCTTCCGGAGATTATATTGAACATGCTGCCTATGGAAAGCAGTTCCGCATTGAATCCTATGAGACGAAAGTTCCACAGGATTCTGTTGCATTGGAGCGGTATCTCGGTTCCGGTGCGATCAAAGGAGTTGGTGCGGCGCTGGCGGCAAGAATTGTGCGCCGCTTCGGTGACGATACGCTTCGGATCATCGAGGAAGAGCCGGAGCGCCTCGCGGAGGTAAAGGGAATCAGCGAGCGGAAAGCGCGTGAAATTGCACAGCAGGTGGCAGAAAAAGCCGAAATGCAGAATGCGATGATTTTCCTCTCGGGATATGGCATTGCACTGAATCTCGGTGCAAAGATTTATCAGCAGTACGGGGACAATGTGTACCGGATTTTAAAGGAAAACCCGTATAAAATGGCGGAAGATATCGCAGGCGTGGGATTTCGGACGGCGGATGAGATTGCCGGAAAAATCGGGATTGCCGTGGACAGCGAATTCCGCATCAAGAGCGGTCTTTCGTATGTGCTGAATCAGGCGACGGCAGAAGGCCATGTCTATCTGCCGGAACCGGTGCTGCTTCGGAGAGGGCAGGAACTTCTCGGCGTAGAACCGGAGCGGATGCAGAAATCTCTGCAGGATATGGCAATCGACAAAAAAGCGGTCATCCGCGAGCTCCCGGCCGAACGGGAAGGGGATGAGCCGCTGCGGATTGTGTACGCCAGCCAGTATTATTATCTGGAACTGAGTACGGCGCGCATGCTGCATGAGCTGAATATTACATGCGAGGAAGACCGTGAGGCAATCGAAAAGCGGATCGGAAAGATCGAGAAAAAATATCAGATCGAGCTGGATGAGATGCAGAAGACGGCAGTCGTTGAGGCGGCATACAGCGGTCTTATGATCCTGACCGGAGGTCCCGGAACCGGAAAAACGACGACCATCAATGCGATGATCCATTATTTTGAGGCAGAAGGCCTCGACATTTTCCTGGCAGCGCCGACCGGAAGAGCGGCGAAACGAATGACAGAGGCAACTGGCTGTGAGGCATGCACGATCCATCGTCTTCTGGAACTGACGGGAAATGTGGATGACTCCTCGGCAAATGTGCATTTTGAGCGGAACGCAGATAATCCGCTCGACGCGGATGTCATCATCATTGATGAGATGTCGATGGTTGATATCCACCTGATGCATGCCCTTCTTTCCGCGATTGTGCCGGGAACAAGGCTGATCCTGGTGGGAGACCAGAACCAGCTTCCAAGTGTCGGCCCGGGCAGTGTCCTCCGGGATCTGATCCGTTCGGAATGCTTTCCGATTGTCTGCCTGACGCACATTTTCCGGCAGGCATCCCAGAGCGATATTGTTGTCAATGCACATAAGATCCATAATGGGGAAGAGGTTATACTGGACAATAAGAGCAAAGATTTCTTCTTTTTGAAACGGTACGATGTCAACGTGATCTGGAAAGTGCTGGTGACGCTGGTGTCCCAGAAACTGCCGCGTTATGTGGATGCCCGCCCGCAGGATATCCAGATTCTGACTCCGATGCGGAAAGGTGCACTCGGCGTGGAAAATCTGAATCAGATTCTGCAGAAATACCTGAACCCGCCCGCACCGGACAAAGCCGAGCGGGAAAATGGAGGTAATATCCTCCGCGAGGGCGACAAGGTCATGCAGATCCGCAACAATTACCAGATGGAGTGGGAAATCCGCGGCATCAACGGAATCGTGGCGGAGCGCGGTATGGGTGTATTCAACGGAGACCTCGGCATGATCCGGAGCATCAACCCGTATACCGAGGTGATCACTGTGGAGTTTGAGGAAGGAAAATTCGCAGACTATACGTTCAAACAGGCGGACGAGCTGGAGCTCGCCTACGCCACAACGATACATAAAGCGCAGGGAAGCGAGTACCCGGCGGTTGTGATTCCGCTGCTCGGCGGCCCGCGCATGCTGATGACGCGGAATCTTTTGTATACGGCCGTGACGAGAGCCAGAAAGTGCGTCACCATCGTCGGAAGTGATGTGACATTCCAGGCAATGATCGGAAATCATATCGAGGCGAACCGGTATACAACGCTCGCCAGAAGAATCTGGGAAATGCAGGAAGAAAACGCGTAAACACGTTTTTCCGGGGCATGGATGCGGCTGCATCCGGCAGAGTGGATAAGGGAAAGCGCAGGTTACATGAAAGAAAAAAATAAAACAGGAAACTGGCTTTTAAACGCAGTTTATCCGAGACGATGTCCCATCTGTGACGGACTGCTGTCACGTGAGGAACTGTATCTATGCCGGAATTGTGTGGAAAAGATCCATCCGATTCTGGGCGCGCGGTGCAAAAAATGCGGGAAACCCGTGGGCAGTGAGGAAGAGTTCTGCCGGGACTGCAGCAGAACGAGGCACAGCTTCGACCGCGGTTTTGCGCCGTACGGTTACCACGGGGAACTTGAGGCTTCCCTGATGCGGTTCAAATATCATGAACGGCAGGAATACGCCGGATTTTATGCTCACGCGGCGTTTTTCTATGTGGGAAAGCAGATCCAGAGAAGAAATCCGGAGGTGCTCGTTCCGGTGCCGCTTCATCCGGCAAGACAGCGGCAGCGCGGCTACAATCAGGCGGAGGTATTTGCAGAAAAGCTGGCAGAAGAAATGGAACTTCCCATGAATGCCCGCCTGATCCGCCGTGTGAAAAAAACAAAACGCCAGAAAGAGCTTGGTCCCGCCGAGCGGCGGAAAAACCTGGAGGGAGCTTTTGCATTGGCAAAGCCGGGACAGATGAAATACTGCCGGATTCTTCTGGTAGATGACATTTACACAACGGGAAGCACGGTTGATGCCATTGCGTCACTGTTGAAAGTGAATGGAGCAGAACAGGTGGATTTTGTTTGTGCGGCAATTGTAAAATAGTGTGTGAATATTTTGAGAATAGCTTTCCAATATCGGAAACATATGGTAAAATAAACATAATTTAGAACGGGAAGAGGAGACCAAGAGGCATGTTGGACGAAAAAAGGATTACGTCAGATGAC
>ENA-OQKJ01000406-OQKJ01000406.1-human-gut-metagenome-genome-assembly--contig:-NODE-406-length-10173-cov-3.490543_pt1 | contig 10173 bp, 6 predicted proteins | sample MGYA00242647_ERZ504795 | MGnify/ENA primary metagenome ERZ504795 (study PRJEB26092, sample SAMD00036398) | human gut metagenome | host: Homo sapiens | study: EMG produced TPA metagenomics assembly of...
TACCAACTGTATTCCACTCTCATAGATTGGGTGGTCATAATTATCTATAAAGAAATTTGATATGATATGCGAACGGACAAAACCACACTTTTCATAAAATGGTATTGTCAGTGGGCTATCGCCTGTTCCCACTTGCAGAATGGCATATTGCTCTCTGTAATTATTAACAATAAACTCAATTAAGGCTCTTGCATAACCTTTCCCTTGATATTCTGGAACCGTCGCAATGTTCTTGATTTCAAGTATGTCATTTTCTTTATCGGTTATGACACACTCACACTTGACCCCATTATCATCAAGTACATACATCTTGCCGTTATCAAGATAACGGTCAACCATATCTTCCTGCTCATCTGCTAATAGGAGCAAATCAAGATATTGTTTTTTATTTTCTTTAACTTCAATAATTTTCATCAATCGCACCTACAAATTCTGATTTATCAATCTTTAATATCACATATTATACATCATAAATATGAAAATTTCTACCCGCCATCTGTTGACCTCAAATTTAAAACAGGCGGCTTTTTTTATTTTCAAAAAAAGTTGAAAAATTTTTGCTCAGAGGGGGTCGCAAAATGCCTCTCCCAGTTCAAACAAGTGAGTGGGAGTGATTCCAAGCTGATTCGTTACTGAACGCAAAATCGCAATCAATATGATGAAGCCCCCGAAAGTGCGAAACTTCCGGGGCTTCATCATGCTTTCCGCCTTCTAGGCTCGAGCCAGATAACACCCCTCAAGGTGTCGGACGCCTCGTCGCTGCTTACCTCTTTACGTACGGTGTCAGGTTTCCATTGGTTCCGTGTTTTTCGTAGGCATTATGACGTTTGCGAGCGCCACTACCTTTGCCATGTTGGGGCCGGACAAGGCCAAGCCGTGTCAGGAAAGCTAAGAACCATCGTGGCTTGACATAGCGGCATCCGCAGAATGATTACGATCCTGTGCAAACGTAGAATGTCCTTCCTCCGTTTTTGCGGAGGAAGGACATTTTCATACCGTTTTCAATATTATTTGCGGATTATCCTGGACAATCATTGCTAGGCCAGCATGCTGGTCCACATGTTTGCGAAATCAGGAAGCGTTTTCGCAGTGGTGGCGATGTTCTTGATTAGAATGCCGTTGATTTTCAGCCCCAGCATCGCAGCGAACGTCGCCATGCGATGGTCCGCATAGGTTTCCATTTCAGCCGGCCTGAGATTCGTTGCCGGCACTGGCACGATCTCCAGACCGTCGGCCAGCTCACGGGCTTCTCCCCCGACTCTGGTGATTTCGTTGACCAATGCTTCCAGACGGTTCGTCTCGTGGCCGCGCAAGTGGCCGATGCCCAGCATGCGCGTAGGCTTGTCGGCGAAGACCAGGATTGCGGCCAGCGATGGCGCAATCTCGCCGGCCGCAGTCAGGTCGAAATCACCCAAGCCGTTGATATGGCTGCTGCCGGTCACTTCGCAGTACCGGACGCCGTCGATCACGGGGAAGCTGATTTCAGCGCCCATATGTTCCAAGTATCCGGGAAGCAGGCCCGCCGGCTGGGTGGTGGATTCCGGCCAATGGGGCACGCGCACGGTTCCTCCGGCGATGAGCGCTGCGCCAAGGAACGGGGCGGCATTCGACAGGTCAGGCTCGACCGTCACGGTTTCGGGCAACTGCACGGCTCCCGGCTGCACGGTCCACACGCGGGCGTGTTCGTCTGCGTTGGCACGCACACCGGAACCTTGCAGATCGGCCACGGTCATGCGAATATGCGGTAAACTCGGTGTCTTCTCCCCCGTGTGATGCAGTTCCAAACCGCCTGGCACTCGAGAGCCGACGAGCAATAGTCCCGAAATAAACTGCGAGGATCCCGAAGAATCAATGCTGACTACGCTCGGCTCGGCGCACTGGCTCACCGTTTGAGGTGGAATGATTGTAAATGGCAGGCGCCCTTCCTCGCCGTGGTATTCGATACATGCCCCCAACTGTTCAAGACCGTCCAACACGGGCTTCATCGGACGCGCATACGCCTGCTCGTCACCGTCGAAATCCACAGGACCGTCCGCGAACATGGCAAGACCGGGCACAAAGCGCATCACCGTTCCCGCAAGACCGCAGAACACCTTCGTACCACCGTGGAACCGGCCGTCGGACGGCGGCACCACCGTAACCGTGGTGTCAACCTGCTCATCGATTTCGCAGCGCACTCCCAACGCGCGCAACGCGTCCATCATCAACTCGGTGTCACGTGAACGCAATAGACCGACCAATCGCACGGGTCGATGTCCGAGCGCCGCGAGAATGAGATAACGGTTCGACAGGGATTTGCTGCCCCGGCACCACAACGGTGGCGTCGAGCGGCTTGCCGGCAAACGGGCGCCGACCAAAGATTCTCTTGAGATGCGTTCATAGGGCTTATCGTATCCAAAACCCGAGGAAAACAACGCTTCAATCTCGCCATACAGCACCCGTATCTTGCTCGAACTCGACAATCAAATGCCATCCATACCATTTCCGTTTGAAAACCCAGGCGGACAGAACTATGCGAATATCACAAAATGCCACGAGGAATTCCCGCGATCGTCGTGTTTGTACCGGAAACCGGGGAAAGGATTTTTCAAACCGTCTGAAACACCTTTGTTTCCAACGGTTTTGGTCGGGCTGACAGGATTTGAACCTGCGACATTCTGCTCCCAAAGCAGACGCGCTACCAAACTGCGCTACAGCCCGTTCACGTTCACACCCCGCGAATCCGCCTCACGGAATCGCACCAAGTGAACACGAGTTTCTATTATAGCGTATGGTTGGACAACGACAGGCTTACAATAGCATTTCGGAAGGGAGAGTGGCATGGGACGTCACCAGCAGGCCGAATCGTCAGGCATCATCTCCTTTGTGACATGCGCCGTTATCGCCTGGTTCGTCATGAACGCATACATGCAGTTCGCCCCGGCCATCTGGCGTGTCACGCAGCGTCTGTTCACCGTCTGCTCGGGAATCGTGGCAGGATGCGGAGTCGTTTCATTCAGTTTGGGTTACGCACGAAAATCACGTTCGCTGACACTCAAGCATGGCTGGGTCATTCCGGTTCGCCGTGTTTTCGAGATCCTTGCGCTTTCCGTGGTGTATGCTTCGACCATTTTCGTCACATCGTTCATGATGTTGTCCATCGTCAACAACATGATGGGCATCCGCACGCTGAAAGGCTATCTGCCGATCCTATGCGCGGCCATCGCAGGCGTTGTAGGCTATATCACTTTCGTGCAGGCGGAACTTATGAATGCCAAAACGATCGCTTCCCTACTGCCATTTTTCGTGGTGTCTGGCGTGAGTATCGCAGGATTGACGTCCGACGATCCGTACTGGTACAACAATAATTTCTCTCAATTGGGCGACCGTACGACGTTCGCCGCGCGTATGTTCAATTCGACGCTGACGCTCGCGGGCATCTGCATTGTGATCATCAGCTATTTCGCCGTTTCCGAGCTCATCACCACGTATCGTCTGCAATTGCAGTATCTGGATTCCAATGCCATCAATGAGACGCCGAAGCATTTTCGTACGAGGATTCTGCTGCTGTCAATCATGTTGACGTTGGCCGGCATCGCTTTCGTAGGTATCGGCATGTTCCGTTACACACCGCATCCGATTTTGCACAACGTGTTCGCCCGCGGCCTACCATGTTTGATGAGCGTGCTGATGATTGCCCTGCCTTGGCTTGCCCCGCAACTCTCAAAGGTCGTATACGTGGTTTCCGATCTTGCGATTGCGATTGGGGCTTATGCCGGATTCCAATGGCTGAGCGGGCATAACACGCTGACGAATGTGGAGGCGTTGGCCGGCATGATGTTCCTTGGCTGGTTCATCATTTTCTCGCGTCAAATCGCCGCCATCGAAGCGGATCGCGTGCAGACGCAGCTGATACTGGCGCAATCTGAGAGACCACGCTCCGTCGAGGATCTTGCGGAAGTCAGCGAAACTGTTCCCGACACAGTTTCGAGGCTCGCCGCACAAGTCTGATGCAAGGCTGACCGGCAACCGCCGGATTTCAACATATACATACCAGTGGGGTGGAGCCATCGCATTGGCGACGACTCCACCCCACTAGATTCTGACGGCATAACGCGAGTGCGCCGTCAGAAGTTGTAGTGCTTGTTGGACGGCTTCTTGTCGCTCATCAACAGCAGGAAGCTTCTTGATTGCGCAGTAATCGCAAAACCGGCCTCATAATTGAGTTCTGGCCCCTTTGGATTATGCGTGTCGACAATTAAGCGCCATTTCTTGCCATATTGCTCATCGGGCAGGGTGAACATGATCGGCTCGTAATGCGCGTTGAAAATCAGAATGAAATCATTGTCGACCATCTGATTGCCGTACCAGTCGGTTTCCGGAATATCGGAACCGTTCAGATAGATCATCACAGTGAAGGCGTGTGTGTTTGACCAGTCGTCCATATCCATAATGGAGCCGGTATGATCCATCCATTCGACCTGCGGAATCGCAGTGCTGTCGTCTCCCTGCTCGCGACCGGAGAAGAAGCGGCGGCGATGCAGCACAGGATGCTCAAGCCTCAAATGGATCAGCTTCGATACGAATTCGAGCAGGTCCTTTTGATCCTCGTCCAGATCCCAGTTCGTCCAGGAGATCGCATTGTCCTGGCAGTAGGCGTTGTTGTTGCCCTGCTGGGTGCGCGCCACTTCGTCGCCGCCGCAGATCATCGGAATGCCTTGGCTGAGCAGCAACGTGGCGAACATGTTGCGCATCTGCTGTTGACGAAGCTCGTTAACATCCTTGATGGTCGTAGGACCTTCGACACCGCAGTTCCAAGAACGGTTGTTGCTTTCGCCGTCGCGATTGCCTTCGCCGTTGGCCTCATTATGCTTCTCGTTGTAGCTCACCAGATCGTTCATGGTGAAGCCGTCGTGCGCGGTGATGAAGTTCACGGATGCGACCGGTCGGCGGCCATTGACCTGATACAGGTCGGAACTGCCCATGAATCGGCTGGCGAATTCCGGCAACGTGGACGGCTGCGAGCGCCAGAAGTCGCGCACGCAATCGCGGTAGCGGCCGTTCCATTCGGACCAGCTGGACGGGAAGCCGCCCACCTGATAGCCGCCAGAGCCGAGATCCCACGGTTCCGCGATCAGCTTGACGCGGGAGATCACCGGATCCTGTTCGACGATGTCGAAGAAGGCCGACAGTTTGTCGACTTCCTGGAACTGACGGGCCAATGTGGCGGCAAGATCGAATCGGAATCCGTCGACGTGCATTTCGGTGACCCAGTAGCGCAGGCTGTCGGTGATGAGCTGCAGGGCGTGCGGCGAGCGCATCAGCAGCGAGTTGCCGGTGCCTGTGGTGTCGAAGTAGTGTCTGCGGTCGTTGTCGACCAGACGGTAGTAGGCGCCGTTGTCGATGCCCTTGAAGCTGAGGGTCGGTCCACGGTTGTTGCCTTCGGCGGTGTGGTTGTACACCACGTCGAGGATGACTTCCATGCCGGCATGATGGTATGCCTTGACCATGGATTTGAATTCGTTGACCTGTTCGCCGCGCTGTCCGGAGCTGGAATACGCGTTGTGCGGGGCGAAGAAGCCGATGGTGTTGTATCCCCAGTAGTTGCTCAGGCCTTTTTCCTGAAGGAAGCTGTCGTTGACGAACTGGTGGATGGGCATGAGCTCGATGGCCGTGACGCCCAGCTTCTTCAGGTATTCGATTACCGAGGGGTACGCCAGACCCGCATAGGTTCCGCGAATGTCCGGTGGCACGTCCATGTTGAGGTTGGTCATGCCGCGTACGTGGGCTTCGTAAATCACGGAATCGTGATATGAGATGTTCGGATGCTGGTCGTTGCCCCAGTCGAAATAGGGGTTCACTACGGCCGCTTTCATGGTATGGGCGGCCGAGTCGAGCGTGTTCATGCTGGTAACGTCATCGGGGCTTCTGAACCAGTACGAGTAGAGGCTCTCATCGCCGTCGATGTTGCCTTCGATGGCTTTAGCGTAGGGGTCAAGCAGCAGTTTGTTCGGGTTGCAGCGCAGGCCTTGCGTCGGGTCGTATGGCCCGTACACGCGATAGCCGTAACGTTGCCCCGGTTGGATTCCGGGCAGATAGTTGTGCCAGACATAAGAGTTCTGCTCGGTCATTTCGATTCGAGTTTCGTTGTCTTCCTCATCGAAAAGGCAAAGCTCGACTTTTTGTGCCACTTGGGAAAAGAGGGCAAAATTCACGCCGGCGCCGTCATAGCTTGCGCCGAGTGGATACATCGATCCGGGTCTGATTTGCATGATTCAAGTATCTCACGTTTCAGCCCCCAAATCGCAATTTCGTGTTGTTCGGCGATTATTTTTACGATTCGAAAGAACTCTTGCCTGTATTTTGCCGGTTTCGTCGAATTTGCTCGTGAAGAATAGCGATCATGGAATTGGAGGCCGTAATACGGGTGCCGCGCAGCCGCTGCCAGGAGACCCACGCCGATTCGACGTGCTCATCGCCGTCGAAATGACGTTCGACGGGATGCCATGCATGCAGGTGAAGCACCATGATGTTGGCAAGCTCGTCGGTCATGCCTTCGGACGAGTAAAACTGCCCCACATGGTCGAATTCGACACCGTCACGCCCGGCGGGCTCCACACCGGTTTCCTCACGAAGCTCCCGCAGCGCGGCCTCCTCCACGTCCTCTCCCCCGTCGATGAGTCCAGCCGGCAGACCGTAGGCGAAGGCGTCGCAGCCGATACGGTATTCCCGTTCGATCAGATACAGGTCATTCGCGCAATCATGCACCAGCATGACCACGCAAGGCGCGTGACGCATCACCTGACGGCGAATCACCGTTTGCCCTCCGTCACGCATCGGCAATGCGATCCGCAGGTCGTCGACGCCGAAAATCGCACCCTGATACACGTGCCTGCTGTCAAGCACCGTGACCATACCGGACATGTCTACGCCATCGCTGGATTCATCCAGCAATACGTCCACCTGGGTTCCGTCTACCGCCTCGTCACACATGACGCGTCACCGTTCCTGCCCGCTCGAAGGAAATACCATATTCCATGGATCGGTATTCATGGAAATCCAACGCACGGCAGGAATGTCGCCGGTCGCTTCCGCAACCGCATGGGGAACGTCTTCCATCGCATACTGGAACCACATGGATTCGATAGCGCTGTGCGGAGTGTTGACGAACGCCGGACGCACACGCCCGTCACCATGGCCCATGGCAACGCCGGAAGCACGCATGGAAGCCTCATAGCGGGCCTGCTCTATGGCGTCCGTCACCGGATGATGCCGCAGATCACTGGTCACATACACGTCGGCACCGGCCGCACGCACCTCATCGAACAAGGAATCACCGGAACCCGGAAGCACCGCCACCGTGCTGACCGGAACGTCCAGATCGCCGCAAACCTGCACGCCAAGCTCGGTGTACGGCAGCGCGCCAGCTACTCGACTGGCGAAATCACGCAACGCCACAGGTTCGGCAAGACGCCCCACACGCCCCAAACCGACCGGATGCTCGGCATCCGGATCATCGATGGGCACCAGCGGACGCTGATCCACCAAACCGAACATGTCAGCCGCAGCCATGCCGACGCCACGATACGCCGCATCGGCATTCGTATGCCCCACCCACAACGCACATCCGGCAAGATTGAGCTTACGCACAATCTCACCACGGAAACCCAATCCCGACACCGCATGAACGGAACGGAAGAACAACGGATGATGGCAAACCAGCAAATCAATACCACCGGCAATCGCCTGATCAACCACCGCCATAGAGGGATCAGCCGCAAAAGCGATACCGCGCACAGGCTGACGCAAATCACCCACGATAAGACCAGGCTCATCCCACTGCTCCGCATAGCGAAGCGGATACAACGTTTCCAGCACATCCACAACCTGCTTCAGCGTTGCCATCATTCCTCCTTATGCCATTGCTCGACCACGCACATCCGCAACACACACGAAACCCAGTACCGTATCAGTGCGCGGCAAGCTGCCAATCCGAACCAATACCCGTGGAAACATCCAACGGAACCGCCATATCGACCGCATGCTCCATGGCATCCTTCACCAACGCAGTGACACGCTCCGCCTCACCCGGCGCAACCTCCACCACAAGTTCATCATGAATCTGCAAAATAATCCGACTGGCAAGACCAGCCTCATGCAACGCATCATCAGCACGAATCATAGCGATCTTCATAATATCCGCAGCAGAACCCTGAATAGGCGCATTCAACGCGGCACGCTCCGCAGCATCACGCACCGCACGATTCGGCGACTTCAAGCCCGGAAAATACCTACGACGACCATAAATCGTCTCCGTATATCCCTTTTCACGAGCCGAAGAAACCAACGACTCCAAATACTCATGGACCTTGCCGAACGTCGCAAAATACTGCCGCTTCAATGACTCGGCCTCACCCGGCTTAATGCCAAGCTGCTGCGAAAGCCCATACGTGCTCAGCCCATATGCCAAGCCATAGCTCATCGCCTTAACATGACTGCGCTGATCAGACGTAATCTCATCCACAGGAACGCCATACACCAAACTCGCCACATACTTATGAAAATCCCTACCGGAACGGAACGCCTCAATCAACGCCTCATCGCCGGAAAGATCAGCCATAATACGCAACTCAACCTGAGAATAATCCGAACTCAACAACGACTCAAAACCCTCACCGGGCACAAAAGCCGAACGAATCTCACGACCAGCAGGATCACGATTCGGAATATTCTGCAAATTCGGATCAACCGAACTCAACCGACCAGTCGCAGCCACAGTCTGCTCAAACGTCGTATGAATACGACCATCAGACCTGTTCGTCGCATCAATCAACGTCTGCACAATCTGCTTAAGCTTATTCTTCTCACGATGCAACAACAACGCATCAAGAAACTGACAAGCCCTATCATTACCATACGAACGATCACGCAACACCTGCAAAGCAGCCGCATTCGTAGTATACGAACCAGTCTTAGTCTTCTTCGTAGGCTTCAAACCCATATCCTCAAACAGAATCTTCTGCAACTGCTTAGGACTTTGCAGATTCACGCGCTCGCCCGCATACTGCCATGCCGTTTCCTGCGCGTAATTCGCGTCGGCGGCAAGCTGTTCGCGCATGCTCATCAGCCTGTTCATATCGACTTGCGCACCGGCATGCTCCATGCCATACAGCACACGGGATACTGGAATCTCCACAGATTCAAGCAATGAGAACTGCTCACGCTGATCCAATGAATCCGCCAGTTTACGCGCCAGCAAACCAACAATCGCAGTATGGCGCGGAAGCTGGTTGTCGTTCCGCTGCGCACTATCGTCCGGCTCGTCGAAATCAAGCGTGCCTTGCGTCGCGCCCTCGGACTGTTCCTCGATATGCAGGTCAAGGAAATGCGCCGCCGCCTGTTCCAGCGTGTCGGCATGGAAATCGGGATGGACCAGATACCCGGCAAGCTTGGTGTCGAACAGCGGCTTCGGCAACGCCACACCGACGCTTTCCAGCAGGTGGGACTGTTCCTTATACCCATGCACCACCATGGATTGGTGATGTTCGTCAAGTACCGTTTGCAGCTGGGACGCCATGTCACGGTCAACACGATTGGTACGAATCGCTTTATCATGTGCAGCGATCATCAGCGACGCATAGGCCGCGTTCCCCGGCTTGCTTTCGCCTTCCACCTGCAACACCCACGAATGCGCCACGGACTGCGCACACTGCTTCGTATGATCAATGGCGAAGCCGGAGGGAGTCGTCTTCGGCGCGATTTCACGTTCGTCATGCAGATGCCCGTTCGGCATCGGCAGATTGTCTCGTACCCATGCTTCCAATGCTTCCGGCGAGTCAACCGTTTCATACTGAGGTATTTCGAGCTTGCCGGACTCGTCTTGCTGCACGGGATCGTTGGTGGGCTTCCCCGCATTGAATGTTCTCAGCACACGGTTTTTGGTGCGTATGCCGAATTCAAGTCTGGTGAACAGTTGGTTGAGCTGGTTGGCGTCCACCTGACCGAAAGTCAAATCCTCGATGGACACGCCAAGGTCAAGGTCACGCACCAAGGCATTCACGGAACGATTCAGTTTGACCTGATCGATATTGGCCCGCAACGCCTCGCCTTTTTTTGCCGCCGATTTCGTCGGTCATGCTCGATAATCTGGTCAAGTCCGCCATACAGGTTGATCCATTTGGCCGTCGAATCCAT
>ENA-OQKJ01000409-OQKJ01000409.1-human-gut-metagenome-genome-assembly--contig:-NODE-409-length-10111-cov-3.168169_pt1 | contig 10111 bp, 9 predicted proteins | sample MGYA00242647_ERZ504795 | MGnify/ENA primary metagenome ERZ504795 (study PRJEB26092, sample SAMD00036398) | human gut metagenome | host: Homo sapiens | study: EMG produced TPA metagenomics assembly of...
TTTTTCAAATAAAAGAGCAATATTTTTCCCTTTTAGACTGTTTCCTGTGATCCCTTTTTTCTTATCTGCTTTTAATTTCGCTGCTAAATCTAAAAAATAACCAATTTCTTCTGGTGTAAAGTCTTTTAATGTTAAGAAACTTCTTCCCTTTAAGCTTGTCTTTGCGTCCATCTTTTGTTCCTCCATTTTGTTGTGTCTTGGATGTCTCTGCCCTTTGATCCCTGTCAGACATCATATAGTTGTTATTATATAGGAATGCATCTTTGAAAACAACCCGAAACCCTTATATTTCAAGGATTTCCTTGCATTTTTTCGCAACCATTTCACCTAATTTCCTATGACTTTCTCTTGTCAGGTGGCAGGCATCGATTTCGGAAGCTTTTGCATATTTTGCTGCATCCAGAAATTCAATGTTATGAAACTTTGCCCAGTCTTCATAAATCGGTGCCAATCTCTTGGAATAACTGATCCCTCTTTCAAATCCCATCTCTTCTCCACTTGGAATCTCTGTCAGATCATCCCCAAGATGCGGTGGTGCCATTAAAAGGATCTTTGCGGATCGTCCATCTTGTCTCTTCTGTGGAGTGATCGATTTGATCATCTTGATCAGACGGTCGATCCCTTTTCCGATATCTGTTGGTGTTGCCTGAAAACGGATCTTAAGGTCATTCGTTCCAAGCATTAACACTACCAGATCGATCGGTCCGTGGCTGTGTAAACATGGATCTAAATATGTTGCACCATTTCTTCCTGGTCTTAACTCATCTTCAAAACTTGTTGTTCTGCCGTTTAATCCTTCCGGAATCACGATTGCAGAATCTTTCAGTTCCTTTTGCAAAATGGTTGTCCATCGTTCTTCATATTCATAACGGAATCCATTTTCCGGATTATAGCCATAAGTATTAGAATCTCCATAACAAACGATTGTCTTCATCTTTTATCTCCCATCAATATCAAACATGGTAAAAGCCGGAACACCTCTTCAGTGCTCCGGCATACCGCCAAGGGTTGTCATATTTTCATAAACATTTTCTGATCTTACTGTTCTTTTACAGTGTCTTGTACCTGCTCTTCGATCAGATCTGCAATATTCTTCTCATCGTCTTTGGCAACTTCTGTAATTGATTTTACAAGACCTGCCATCCCCTGAATCTCAGATGGGATAATGATCTTTGTAGCTTTTCCGTCAGCTGCTTTAGCAAATGCTTCTAAGCTCTTTAACTGGATGACTGCATTGTCAGCTTTGGCTGCCTTGATTGATTCAATACCCTGTGCATTCGCTTTCTGGATCGCACGGATCGCTTCTGCCTGACCTTCTGCTTCACGAATCGTTGCTTCTTTCTTCGCTTCCGCACGAAGGATTGCTGCTTCCTTATCTCCCTCTGCCTGAAGGACCATAGATTCTTTCTGTCCTTCTGCACGTAAGATCGCGGACTTCTTCTCACCTTCTGCGATCAGAATCGCTTCTCTTCGTTCACGTTCTGCTTTCATCTGTTTCTCCATGGCATCCTGAATGGCTGCTGGTGGAATGATGTTCTTAAGTTCCACACGGTTTACTTTGATTCCCCATGGATCTGTCGCAACGTCAAGTGTTGCTCTCATCTGTGTATTGATCGTCTCTCTGGAAGTTAATGTCTCATCTAATTCCAGATCACCGATGACATTTCGAAGTGTTGTAGCTGTCAGATTCTCGATTGCCATGATCGGGTTCTCTACACCGTAACTATATAATTTTGGATCAGTGATCTGAAAATATACAACTGTATCGATCTGCATCGTAACGTTATCTTTTGTGATAACTGGCTGTGGTGGGAAATCCACAACCTGCTCTTTTAAGTTGACTTTTCTTGCAACACGATCAATAAATGGGACTTTGACATGAAGTCCTACAGACCATGTTCCCTGATAAGCACCCAGTCGTTCTACAACATAAGCATGTGCCTGCGGCACGATACGCACTGTGGATGAAATGATCATCGCAAGCAATGCGATAACAATAATAAATAAAATAATCGACATAATCATCTTATACCTCTCTTTCTACGATCAGTTTCACGCCTCGGATTTCTTTTACGATCACTTCGCTGCCTTCTGGAATGATTTCTCCAGCCTCAAAGCTTCTCGCAGTCCAATCCTGGCCATTTAACTGAACCAACCCTTTGCTTTCCATGTTATTGATCGTTTCTTTGACAAGTGCTGTCTGTCCGATCAATGCATCGGTATTCGTTTTTTGCACCTTGCTGTTTAAATATCGTTTGGCAACTGGTCTTGTCAGTGCAAACAACAGACATGTTACCACGATAAATATCAACATCTGTACCCAAAATGGAACACCAAATAGTGCTACGATCGCTGCAACAACGGCTCCACCTGCAAACCAGATACTTGTAAGTCCAAGTGTCATAATCTCAACAAGTAAAATACCGCGGATGCGATCAGCCAATAAACTGCATACATTTAATCCACCCCCTGTCTCTGGCGTCTTGCCTCATAAACTAAAAGGCCTGATGCCATGGCTGCATTTAATGATTCTACCTTACCACACATTGGAATCTTGATCTTCTTTTGTACTTTGTCTGTCAACTTATCTGTCAGACCATTTCCCTCATTGCCAATGAAAAATGCGGTTCCTTTTTGATAATCTTCCTTCGTATAGTCTGTTCCATTGAGATGTGCTGCATACGTGATGATATTCTTTTGTTTCATCGTTTCTGCAACTTCTAAAAGATCATCGACATAGACAAATGGCACACGAAATATTGATCCCATCGTGGAGCGCGTAACCTTTGGATTATAAATATCTACTGTATCATGACTCATGATAACACCATTGATCCCTGCACCCTCTCCTGTTCGAAGGATCGTCCCGAGATTCCCCGGATCCTGAAGATTCTCAAGCACCAGAAATAATGGTTTTTCCTGTTCTAGAAGATCTTCTAAAGAATATTTCATCATCTTCACCAGTGCAAGAACTCCCTGTGGTGTCATCGTATCGGAAATCTCTTTCATAACTTGAGGTGATACCAATTCCACATCCATATGTTCAAAAATCACTCTATGTTCGTTATAAAAATCTTCAGATGCATAGACTTTATATAAATATTCTTCTGGGATCTCTGTAAACATACGAATTCCCTCTACAAGAAATAATTCTTGTTTTCTTCTTTCTCTTGCACTCTTCTTTAATTTGATGATCTGTTTGATCTGCTTATTCTGAGTGGTTGTGATCATATTCTTATCCACCTCCGATCTATTATTTTCTTAATTTGACCAGATCTTCTTTCTTACCGATCAGCACAAGATTTTCCTCATCTTTGATCGGTTTCGTTGGATCTGGAGCCCCGTCAACACCACCTTCTCCTTCGATCGCGATGACGTTAACGTTATATTTTCCACGGAAATTAATGTCTACTAATGATTTGTTGATCCATTCTTTTCTTGCTGGTACTTTAACGATACTTGTGTCTGCAGAAAGATCAAACAGATCTGTCATACTTCCTCCAAGCAGATTGTTTGCGATCCTTGCTCCCATCTCTTCTTCTGGATAAACAATCTCATCGACTCCAACACGTTTTAATATCTCTCCTTTTAAAGTTCCGTCTGCCTTCGCAAGAACATATGGCACACCGATCTCTTTGACGATCATCAATGCCATAACACTGGAATCTAAATGCTCTGCCGTTGCGATCACAACTGCATCCATTCCTTCCAATCCGATGTTGTTCATCATTTCTTTATCAGATATATCCACACAGACTGCACAAGTTACTTTATCTGCGATATCTCTTACAAGATCCTCATCTTTATCAACTGCCAGTACTTCTGCTCCACCTTTAGCAAGTGACCTTGCGATGCTGCTTCCAAACTTTCCGAGTCCTAAAACTGCAACTGACTTCTTCATTCTTCTCCGTTACCTCCGTTGCGATATCATGTTATAATGTGAATCTATTTCACTTATAAGATCAGATCCTGTTCCGGATACATGACCATCTTTTTCTTATTCTTCTGTGAAAAACCGATCGCCATAGAAATCGGTCCGACACGCCCTAAGTACATGGTAATGATGATAATCACTTTCCCTGCGATTGTCAAATTCGGTGTCAATCCTTTGGTTAAACCAACTGTCGCGAGTGCTGATACACATTCATAGCATGAATCCATAAAAGTCCCGTGATCAAATACCAACAACAATAACACAGATGTCATCAGCACGATCAGGTTGATCACAATGATCGCAAGTGCCTTCGACAACAGATTCTGTGGAACTCTTCGTTTAAATAACGTAATTGATTCTTCTTGTTTTGCCACAGAGAGCACACAAAATACAAGAATTGTGAATGTCACTGTCTTGACACCGCCTGCAGTACCAGTTGGTGATCCTCCGATGATCATCAAAAACATAGAAACCAGCGAAGATGCATCCGTCAATGCGGCCTGTGCTACCGTCTCAAACCCTGCGGTACGTGTCGTCACAGACTGAAACAGTGATGCCTGTATCTTCTGTGGCAATGACAGACTCTCCATAGTTGCTGGATTATGATATTCAAACAGAAAGATCAATATTGTACCAAACAAGATCAAAAATGACGTAATGGATAACACGATCTTGGTCTGAAATCTCCATTGTTGTATCATCCTTTTTACAGGAACTTTATCTTTTACGATCTTTTTGAATCCCTGCCAAAGATCTTTCCATACAACAAATCCAAGACCTCCCAGGATGATCAGCCCCATTGTCGTAAAATTCATAACTGGATTCGTTACATAGCTTCGCAGACTGTCGTCTCTTACAATATCCATTCCTGCATTACAAAATGCCGAGATTGAATTAAAGATTGCTGCCCATATTCCATATCCAATGCCAAATTCCGGCACATACTGAGTCGCATAAAGAACTGCTCCAATTCCTTCTATGATCCCTGTCCCGATCAGAATCTTCTTAACTAATGGAACTAAACCTGTCATTGTATTAAGACCCATAGACTCCTGGATCAACATTCTATTTCCAAGAGTGATCCTCTTTCGAAGCATAAAAACATTCCGGTTGTGATCGTAATGACACCAAGTCCTCCGATCTGTACAAGCAATATGATCACTGCCTGCCCAAATATACTCCAATGTGTCATTGTTGTCTCAACGATCAAACCCGTCACACACACAGATGTTGTTGCTGTAAATAATGCATCAATATAAGGCGTTGCCTGCCCGCTTTGTGTTGCGATCGGCAGTGCAAGCAGTATCGATCCTGCAAATATTGTAATTAAAAAATCCAAGCAATATGACCTGTACCGGTCGTAACTCTTTCATAAAATAATGCTCCTATATAGAGAAATAGAGGAATCCTAGATAAACAGGATTCCTCTAAGATCATGTTTTATTTATTTTCCTAATAAATGTGCGATCTGAAGCTGATATTCATCGATATCTTTTGTCATTGCGAGTCCTTCGTCAATGTCCATATCCATGAATCTTCCGTTCTGGTATCCAACAACACGGTTTGTCTTTCCTGCACATAATAAGTCAACTGCGTAAGCACCCATCATAGAAGCGTATACACGGTCTTTTGCTGTTGGACTTCCACCACGCTGCATATGTCCAAGAATCGTAGCACGTGTTTCAATACCTGTTGCAGATTCGATTCTCTTCGCCATACTGTAAGAATGTCCAACACCTTCGGCATTGATTACCATATGATGTGTCTTACCTTTTGCTCTGTTACGAAGTAAATGTTCGATGATCTGCTGTTCTACCTTAGGAAGGTTTCCATCAAAGCTTTCTGGGATCAGGATATCTTCTGCTCCTGTTGCCATACCACACCATAATGCGATATATCCAGCTCCACGTCCCATAACCTCTACGATACTACATCTTTCATGAGATGTTGATGTATCACGGATCTTGTCGATCGCTTCCATCGCTGTGTTAACAGCTGTATCGAATCCGATCGTATATTCTGTACATGCGATATCTAAGTCGATCGTTCCTGGAACAGCGATCGTGTTGATTCCAAGCGCTGCTAACTTCTTAGCTCCCTGGAAAGAACCGTCTCCACCAATAACTACCAGTCCGTCGATTCCATGTGCTTTACAGATCTCAGCACCACGTTTCTGACCTTCTTCTGTCTTAAATTCTTCACATCTGGCTGTGAAAAGGATTGTACCTCCACGGAAGATCGTATCGGCTGTTTCTGTTGGTGTTAAATCGATGATGTCTTCGTTTAACAGTCCATTGTAACCTTTACGGATTCCCTTGACTTTTAATCCTCTTTCTTTACCAATTCTGGCTACGGCACGCACTGCTGCGTTCATAGCAGGTGCATCTCCACCACTTGTTAAAACTCCAATTGTTTTAATGTTTGGTTTTCCCATTTGCAATATCCTCCAATTATTAATCCATACAATTCTTAACTTGGCTTTTATTCTAATCCATTTAAAGAAATTTTTCAATAGTCTTTGTTATATTCCTAACGATCTAACCCGAATATTTTCTTTTCCATATCGTTTTTTCGAGATCAAATAATAAATTCTCGTCACCAGAAACCATATAATCTCTCCCTAGACGGTTCACAGCACGTTCTGTTTTGCAATAGATCACCACTGGATTTTTACCGGGATAGGAAGTTAAAATACCTTTTAATGCATCCTCTTCTTTAAAAAATGCTTCTTTATCCGCAAATTGTACCCATAATTCCTGTCTGCTATCCTCAAAACTGATGATCTGATTACATATGACTTTGCTTTCTTCTTCAGAAATCTGTGTTGTTCCTTTGATAAATACTTTGGCATCTTCTCTTAAAAGAGACTGATATGTCGCATACTGTCTTGGAAATACGACAACTTCCACGGTTCCTCTTAAGTCTTCCAGTGTGATAAATGCCATATTCTGATTCTTCTTCGTAAGTTTCACACTCATCTCACTGATCAAACCGCCAATGATACAGCTTTCCCGATCGTGAATCTTTGTCTTTCCTGTTTCTTCATCGATCACAAAATCAGAAGTATGTGCTGTTACACTTCGTTCAAGGCGTTCTATATCATCCTCTAAAGGATGTCCACTGACGTAGATCCCAAGCACTTCCTTTTCCATGGCAAGTTTCTGCTCTTTCTCATATTCCCCAACATCTGGATAGGAAATCTGAAAAGACTGCTGGTCTTCTTCTCCAAGAAGATCCATCAGACTCATCTGTCCTGCGATCTCATTTTTCCGTTCTTTCTGGATACTATCGATCACACTGGCGTAGACGATCATCTGCTGCTTTCTTGTTACATGAAAACAATCTAAAGCTCCCGATTTGATCAGATTTTCTACAGTTCGTTTATTGATCTCTTTGCTTGATAATCGTTCCACGAGATCTTTAAAATCTCTGTATGGTCCATTTAAATTTCGTTCTCTTATGATCGCTTCAATGACTGGCCGTCCCAGACTCTTGATCGCAGTCAGTCCATAGCGGATATTTCCATGGTCTACAGAGAACGCACCCTCTCCATAGTTAATATCTGGTGGCAAAATCTTAATTCCTAACTTCTTGCAGGCATAACTGTATTCTGAAATCTTGTTTGTATTTCCAAGAACAGAGGTTAACAAGGCTGCCATAAATTCTACTGGATAATGGCATCTTAAATAGGCTGTACGATAGGCAACTACTGCATATGCTGCCGCATGAGATTTGTTAAATGCATATTTTGCAAAGTCTAACATCTCATCCCAGATCTGGTTCGCTGTCTTTTCATCAATACCGTTATTGATACATCCTGGAATTCCTTCTTCTTCATTTCCATAAACGAAATTCTGTCGTTCTTTGATCATGACATCGCCTTTTTTCTTGGACATCGCACGACGTACAAGGTCACTTCGTCCAAGCGTATATCCGGCTAGTTTCATAACGATCTGCATAACCTGTTCCTGATAAACGATACATCCATAGGTTGGCTCAAGAATCTCTTCCATCTGTTCACATTCATAATGTATGCTTTCCTGATGATTCTTTCCCTCAATGTATCGTGGAATAAAGTCCATTGGTCCCGGTCGATACAAAGAAATTCCAGCAATGATATCTTCCATATTCTGTGGTTTTAGTTCTTTCATAAATGACTTCATTCCTGAACTTTCCAACTGAAACACACCTTCTGTATGACCATTTCCGATCATCTCATAAACTTCTTTGTCTGTCGGATCAATTTTCGTGATATCAAAATCCGGCACTTTTCTTCGCACCATTTTCTCTGCGTCCTGAATGACTGTTAATGTACGAAGTCCCAAAAAGTCCATCTTCAACAGACCAAGTTCTTCGATCGTTGTCATCGTAAACTGAGTAACAGCTGCGTTATCTGCACCTGTTGCTAATGGCACATATTCATCAATCGCTGTCTTACCGATCACGACTCCAGCTGCATGCATGGAAGCATGTCTTGGAAGTCCTTCTAGTCTCTTCGACATATCGATCAGATAATGTGTTTCTTCGTCCTGCTCATAAGCATTTCTCAAGTCCTTGCTGATCTTTAATGCTTTATCGATCGTAATATTTAATTCATTTGGAACCATCTTTGATATTCCATCTACTTTTGCATATGGAATATCCAAAACTCTTCCGACATCACGGATCACGGCTCTTGCAGCCATAGTTCCAAAAGTGATGATCTGTACTACTTGATCTTTCCCGTATTTTCTTACAACATAATCAATGACTTCCTGTCTTCTCTCATAACAGAAATCCACGTCGATATCGGGCATGGATACACGTTCTGGATTTAAGAAACGTTCAAACAGCAGTTGATACCGGATCGGATCGATATCTGTGATCTCCAAACAGTAAGAAACGATACTTCCGGCTGCGGAACCACGACCAGGTCCCACTGCGATCCCATGTTCTTTTGCATAATGAATGAAATCCCATACGATCAGAAAATAATCAACATATCCCATATTTTCAATAGTTTTCAATTCATAATCCAGCCGCTCTCTTAATTCTTTTGTAATATTCGGATAACGACGTTTTAAGCCTTCTTCGCATAAATGGTTCAGATACGTAACTGCAGTGTATCCTTCTGGCACATCATATTCTGGCACTTTCTGTTCTCCAAATACGATTTCAACATTACAACGTTTGGCAATCTTGCCTGTATTCTCGATCGCTTCTCTTGCATATGGGAACAATCTCTGCATTTCTTCCGGAGATTTTAAATAATACTGACCTCCTTCATAACGCATACGGTCTTCATCCTGCACTTTCTTCCCCGTCTGGATACAAAGCAGGATATCGTGTGCCTCGGCATCTTCTTTAAATGTATAATGAATATCATTTGTAGCAACCAGATCAATTCCTGTCTCTTTTGACATCTTAAGCAGTGCCGTGTTTACTTTTGTCTGATCTGGAATTCCGTGATCTTGCAGTTCCAGGAAGAAATTGTCTTTTCCAAAAAGATCCTGTAATCTCAACGCCGTATTCTTTGCTTTTTCGTAGTTATTTTCACGGATATAAGTTGCAACTTCCCCAGCAAGACATGCACTTAATGCGATCAGACCTTCCTTGTATTCTTCCAGAACTTCATAATCTACTCGTGGCTTGTAATAAAATCCTTCGGTAAACCCCCTGGAAACGATCTTCATCAAGTTATGGTAACCCGTGTCATTTTGGGCAAGAAGTACCAGGTGATAGTATCTTTTATCTCCCTGACTGGCTTCTTTATCGAATCTCGAACCAGTTGTTACATAAATCTCGCATCCAATGATCGGTTTGATCCCTTCTGCTTTCGCTGCCCTGTAAAAATCGATCACTCCGTACATCGCTCCATGATCGGTGATCGCAATGCTGTCCATGCCAAGCTCTTTTGCCTGATGAACTAGCTCCTTGATCTTACTGGAACCATCCAGCAGACTGTATTCTGTATGGACATGTAAATGTGTAAAACTCATGAACCCTCTTTTCTAATATGTTTTTTGTATTTTCTGGCTATCATTTTATCATACAACTTCATTTTATGCTATAATCTGTAGATAACAGCATAAATTTTTTAAACCGTATCATCAATCACACCTATGCTGAAATCTAAACAGTGAAAGAAACGAGGTTTTCTATGGAGAATATAACAATTCAAGACATTTTAGAAGCAAC
>ENA-OQKJ01000412-OQKJ01000412.1-human-gut-metagenome-genome-assembly--contig:-NODE-412-length-10078-cov-2.591699_pt1 | contig 10078 bp, 11 predicted proteins | sample MGYA00242647_ERZ504795 | MGnify/ENA primary metagenome ERZ504795 (study PRJEB26092, sample SAMD00036398) | human gut metagenome | host: Homo sapiens | study: EMG produced TPA metagenomics assembly of...
AGAAAATCCTAACTTTATCTGCAGAAATATTCGCCGTCGGCCCTTACTGGACCTCGACGACGGCAGCCTCCTCCTTGCGGATGGAAAGCTCGTAGCCGCGCACGTTGATCTCGACCGGATCACCGAGCGGTGCAACCTTTACGACCTTGAACGAAGTGCCCTTGATGAGCCCCAGGTCCATGAGGTGGCGGCGCAGCGCGCCCTCACCGTGAAGCTTGACGATGGTAGAGCTCTCGCCCACCTTAACGTCACCCAACGTCTTCATTTACTTGTCCCCCTTTCAGTTTTTACAGAATGCTGCGGACTAACCGACGGTCATGATATGCATGGCGACCTTGGAATCGATGCCAAAGCGTGCGCCCAGCACCGTGACGATGATGTTGGCGCCACTCGAGCTCACCACGTGGATCTCGCTGCCCTCGACAAAGCCGAGGTCCTTGAGGTGGTGCTTCATGTCCTCATTGCCCTTTACACGAGACACGCGCACGGTTTCGCCCGCCTTTACCATCGAAAGCGGCATAGCCGGCATCTGCGGTCCGCAAGACATGAGTGAGCTCCTTACGTCAGTTCGTCCTCAACATCGGCGCGGTTAAAGTTAGCCACGTCTATGTTCGCTTTAGTAAACTAACACGTGGTTAACTTTTTGGAAAGGGTCCCTATTCAGTTTTCGAAAAAAGTTTCCCATATGAAACAGGTGTGACAAGGGGACAGCCCCTTTGTCACATTGTTGCGTTTAGAGGGAGAGGTTTCTGATCGACGTGACACACGAGGCCTCGTCTACGCCCGAAATGCGGAAGATGATGTCCTCGCCGCACTCGCCGTAGAGAGCCATGAGCCCCATTACATCGCGGCCGTCGGTATGGCGATCGCCGATGCTGACCGATACGTTGCTACGATGCTTGGCAATTATGTCATAGAGCAGCGCAACCGGGCGGGCATGCAGTCCCAACGGATCTTTAATCGTCTTTGTAAACTCGACCATGTCCCCTCCCACGGCATCGCACATTCGGCCGGCAAACCCAGCCACGTGGTAGTTATTGTAGCGTTAGATGCTTGTCGAGAGCTCCTCTGAACACCTCGTGGGCAAAAAGTGGCAAATATGAGTACTGTCACCAATTTAGTAGCAGCAAAATCGAGAGCAAATTGCCTCCTTTGAGCGATTCGAAGAGGTTGAAAGCCGTCAAACGCCCTTTAAAGGGGGTTATATAAATTGATTTTGAGCCCGTTTTTGCTCAGAACAGGCCGAAAAATATGACACCTCTTTTGCAACAGTACTCATATTTGGCATTTTTTGACCACGGGGTCCAAAACCATGCCCCAAAACACAAAAGGAGGGGCCTCGTAAGGCCCCTCCTTAGGAAAGGGAATCGATTTATTCCACAGCCGTAGATTAATCCTAGCCGCTACTCCATCATGTCGAGGACGGAGGGGCGCAGCTCGCTCTCGGCGGCCTCGAGATCGGTCTCGCGCAGGCGGTTGATATAGCGGTTGTACCACATCACGGCAAGGCCCAGGAAGACAACTACACCGCCAACGTTGTAGACCAGCGTCAGCCACAGCGGCTGATCGAGCGGGATGGTGCCGCAGACAAGCACAAAGCAGAAGACCACAAGCAGGAATGCGGCAACGACCAGACCAAAGCTGCGCGAGCCCATGCGGAAGTCACGGGGAGCGGCGTCGAAGTTCTTGCGCAGCATAAAGTAGGCAAGCAGGATCAGCAGCGGCGGGAGCAGAGCAGTGGCAGCCGTCATGTTGGTGACGATCATGAGCAGGTCGTCGAGGTTACCAGAGCCCAAGGCCGGGATGATCAGGATGGGGACGACGATGGCGAACTGCAGCCAAGCGGCGCGGGCGGGAATGCCGTGCTCGTTGAGCTCGACGATCTTGCTACCAAAGACGCCCTTGGGGATCTCGGTGAAGAAGACCTTGATGGGAGCAGAGGTCCACATCATGAGGGAGCCCAGCGTGGCAGCGAGAAGGATCAGGCCAATGACGCGCGTAGACACTTCCATGGGAATGCCAAAGTGGACAAAGACAGCGCCGAATACGTCGAAGATACCGGTGGAGATGGCAACGCCGCCCTCGGGAATGAACAGGTTGACCAGCAGCGAAGCGCCTGCGTACAGAAGGCCGATGGTCAGGCCGGCGATAACGACGGTGCGCACGAAGGCCTTGACGCCGCCCTTAAGGTCGTTAAGGAACACGCCGACAGACTCAGCGCCGCCAACGCCCTGGATGATCCAGGCAAGCGTACCGAAGAAGCCCCACATAGTTGCGAAGTTGCTCATGTCGGGAGCCATGTTAGCGGGGGTAGGAGCCGTAGCGAACTCGACGCCGCCAAAGGCAGCAGCCAGGGACAGCAAGATGAACACGGCAGTCAGGCCGAGAGCCGCGGTCGAGCCGAAGGAGGAAATGGAGCCGATCCACTTAGCGCCCTTGGTCGAAACCCACGTGGCGATAGCAAAGACGACGATCTCGATAATGGTGATCCACAGCTGCGAGAGCTCAGCATTGGCACCAAAGAACACGTAGCTCGCGTAGATGATGACGTTGGGCAGGACGGACGCAAAGTAGAACAGGTTAACGAACCAGTAGCTAAATGCCGTCAGGAACGCCCAGCGACCACCCATCGAGGTCTTAACCCATGCGTACACGCCAGACTCGGAGTCCCTGTTGAGGCCGACGAACTCAGCGGTAACCAGGGTATAGGGGACAAAGTACAAAAGCGTGGCGAAGAAGAACGACGGCGCAGCTGCCAAGCCGATGGCCGCGTTGTTGTTGATGATGTTCTTGATACCGAACACGGCGGCGACCGTCATGCCCAGCAGAGCGAACGAACCGATCGTTCCTCGTTTTTCAGAGCTCATAAGCCCTCCCAATCATCCGTTATATCTCATCTAAAACCGTCCGGACTGCAAGCGCAATCGTGGACGGCGCACCTGCTAAGGGGAATGGGGAAAAGGGAGTCAACAAAGCCATCCCCCTTAACGGCGCGAAGCAAACGTCCAAACGGACGAATACTACTTGTTGGGGAAGGAATAACCTTCAACCGTCACGTGCAGTACCACGACGCGGGGATCCGCGGAATCGGCCACGACACGGTAGGCCTCGTCGATCTCGACGACGGCAACGCCGCCGGCGGGAATCGTCACGGTCTCCCCCGTACCCTCAAAGCGCTCGCGATCGTCGATATCGCTGTAGGCGCGCGTGCAGGTAAGATCCGTCTTGGAAGCCACCTCGACGGTCAGGTCGCCATCGAGCGGGGCGAGCACGGCATGGTAGCGACGGTGACCGACCAGATCGGCGGTAGCTGCCTCGTGGGCGTTCACCCACCAGTACACCAACGAGTCGCCGATGGAGTAAGCCACGTCGTGCTGCAGGCCGGCAACACCATCGAGCGCCTGGCCGGTGCGCATCCACTTCTTGACAGACTTCATCTGAGCGTCGAAATCGGCGCGCGAGTTAAAGACATGCATGACTTATGCCTCCTTAATGGGTGCCAGCGCCTGAGCCAGATCGGCAGACGTCAGCGGTCGCAGGGACACCTCAAAGCTGAAGCTCTCAAAACGGGTGCGATAGGAATCGAGTACCTCGGAACCCCAAGAGTTCGAGCCAAGGCCGAGCAGCTGGTCGTTGATGTTGACCGTGACCGTATCGCCCTTGACAAGGTCGTAGACGTGCTTGGCGTTATCGATTGCCTCGCAGCTATAGGGCCATGCCGAGAACGAGAACGGGTTGGAGGCGGCATCAGCCGGACGAGTCACCAACACGCCGTCACCGTGACTGGAGCGCAGGGCAACCCAGCGGGTACCCTCACGGTTGGCGCAGTCCTGAGGCATAACGTAGGGCGTGAACATGTCGTCGACCGTAGTGCGGTAATGACCGACCGGGTTGGCGCGCAGCGAGTCCGGATAGTTCTCGCCCGGGCCGTGGCCATACCACTCGACGGCACGATCACAACCGGGAACCTCGAAGGAGATGCCGATGCGCGGGATAATGTCCGAATAGTCGCCGTAGGGCTCGCCGGAAACCTTGAGGTCGACGCGACCGCTCGGAAGCACGGTGTAGACGAGCTCGACGCGCATGCCGAACGCGCGGACGGGAGGAGCGACACGCTGGCTCACGGTAACGACGACCGCATTGCCGTCCTGCTTCCAAGAAACCTTGCGGGTAGACGTCTGCATCACATCGATGAAGTTGTCCTTCCACAGGGAGTCATACTCCTGGGCGTGGTTATCGACGAGCGGATGCCAAAAACCAACCTGGGGACCGGAGGTCATGACGTCGCGGCCGGATGCCTTCCACTCGCTCACGGTACCGTTGACCTTGCTGAAGGTCAGCTCGCCGTTGAGGGAGTGAATGCGAATCTCCTGCTCGGTCTCCTCAACCGTAAGCTCAGGACGAGTGGGAGCCGCGATGGCCGGCGCCGGATGGTTTGCGATGGCAAACTGGCTTGCGCCCAGCTGGAACATCGGCTCGCACCAGGTGTGAACCGCCATGGTATAGGCGTGCACGGTCAGCAGGGTCTCGCCCACTGCAGCCTCGCGAATCACCAGTGGCAGCTGGACGGACTCGCCGGGGGCAACCGCACCGGGCATGAGCGTCTTGCGGCAGACCACGTCGCCGTCCACCAGGGTCTCGGCCGACAGGCAAACATCTTCGAGGGTGGTAAACCAACGCTTGTTGGTGACGGTCAGCTCGCCCGCCTCGGCGTCATAAGCCATGCGGACCGGGCAGATGACCTGGCCGTACTCGGTAAGGCCCGGGCTCGGCTGCTGCCAGGGGAACACCATGCCGTCGATGCAGAAGTTGCTGTTGTTGGGGTAATCGCCGTTGTCGCCGCCATACATGTCGTAGGCAACGCCGTCCTCGGTCACAGCAGCCAGACCGTGATCGCACCATTCCCAAATAAACTGGCCCTGGATGCAATCCCAGCGATCGAAGACCTCTTGGTACTCGGACAGGCCTCCGGGACCATTACCCATGGAGTGGCCGTACTCGCAGTTGATGCGCGGCTTGGGGAACGGATGCTCGCCAAAGTCGTTCATCTGCGACACGCGGGAGTACATCGTGGAAATGACGTCGACGGTATCGGCGTTGCGATCCTCCTCGTAGTGGACCGGACGACCGTCGAGCTCGTGAGCTTTGGCGTACATCGCGCGGATGTTGCAGCCATAGCCGCTCTCGTTGCCCATCGACCACATGATGATGCACGCGTGGTTGCGCTCCTGCATCACCAGGCGCTCAACACGGTCAACGTAAGCCGGCTCCCAGGCAGGGTCGTCGGTGACCAGGGCGATATTGCCGATATTCTCGAAGCCGTGGCTCTCCATATCGGTCTCGGCGACCAGCATGATGCCGTACTCGTCGCACAGCTCGTAGAAGCGCGGGTCGTTGGCGTAGTGGGACGTGCGCACCGCGTTGATGTTGTGCTGCTTCATGAGCTCCAGGTCACGGCGCATGCGCTCGAGGCCCACGGCGCGGCCCTTGTGATCGTCGTGATCGTGGCGGTTGACGCCATGCATCTTAAAGTAGGTGCCGTTGAGGTAGATATGATTGCCCTCGACCGTCACCTCGGCAAGACCCTGGCGATGCGGAACGTACTCGCTGACCTCGTCGCCGTCGTAGACCTCAAGCGTAAGGTCATAGAGGAAGGGGTCCTCGGGGTTCCAGAAGTGGGCATCGGCAACGCTGCACTCGGCATGGCCGTCGACGCACTCGCCTGTAGCGACCACATTCTGACCATCGCTGAGCGTATACACAACGCGGCTTGCGCCCTCGGCAACCGTATCGAGCGTGATCAGGGCGCATCGCCCTCGCGGTGCGTGCGGGACCTAAAGTCGACCAGATGCGCGGCGGGACGCTGCATGAGGTACACATCGCGGAAGATGCCCGACGCCCACCACATGTCCTGGTCCTCGATGTAGCTACCATCGCTGTACTGCAGAACCTTGACCGCAAACAGGTTGTCGCCCTCGACGAGCGCGTCGGTCACGTCAAACTCGGCGGACAGGCGCGAACCCTTGGTCATGCCGATAAACTTGCCGTTGACATACAGCTCGCCGTAGCTCTCGATACCGTCGAAGCGAATGATCTCGCGAGCGCCGGCAGGCACGGCGGGAAGGTTGACGATGCGCTGGTAGACGCCCGTGGGGTCGTCGGAGGGAACGAACGGCTGATCCACCGGGAACGGAAAACCCTCATCGGTGTAGGCAAGGTTACCATAGCCGTCTACCTGCCACAGGTGCGGAACCTCCACGTGATCCCACTCGGGCTCGTACGTGCAAAGCGCCTCGTTGGAGACGGCCGCGGGGCCCTCAAAAAGGCGGAACTGCCACGAGCCGGACAGCTGGACAAATCCGCGCGACAGCTCGCGGCTGTACGTAGCGGCGAGATCGGCGGTCTCATAACCCATAAAGTACGCATGGGGTGCCAGGCGGTTCCTGTGGGTGAGCGCTTGGTTTTCCCAATCGTTAATGGCGTCCATGGTGATGCTCCTTCGTCATCGTAGTGCTTCTTTGTGCAACCGGTTGTCCTTATCTTACGGGCGGTGCAAAAATCTGTGCAACCGGTTGTCCGCCGAACGGTCGATTTTGCCGGATTAACGGTGCAACCGGTTGTACAACCATGCTACTTATGTCACCCTAAGCTTAGGTACACAGCACAGGGCATCATTCTTGAACTCTCAGACAACTGTCGCGCCTGCCCATGTCTCGCCCATACATGCCGTGCTCAGTCGCAGTTTGATTGCAAAACGGCACCGGTCACCGGATACCATGAACGCTGTTCAGGCGCACTATAGTAAGCTGTATCCGCACCAGCCCGTATCAGTAACAACATCGACCGCATTTTCCAGGAGACGCCATGACCCAACCAGTTCGCACCGCACCGACGCTTGCCGAGGTTGCTGCAGCTGCCGGTGTTTCGCGCTCCACGGCATCGCGTGCCCTCAACGACTCCCCCCGCATTAGCGAGGAAACTAAAAAACGCGTCCGCGCGGCTGCCAAGGAAGTCAATTTTGTACCCAACGCACGCGGCCGGGCACTCGCCGTCGGTCGCACGGAAATTATCGCCGTACTGGTTACCGAGCCTTTGAGCGAGCTGTTTAGCGATCCCACCTACAGTGAGTTTTTAAGCGGTATTACCGAGGAACTTTCGGAGTCGTCTTACCTACCCGTGATCTTGCAGGCATCTTCCTCGCATGAGCGCAATCGCGCACGCGAGCATTTTGAGCGCCGCTCGTTTGACGCCGTCATCGATGTCTCGCCCTACAAGGGCAGTGAGCTGCTCGAGGTGCTACGCGAGCTGGGCGTGCCCACTGTGTTATGCGGCCAGCTCGAGGGCCATCCCTATCGCGACGTGTTCTCGACGGTCTACTCCGACGACGAAGAGGGCGGACGCTTTGCGGCGCTCGCCATGAAAGATCGCGGACGCAAGGACATCGTTGCCGTGCTGGGGCCGCAGGATAACCCCGCCGTCGTCGACCGCCTTCGCGGCTACCGTGCAATTTTGGGCGAAAGCCTTCCGGATGAAAATGTCATCTATACCGGATGGAGCAGCGGAGACGGCTACCAAGCCACGCGGCGGCTGCTCGCGCGCGAAATACATGCCGACGGCGTGCTATGCGGATCGGACCGTATCGCAACCGGCGTTATCGCCGCATTCAACGAAGCGGGAATTAGCGTACCCAAGGACGTTTCGATTGTGGGCTTCGATGACCACGAGGTCGCAGCTCGTAGCGTCCCCGCGTTGACGACCATTCGTCAGCCGCTTCGCGAGGAAGGCCGCATGGCCGCAGACATTGCGCTCGATATGATCAACGGCGCCGCGCCCACCACCACTGTCATGCACATGCAGCTCGTTCAGAGAGACTCGCTATAAGAAACCTGGGCAGGGCTTTCCGCGACGTCCGGTCACCCCATGCCCTCACAACCTCGGCGCATAAAAAACGAGGGAAGGCACGCGTCCTTCCCTCGTTACGGGCAATATGTAGCCGCTTGCCTACATCAGGCGCAGGCTGACGTCCTTGAGCTGGGCGCCGGAAACAGCACTCGGGGCGCCCGACATGGAGGTCGGAGCCGCTGGCCGTCGTTGGGGAACGCCATGACGTCGCGGATGGAGTCGGAGCCGGTGAGCAGCATGCACACGCGATCCAGGCCCAGAGCGAAACCGCCCATCGGGGGTGCACCAAACTTGAGCGCCTCCATGAGGAAGCCGAACTGCGACTCGGCGCGCTCCTCGGTAAAGCCCAGGAGCTTGAGCATGGACATCTGCATCTCGGCGTTGTGGATACGCATACCGCCGCCGCCGGCCTCAAAGCCGTCCATGACAAAGTCGTAGGTGCACGAACCGGCTGCCAGCGGGTCGGCCTCGATCTTGGCGATGTCGGTCTCGGTCGGCAGGGTGAAGGGCTGGTGCTCGGCTGCATAGGCCTTGCGGTCCTCGTCCCAGTGGAACAGCGGGAAGTTGACGACCCACAGGAAGTCGTGACCCTCGCGCTTGATCTCGAGCGCGTTGGCCATGTGGGAACGCATACCGCCCAGGATCTCGTCGGAGAGCAGGCGCGGACCGGCGGCGAACATCACAAGGTCGCCGGGCTCGACGTTCATGTGCTCACGCAGAGCCGCCATCTCCTCGTCCGAGAAGAACTTGACGATGGGGCTGTTGATGGAGCCGTCCTCGCGGAAGGCAATCCAGGCCAGGCCCTTGGCGCCAAACGTGGAGGCCACGCCGGCGAGCTTGTCGATCTTGGCACGTGCCCAGGCACCGGTGCCCTTAGACGTTGATGGCCTTGACGACAGAGCCCTCCTCGTTTGCGGCGGTCGCGAAGACCTTGAAACTTGGAGTTGGCAAAGATGTCGGTCTAGATCGACCAGGTGCATGCCGTAGCGGGTATCGGGCGTTGTCGGAGCCATAGGTGTCCATGGCCTCCCAATAATCCATGCGACGCAGCGGCGTGGGCATCTCGACACCCATGCGGCCGAAGGCATCGGCCAGGACCTCCTCGAGCGCGCTCATGACGTCGTTCTGGTCCACGAAGGACATCTCGATATCGACCTGGGTGAACTCGGGCTGACGGTCGGCACGCAGGTCCTCGTCGCGGAAGCACTTGGCAACCTGGTAGTAGCGCTCGACGCCACCGACCATAAGCAGCTGCTTCAGGAGCTGCGGGGACTGCGGCAGGGCGTAGAAGTTGCCCGGCTGGATGCGGCTGGGGACGATGAAGTCGCGGGCGCCCTCGGGCGTGGACTTGAACAGGGAGGGCGTCTCGACCTCCATGAACTCACGGTTGTGCAGCGCCTCGCGAATGGCAAAGGTAAGTCGGAGCGCAGCTTGAGGTTGGCCATCATCTCGGGACGACGGAGGTCCAGATAGCGATAGCGCAGACGGGTGTCCTCGCTGGTCTCGATGCCGTCCTCAATCTGGAACGGCGGGGTGACGGAAGTGTTGAGCACCTCGGCATGATCGGTCAGGACCTCGATCTCGCCGGTCGCGAGCTTGGTGTTGGTGGTCTCCTCGCCACGAGCGCGCACGACACCATGGATCTTGATGGGCCACTCGGGACGCATGGTCTCGGCAATCTTAAAGGCGTCGCCGTCGGAGTGCTCGGGGTCGAAGGTGAGCTGCGTGATGCCCTCGCGGTCGCGAAGGTCGCAGAAGATAAGGCCGCCGTGGTCGCGGCGACGGCTCACCCAACCAGTGAGGGTGACCTCTTCGCCCACGTTCTCGCGGCGAAGCTCGCCGCAGGTACGGGTGTGCATGGAATGCTCGTCGATGGGACGGGTCTGGCTCATACCAGTGATCCTCCTTTATGGATCTGTGCCGCCCCGTGTCGTTCCGGGCGGCGTCGTACAGATTTGCCCAGCCTGCGTAAACCGCGCAGCCAGACATGGCGTTCTATCTTATCGCACCTGTGTCGATGTAGCCGCGAAAAAGTGACTCCTGCCCAAAGACTTGACGGAGACGAAACAATTGACGCGCCGTGGCACCCGCCCGCGCTCGTCACGTGCGACAATATGCCCCAATAAAACAGCACTCGGAAAGGACCGCCATGACTGCACGACCTCATCGTTATGGA
>ENA-OQKJ01000413-OQKJ01000413.1-human-gut-metagenome-genome-assembly--contig:-NODE-413-length-10072-cov-3.387632_pt1 | contig 10072 bp, 11 predicted proteins | sample MGYA00242647_ERZ504795 | MGnify/ENA primary metagenome ERZ504795 (study PRJEB26092, sample SAMD00036398) | human gut metagenome | host: Homo sapiens | study: EMG produced TPA metagenomics assembly of...
TAAGAGAAACCATACAAAACCTTTTCCAAACGCCGTTCGAGGGGAACCACGGACGGCGTTTTTATATATCAGCGAAAAGGAGTACGCAAATGAACCGCAAGACCACAAAAAAGGTGGATGAATCCACCCTGACAACTTTGTGCGCCGTCTGCCGAGGGGCATTTTTGGACGCAAAGGGCGTCCGGCTCCGCAGAGCCGACCCCAGGCAGCTCGTCAAGGATGTCTGCACGTATTGCCAGACACGATATGGGTTTGACTACTACGTTCAGCCCATTGTCCGTAAATCGAAAATGACCGGAAAGGAGAACCGACGTGAAACTGAGCCAGCTTAAAATTGACCCGGAGTTCCAAAGCAAAATTCCGCCGCTGCAGTTTGAGGAAGAACAGCAGCTTGAGCAGAACATCATTGCCGAGGGTCGTCTTCTGAATCCCATCGTTACATGGAATGGCTACATTCTGGATGGGCACACCCGCTACCGCATCCTGAAAAAGCACGGCTTTATCAAGTTTGAAGTGGAAGAAATCCAGCTTGCGAACAAGTACGAAGCGCTTGCATGGATCTGCAAAAATCAGCTTGGCCGCAGAAATCTCAGCCCGGAACGAAAGAAGTTTCTTCTGGGCAAGGAGTATGAATCGACCAAGCTGGCAGTGGGCGGGCAGCCCGGAAATTGCAATAAAGTAAATCGATGTGATCAAAATGATCACATCGATTCAGAAAAACGCACTTGCGAACGAATCGCCGTAGAACACGGTGTTGGGTCTGCGACAGTACGACGTGCCGAAAAGTATTCACGAGGCATTGATGCTGCGGAAGAAGCGGTGCCCGGTGCGCAGGAAGAGATCCTGACCGGGCATATCAAGGCGACGGATGAACAGATCGTAGCGCTTGCTTCAATTCCAAAGGAAGAACGCCCGGCAATTCTTGAGGAACTCAAGAAGAAAAAGAGTGACCGTGATGATACGGTCCTCGAACGTCTGAAGCCGAGCAAGCCACCACCGAAGCCAAAGCCTGCGCCGCAGAAGAAAAAGCCAACGGCAACGGAAAACAACACGGCGTCGCAGGCAGAACAGCCGGAAACGTCGGTACAGGCACCGATCACCGAGTCCCCGCCGGAAGAGGAAATTGAGCCGACCAGCAATGCGCCACCAAGTTTTCTTCAGAGCATACAGGGGCATAAACGGCACTTGTCCGAAGAAGACAAGGCCCGACTGAAAGCCTCGGTGGATGCCCGTTACAAGGATAAAGCAACAGCAACCGGCTCCATCATGCTGTGCGAACTGCAGGGAGCAACGGAAGAGTTTATCTTTCGGTGGAATGTTATTTTCCAAGAACACCCGGATGTTCTGACCGATAAAACCTGTCGAAAAACCATTTTTGAACTGCTTGACCGGATAACAAACTATCTGAAAACCATAAAGGAGGAAAAGTTATGATGAATTCCAATCTGAACCTGAACACTTTGCCTGAATGCAAGTTTGCCTATCGGATGGTAAACAGTGCACTGCTGATCCCGTGTATTGAATATCAGCGTATGCTGCGGATGGAGAAGGTTTCGCAGATCGCGGAAAACTTCTCGGAGTACATCGCGAACGAGCCGAAGGTCAGCTACCGGGATGGGCGCTTCTATGTTTTTGATGGGCAGAACACGGTGGAAGCCCGTCGAACCTGTAACGGTGGCAAGGATGTGACGATTCGCTGCAAAGTCTTCTACGGCCTTACCAAAGAAGACGAAGCAACGCTGTTTGCGATTCAGACGGGCAATGCTACCTGCCTGACGGCGGGCGAACGCCTTCGTGCAAATCTGGTGGCCGAAAACCCGGATGCACTTTACTTGTGGGGATCACGTCGAATGCCGGTGTGGAATTTGCCTATGACGGCATCCGGGCACCCTGGAAAATCTACTGCATCGAAACGGCATACGAGCTGTACAAGCAGTATGACTGTGAGCGCTACGTCGAGATGCTTCGCATCATCAACGAGGCGTGGAAGGGCAATGTGGATTCCTACCTTGCCGGTGTAATCCGGGGTGTGGCCCGCTTCATCTCCGTATACGAAGGCGAGTACAGCCGGGAGCGCCTGGTGCAGCAGCTGGCGAGGACACATCCGAAAACCATCACGCAGCTGGCTCAGAAAGACACCGGCAGTTCTGCAAACCGCCACATGCGGCAGATTCTCCGCATCTATAACGGTGCCAGCCGTGAGATGAGCCAGCCGCTGAAAAACTGACAATTTCGTTCTACCTCCTGAACAACAGCCGTCGTGGTATCCGTCTGCGGCGGCTGTTTCTTACATAAAAAGGAGGTTGATTTTTATGTTACCGAACAATTGGAGATATCTCAGAGGGGACATCTACTATGCAGACATGGAGCCGCATATCGGCTCGGAACAGGGCGGGAAACGCCCTGTGGTAGTTCTGCAGAACAACATTGGAAACCGTCATTCGCCTACATTGATCGTTGCAACTGTTACCACCCGGACGGAAAAGAAGAAAAACCAGCCAACCCATGTGCTGGTGGATTCCAACCCGGCCTTTGAAGAACCGTCCATGATTCTTCTGGAGCAGATCTTCACAATCGATAAATCCCGCATCGAACGCTTTATGGGCTATGCCAGCAAGGCTGAAATGCTCCGCATTGATATGGCTTTGCTGGTCAGTCTGGCTCTGAACGTTCTGAGCGGAAACCGCAGCGAATAGCGGACAACCAGTAACCCGTAAAAATGAGGTGATAGCGATGCAACCGGAGGTGAGTGAGCCATGCGAAAGAGTGCCCCCATTGAAGTGGTGGTACATTACCCCAAAACGAAAGAGGGATGGGACGAACTCGGAAAACGGTCGCAACCGCCCACGCCAACTATGTGATCGAAAAAATCGACCGTCTGAACTGCCCCACATGGCAGAAGCTCGAATTGCTGCAGGCGGTGATCGATACTACCAAAGGAACCTACAAATCCAAGGAACACCAAAAGCCCGGCTGGCAGCCGAGCCGATAAACAAAGCCCCACGCTCAACATATGCTTTTCTGCTCTGACCGGAGACAGTCAGATTCAGAGGCGGTGTTGAGCGTGGGGCTTTTTGTGTTACATAAGTCTTTTGAAATACGGCTGACACAACAAAACTGTTGATTGTTGGCAGCCAATATGGCATCCTGTGACATTGCGTAACACGCAAAACAGTTCCGCTTTTTGCTGAAAGAGCGTATCGAAACCGTCCTGATGGAGCAGCAGAAAAAGCTTTTTGAAAAGTAAAAGCTCTTGCGTCCCGTGAAAAAAGAAGGTAATATAAATACAGAGCAAGACACAGAACGCAGGGAGGGATGAAAACCATGTTTTACGAGATCATGCACCGGGAAAGCTGTGTGGCACAACTCAGCACGACAGGGGAATGCAGGGTCTGCCTCGAGGATTTCATGCCCTATGATCTGGTTCTGGTGGAATCGGATGATTTTGACGAGCGCATCAATAATGTAACGAACTTTTACTATTGGTGCGCCTCCCGGATGTTGACGTTGGATCGCACTTACGCCAAGGAAATCCTGAACAGTATCGGTGCATCTCAGAGTGTTACGGACAGGGAACGAGCACAGATTGCATTATCCTACCATTGTCTGTCTTTGCTGGATGTGTTCTGGGTGAAAGAAGAAAACGAGAAGATTCGATTCGAGGATATCAACCTTTTTGCACACTCCTTAAGCAATGCGCTTGTGGATATTGCGCTGCGGGGGCACCAAATGACGGTGACCAACGCCCATCTTTTGGCAAATGACCTGTCTACGGGCGGCTTGTACCCCAAGGCGTGGGTGCGAAAAGAGGATGGCTTCTATCTTTACAAGGATGGTGGCAGGGAAGCGGTGGAACGTGAAGTGCTGGCAAGCAAAATCTGCCGGTGCTTTGACTGCCATCAGGTACTGTATGAGCGGGGGATGTTTGAAAATGAGCCGGTTTCCATCAGCAAAATCATGACATCTCAGCGATACAGTCTTGTGACCTATGCAGCCTATGACGTCTACTGCACGAACCATGATTGGAACACGCTGGATAAGATCTTAGAGTTGGATGCTCCCGGCTACTATATGATGAACATTCTGGATTATCTGGTGGGCAATACCGACCGTCATTGGGAAAATTGGGGTCTGCTGGTAGACAACGAAACCAATCAGCCCATCCGTCTGCATGACCTGATGGACTTCAACCGGGCGTTTCAGCAGTACGACACGCCAGAAGGCGCAAACTGTCTGACCGTGGGAAAACGCCATCTGAGCCAAAAAGATGCTGCAGTGGAAGCGGTGCGGAACATCGGACTGAACCAAGTCCGTCAGGTGGAGCACACCGTATTCTCCGAGCATCCGGCATGGAAAGCAACGTTTGAAGAACGACTGCGTGTTTTACGGAACGCCATGTAAGTCAGAGCGAATAAAGGAACCGCTCTCTCGGCTCCAAAAAATCCATTTTGACGTAGATGCGTCATTGCGTGAAAGAGGTGGATTCTCTTTTCCATCCCAAAATGCGCTGGGGAGAGGATAGCATTTTCAATGCAGCGGCTTGCATAAGTGGAAAACCGCGCCTTGCGTGTGGCATCAAAGGTATCTACCGCTTTCATCAGCCCGATGGTGCCGATGGAAACAAGATCCTCTTGATCACCCGGCAGGGCGTAATATTTTTTTTACGATGTGCGCCACCAGCCGCAGATTGTGGCGGATCAGCTTTTCCCGGGCGGCGGCATCTCCGGCGTGCAGGGCGCTGAAAGCGGCGGCTTCTTCCCGGGCTGTGAGCGGACGCGGAAAGCAGCCGCTTTCCAGATGGAGCGCCAGAAACAGAAATTTTGTGGCGAAAAATTGTAGTAAGGTCAGCAGCACACGATATCCCTCCCGGTACATAGTTGTTAGATTGTATGAGCCGGGGCGCGGATAGTTGCCGGAGAAGCCTTTTGTGCGCAGCAGCTTTTCTGCGAGGGAAAAGCGTGGTATACTGAAGGGGATAACTCGTAATTTGTGGAGGGGAGCCTGATGAAAGAAAAGACTTGTCAAACTCGGTGCGGAACGATTCGGTATTGGGTAAGTGTGTCAAACCCGGATACAATTACGCTTGTTTTTCTGCCGGGGTTGACTGCGGATCATAGATTGTTTGATAAGCAGATTCAGTATTTTGAGAGCAGGTATAATGTTATCGTCTGGGATGCGCCGGCACAGGGTTCCTCATGGCCGTTTCGGTTTGATTTTGATCTGTTCGACAAGGCAAAATGGCTGAACGATATCTTAATCCGTGAAGGAATCACAAAGCCTGTCATTGCTGGGCAGTCCATGGGTGGATATGTGGGACAGGCTTATGCACAGCTTTACCCAGACAAAATGACGGGTTTTGTCTCCATTGACTCTGCACCGCTGCAACGAAGCTATGTGACGGCAGTTGAGATATGGCTTTTGAAACGGATGGAGCCGGTATATGCTCACTATCCGTGGAAATGGCTCCTGAAATCGGGGTCGGAAGGCGTTGCTACGTCTGATTACGGTAGAAATCTCATGCGTGAAATGATGCTGACTTATGACGGAAACCAGAAACGCTATGCACAAATTGCCGGACATGGTTTTTCGATTTTGGCAGCGGCCATAGAAAAGAATCTGCCGTATGAGATCAAGTGCCCGGCTTTATTGACTATGCGGCACACAAGATCAACGCAGGTTCGTGTATACGGTACAACAAAGCATGGCATCGCAATACGAAAATCCCATTTGACGTGGATCGAAGGAGCAGGGCATAATTCCAATACAGACAAACCCGACAGGTGAATCGGCTGATAGAAGAATTTGCTGCAAATATTTTATAACAGGAAACTTAGCAATTCAACTTTTAATGTAGCAGCAACAGCGTTGAATTGCGTATCGCAAATATGCTGTTTGAATGTTGCACTAATTTCTTGACTTGTGATTAGAAAAGTTCACCGCAAAACACACTTCGGGAGGTGCGAGGAATGAACTTCTGGAAAAAGTTGTTTGCCGGCATGGGCTTTGTGTGCGGCTTTCTGGTCTTTGAAACCATGTCGCTGGCGTATCGCAACTCCAGCCGCCGTCATAAAAACCGCAAGGGGCGCTGCCGACGCAATAGTTCTTGGGACACGCTTACCCGGTACATGATCTTTGCGTGGATCTACGATGGTGTGAAGAAAGCAGGGAACAGGTGGGCAGACGGTACTACCGCCGCACCGGGAGCGAGTTCCGACCGTCCTGCGATTCCGACACAAGAAGTAATCCCTTTGAACCTGCAAAAGCCGCCCTGAAAACCACAGATGCAGCACAGCCCAAAAAGCAGCGGTCGCCTCCGTCTGCACCGAAAACGACTGCAAAGACCGCATCGGCATCCACGGCAGATAGGCTGAAAGTCCCTGCTGCGGAGGCAAGGCCGCCCCGTGAAACAACGGTGAAACCTGCCCCTGCGGCAGAAAAGCCCTTGCCGGACGCTGTGCCGGATACCGAAAACCTACCTGTCCCGGAGCCAAAAACACCGCAGGAGGTGGAGGCGGAGCGTCAGCAGAAGCTTGCCCGGCTGCGCACCGAGCTGCGGGAGCAGGTCTGCGCCATCCATGCAGACGTGACCCTGCCGCCCGACAGGGAGCAGGGAAGCGAGGCAACGGAGCAGCAGCTGCACATTCTGCTGTACCAGACCGATGTGCCGGAGTCGGAGCTGAACGCCGCCCTGTCCGACCTGCGTACCCAGCGCAGGCGGGAAAAAGCCCAGTATCAGGGCGCACCCTTTGCGGATGTGTTTCAGGTGGAGCTGATTTTATCAGAGGAGGACAGCGACCGGGCCTGCATCGTGGATGTAGGGGACACCGGCAGGAGCTATGTGATTCCATGGAGCAGCATCCCGCAGGAACTTCAACAGCCGCTGCGCCGCTATGTGGCACAGGCAGACGGAAAGCTCTGCGGCTATTGCAAAGAGGACCTCTGCAATACCGAAAACGGACGGATGATCGTGGAGCTGTATCTGGGCAAGCAGGAACATCACGTTTCAAGGATCTTGTATTGAAATAGCTGCACAACCGCAGCGATTGGGTTGAAAATAAGGCTGAAGCCCCAATTGCTCCAGCCAATGTCAGAGTTTCTTAATTGTTCATCAAAAATACGTTGGTACGTTTTACACTGTGACGATTCAAAAAACAGAGGAGAGATATTTTACTATGATCTACAAAAAGCGATACGGTCAACCGTTTGATACCGAAAGTGTAGTGGGTTCTTTTTTGCCCATGATGGAAACGATACCCTATCTGACCAAGGAGCCGGATGGCTTCTCCTATGCCATGGAGCCGCAGGATGTTCTGTATGGTCTTGGCGAGAACGTCCGTGGTATCAACAAGCGCGGGTGGGTGTACGAAAGCAAATGCTCCGATGACGGCAACCATACCGAGGGCAAATCCTCGCTGTACGGTGCTTATAATTTTATGATCGTGTCCGGCAAGGATACATTTGGCTTTTTTATCGACTACCCGGGCAAGGTCACCTTTGACTGCGGCTACACCGACATGGATACCTTACGCATCACGGTGGCCGAGGAAAATTACGATTTCTACATCATTGAGGGCGAAAGCCTGACCGATATTGTACACCAGTTCCGCCAGTTGGTGGGGCGCAGTTATATTCCGCCCAAATGGGCTTTTGGCAACGCCCAGAGCCGCTGGAGCTACATGAACGAGGACGAGGTCCGCGAGGTGGTGGCAAATTACCGTGCCAATCATATGCCGCTGGACGCTGTGGTTTTGGATATTGATTACATGGAGCATTACAAGGACTTTACGGTGGATGCGCAGCGCTTCCCGCGTTTTGCAGACTTTGCCGCCGAGATGAAAGCGCAGGGCATCCATCTTGTCCCCATCATCGATGCAGGAGTCAAAATCGAAGAGGGATATGATGTGTACGAGGAGGGCGTGAAAAACGGATACTTCTGCACGAATCAGGATGGCACCCCCTTTGTAGCCGGTGTGTGGCCGGGACGGGTACACTTCCCCGATATGCTCAACCCGGAAGCCCGCGCTTGGTTTGGCAGTCAATATAAAGTTCTGCTGGATCAGGGGATCGAGGGCTTCTGGAACGATATGAACGAGCCTGCTATCTTCTACGCAGAGGAAAGACTGAAAAAGACCTTTGCTAAAATTGGGGAATACGACAAGCAAAACCTGGATATTTCCAGCTTTGCTGCTTTTACCGGCATGGTGGCAGAGCTTTCCAACAACGAAAACGATTATAAGACGTTCTACCACAACACCAAGCAGGGGCGTATGCGGCACGACAAGGTACATAATCTTTTTGGTTATAACATGACCCGTGCTGCAGGCGAGGCTTTTGAGCAGCTGGAGCCGGACAAGCGCATTTTGATGTACTCCCGTTCTGCCTGCATCGGGATGCACCGGTATGGCGGCATCTGGACTGGCGACAACCATTCTTGGTGGAGCCACATTCTGCTTGCGCTGCACATGATGCCCTCCCTGAATATGTGCGGCTTCCTGTACGAAGGCCCCGACATTGGCGGCTTTGGCAGCAATACCACGGAGGATCTGGTGCTGCGCTGGTACGGCATGGGCATCTTCTCTCCGCTGCTGCGGAACCACTCTGCCAACGGCACTCGCCGGCAGGAACCCTACCGCTTTTAAGAACAAGGCCGCCTTTGCCGGTATTTTACAACTGCGCTACCTGCTGCTGCCCTACATTTACAGCGAGTACATGAAGGCTGCTCTGCACGACGGCATGTACTGTATGCCGTTGGCGTTCGCCTTCCCGGAGGACGACTTTGCCCGCCGGGTGGAGGATGAGGTGATGATCGGTGAAAGCCTGTTGATCGCCCCGGTATATGAGCAAAATGCCCGAGGTCGGTATGTTTATCTGCCGGAGGAGATGCTGCAGGTGCGGGTAAAGTGCAGCGAAAGCAACCGCATCGAAACCAGCGTGCTGCCAGCAGGCCATCATTACATTCCGGTGGAGCTGGATGAAGTGGTGTTCTTTTTGCGCAAGGGACACCTTCTGCCCCTTGCCAAGGACGGCAAAAAGATCCAGAGCGTTGCCGATGTGGATTTTGCAGATCTGCGCCTGCTTGCCTATGCTCCCGATGGTGCATCCTATGAATACTATACCGATGACGGCGAGACAAGGGATTATGATAAGCCGGAACATTTTGTGCATATCACGCTGGATGCGGATGGAAACGCAAAGAGTGATCGTGCTACGGTCAAAGTAGAAGGATAATCGTCAGTCATTACGCAGTTCTTACAGAGTGACAGCGTTTCAGCTTGAAATGCTGCCACTCTTTTTTGTTGTCTGTATCACAGATAAAATAGCGTTCCATCTTGAAAACAGCGTAAAGATTTATTATAATAAGATAAATAGTTGTGATTTTTGCAAAGGAGGGCTGAATCATGGCAGCACAGCGCACCTATCTGGCAATCGACCTGAAAAGTTTCTATGCCTCGGTGGAGTGCGTAGACCGTCATCTGGACCCCCTGACCACCAATCTAGTGGTGGCGGACGCCTCCCGCACCGAAAAGACCATCTGCCTTGCGGTGTCGCCGTCCTTAAAAGCCTACAAGATACCCGGCAGAGCACGGCTGTTTGAAGCCGTTCAGCGGGTGAAAGAGGTCAACGCTCAGCGGCTGCAAACTGCAATCCGGCAGCAAAAGGCAGTCCGGGGAGAAGATGGCAAGTACCACTTTGCCAGCACCTCTTTTGATGCCAATGCCCTGAACGCAGACCCGACGCTGGGGCTGAGCTACATTGTTGCGCCGCCCCGGATGCAGCGGTATCTGGACGTTTCCACCCAAATCTACAAAACTTATCTCAAATATGTGTCCCCGGCAGACATCTACCCCTACTCCATCGACGAGGTTTTTATTGATGTGACGGGCTATCTGCCCTATTACCACATGAGCGCCCATGAACTTGCCATGACCATGGTGCGGGAGGTGCTGTACAACACCGGCATCACCGCAACGGCAGGCATCGGCACCAACCTCTACCTTGCAAAGCTGGCCATGGACATTGTGGCAAAGCACATCCCGGCAGACAAAGATGGTGTCCGCATTGCGGAACTGGA
>ENA-OQKJ01000414-OQKJ01000414.1-human-gut-metagenome-genome-assembly--contig:-NODE-414-length-10047-cov-1.632560_pt1 | contig 10047 bp, 12 predicted proteins | sample MGYA00242647_ERZ504795 | MGnify/ENA primary metagenome ERZ504795 (study PRJEB26092, sample SAMD00036398) | human gut metagenome | host: Homo sapiens | study: EMG produced TPA metagenomics assembly of...
GCCGGACGTTTCGACCGACAAATCCATGTAGATTTACCTGATCTGAACGAACGTAAAGAAGTATTTGGTGTACACTTGCGCCCCATCAAAATAGACGATACGGTAGATGTAGACTTACTGGCACGCCAGACACCCGGATTTTCGGGTGCAGACATTGCCAATGTATGTAACGAAGCAGCTTTGATAGCCGCCCGCCACGGCAAGAAGTTCGTCGGAAAGCAAGACTTCCTGGATGCCGTAGACCGTATTGTGGGGGGATTAGAAAAGAAACCAAAATCACTACCGAAGCCGAACGCCGTTCCATTGCTATACACGAAGCCGGCCATGCCAGCATCTCCTGGTTACTGGAATACGCCAATCCGCTGATTAAAGTAACCATTGTACCCCGTGGACGCGCTTTGGGCGCGGCTTGGTATCTGCCGGAAGAACGGCAAATCACCACTAAGGAACAGATGCTCGATGAGATGTGTGCCACCTTGGGAGGACGTGCCGCCGAAGACCTATTCTTAGGTAGAATATCCACCGGAGCCATGAATGACTTGGAACGCGTGACAAAGCAGGCGTACGGTATGATTGCCTATCTGGGTATGAGCGAAAAACTACCCAACCTCTGCTATTATAATAATGAGGAATATTCCTTCAACCGCCCGTATAGCGAAAAGACTGCGGAATTGATTGACGAAGAAGTGAAGCAGATGGTTAATGAACAGTACGAACGTGCCAAGAAAATATTGTCCGAAAACCAAGAAGGGCACAACCGGCTGGCACAACTGCTGATTGACAAAGAAGTAATCTTTGCCGAAGACGTTGAACACATCTTTGGGAAACGTCCATGGGCTTCCCGTTCGGAAGAAATCAGTGCAAACAAGACTGCTGCCGAGCTGAAAAAAGCGGAGCAAGAAGAAGAGCAAAAAGCCATAGAAGCAGAAAAGGAAGTTAAGGAAGAAGAAAAGCATGAAAAATAACTTTATCCAACGTGCCGTTACCGGCGTGTTATTCGTCATAGTATTGGTGGGCTGTATTCTTTACAGCCCCCTTTCGTTCGGTATACTGTTCACCATTATCAGCGCACTGAGCGTACATGAGTTTGCCCAATTAGTCAGCAAGAGCGGCGAAGTAAGCATAAACAAGACCATCACTGCATTGGGGGGAGCCTACCTTTTCCTTGCATTGATGAGTTTCTGTACCCAGCAGTCTGTAGGAGCACGAGTATTCCTTCCTTATTTGGGACTATTGCTCTACATGATGATTTACGGAACTTTACCTCAAGAAAAAGAATCCGAGGGTAACTGGGCCTACTCCATGCTAAGCCAATTGTACGTGGCACTCCCCTTTGCCCTGCTGAACGTACTTGCTTTTCAGAATTCCCCGGAAACGAGCAGTGTGACCTACAACCCTATTCTACCGCTTTCCATTTTCGTATTTATCTGGTTGAGCGATTACAGGTGCCTATTGCGTAGGTTCGCTGATAGGCAAACACCGTCTGTTCGAACGTATCTCACCTAAAAAATCCTGGGAGGGCAGCATCGGCGGCGGAATATTCTCCATCGCTTCCTCTCTTGGCTTTGCACATTTCTTTCCTTTTATGCCAGGATGGCAATGGGTAGGTCTGGCAATCGTTGTCGTCATTTTCGGCACTTGGGGCGATCTGACCGAATCACTCATGAAACGCCAATTGGGCATCAAGGATTCCGGTAACATTCTGCCGGGGCATGGAGGGATGCTCGACCGTTTCGACAGTGCCCTGATGGCAATTCCTGCAGCAGTTGTTTATCTATATGCCTTGACGATGTTCTAACGACGGCTCACATGACCAAACTTACATAAAACAAATATAAAAAGAGCACCCGGGCAAGATGAATGACATCAAAATCCCGGGTGCTCTTTCTAACTATATACTCTCGCAAACTCTTTCTTACTTCAACTGCATATTGGACAAATCCACATTAGTAGTCAGCTTTTCATTACTCCCCGCAGTTTTCAAATCAAAGGTTACTTCCACCTCTCCATTCTCTTCTGAATTGAGTTTCAACTTGATGCCTTTGGTTTCAGAGGGGATGTCCAGACTGTTCAAGTTATAGGAGACAGCACCAGGACTACGACGTCCCGTCAGGTCATCATAATCGTTATAGCGGAGTTCCAAATGGACGTATCCATCTTCGCCATACAAAGCATCATCTTCTTGCGGACGCACCAGGCTGATGCGGTGTTTATTATCAGTCGAAGATGGCAGGTTCTGCATGAAAAAAATGTTCATATAGCCACCACTGATGGTGATATCACCTTTATATATAAACACGGGGTCATTACCAAATTCCTCTTCGGTTTCGGGAGTCAGCGTCTCCACCTCTTTCGTCAAGACGTTCTGCAGACGCAGCAGCTTCACAGCATGGTCATATCCTGCATAGTTGTCCCACAAAGGATTGAACACGGTAATCACACGCTGCCCATCCACAGCATCATACCACCCTATGTCCGTATTCACCGGCCAGAGCGTCCCCCAAACATCGCAGTTTAAATAAAAGGCATTTCCCGTAACACGCACAGTGGCCCACAAAGGCGGGGTAAAATCACCCAAAGAATATCCGTCGTTATCATCACATGATTGCAAAGCGGGCATCACTGCCAAACATATTGCCATAAATAACCAATGTAGCTTTCTCATAATCAAAGTCCTTTTCATTTGTTTCTATATAGAAAATACAAAAGCCGGGCATTTACTGCACCGGCTTTTCCCATTTTAACAAATTCTTAATTTTTCGATTATTCTTCCCTCCTCCTCAGTAATGCCACCATCTCGCGGGCAGCATGTTTGGGTGCCCCTGCCTCTCCCAGACAGGATGCCATATACTCATATCCCTCGAGCATCTGACGGCGGTATTCCTTATCGTACAAAATGCGGTTCAGCTCCGAGCGTACCTGCTCTACCGTCATGGTATCTGCAACCAGCTCTTTCACCACCTCCCGGTTGGCTATGAGATTGACCAGGGAAATGTACTTCACTTTCAGTATATGCCGTTTCAGGAAAGCGATAACCTTCCCTATCGGAGTATGGTAACATACCGCTTGCGGCACACGAAACAGAGCTGTTTCCAGCGTTGCCGTCCCCGAAGTGACCAGTGCAGCCTCTGCCTGCCTCAACAAAGGGAATGTCTTGTTGAAGATAATCTTCACGTCCACCCCACCACATAACGTTTGTAATACTCGGGGGAAATACCCGGAGCACCGGCCAGCACCAGTTGATAATCGGGAAAAGAGCTGCCGCACGAAGCATGTCGGGCAGATTGTCCTTGATTTCCTGCTTGCGGCTACCAGCCAGCAGAGCAATAACGGGTTTGGCCGAAAGTCCGTTTGCCCGGACAAAGTCGTCGAATGTCTCTGAGCTGGAAGCAAGAAAAGCCGTCACTTCATCCACTGTCGGATTGCCGACATAATGTATCGGATACCCGTGCTTCCCTTCAAAAAACTCCACCTCGAACGGTAGGATGGAGAACAGCTCATCCACATCCCGTTTAATATTCTTGATGCGGTATTCCTTCCATGCCCAAATCTTGGGAGAAATATAATAAAAGACAGGAATCCTTGTGTTGGCATGGACAAACTTGGCTATATCCAGATTAAAGCCCGGATAGTCCACCAAAATCAGCACATCCGGCTGCCACGTAACAATGTCCTCCTTGCAGCGCTTCATATTGGCAAAGATGGTGCGCAGATGCAGCAGTACGGGAATGAACCCCATATACGCCAACTCTTTGTAATGCTTCACCATCACACCGCCCACTGCAGCCATGAGGTCGCCTCCGAAGAAACGGAACTCCGCTTGCGAGTCCTCCTCCTTCAATGCAGCCATCAGATGGGAGGCATGCAGGTCGCCGGAAGCTTCACCGACAATCAAGTAATACTTCATATCAATTGATAATTGTCAATTAATTCAGAACCATGCTTTCAGTTCATCAATCAAGCCGTATGCCGTTGCATCCACCGTGGTCGGGGTGATTGCCACATAACCGTTATCAAGCGCCCAATGGTCATTCTTCTCATTTTCGGCATCGTTGTTCTCAAACTCGCCGGTCAGCCAGTAGTAATGGGCATCTCCTCTATGGGCAAAGTTTTCCCATTCATTGGTCCATTGCCCCTTGGTTTGTTCGCAAATCTTCACACCCTTCAATTCTTTGGTATCGGGGAAGTTGACATTGAGGCATGTCAACGGAGGGAGTCCTTTCTCCAATACCAGCCGGGCTATCTCGCGGATGTAAGGACCTGCAGGTTCAAAATCAGCGTTCGGCTCATGGTTGCAAAGGGAGAATCCGATGGAAGGCACTCCTTTCAGGCATCCCTCTATCACAACGCCCATCGTACCGGAATAATGCAGGTTTACAGAAGAATTGTCGCCGTGGTTGATGCCGCCTACCACCAAGTCGGGCTTGCGGTCGAGCACCGTATGAAAAGCCAGCTTCACACAATCGGTCGGCGTACCGGAACACTTGTATACCGTCAGCCCAACATCCTTACGGACCAACTGGTAGTGGATAGGTTCCGTTACAGTCAGCGCACACGCACTTCCAGAGCGAGGTGCATCCGGCGCCATTACCACAATCTCGCCCAGCGGACGGAGGAATTTGATTAACTCGCTAATACCTTTCGCAATGATGCCGTCATCATTGGAAATCAATATCAAAGGTCTCTGATTTTCCATAACTTTCTTTTTATTATCGTGCAAAAGTAGCTAAAAAGGCTTTAAACAGAATACTACAAAGATAATAATTCTTTTGTATTCAAAGATATTTTCAGAAAAGGCTAACTTTGTACCGACAATAATTGGAATATAATCATTCATAAAATCCATGCTATAATGAACACTTCTTGCCATTCTACCATTGCTGCACGCATCGAGACGGCAGCTGCCGCAATTATTCTGTTTCTAACAACCCTGACAAGCTGTGGCAGGAGCAGTTCTCCCGAGCCACTTGACCAATGGAATGACGGGACATCTACGCTTCACACGGCAGACCCGGTCATTGCAGAAGGCCGGAAGCTCTTCAACGACAAAGAATACCAAAATTTCCGACTCACCGGAGAAGCCCTCACACAACCCGGCTCCGAAGCAGGCCTCCTCTTTCATACGGACGGCGAGTCCGGTTATGAAGTGATATTCCGTAACGGAGACATCGACGGCACACGCAAGAGCGGCTCACTCGCCTCGGTGCGCAACCTCTATCGCTCACTCGCAAAAGATGGAGAATGGTTTGACTTCGAGATAACCGTACGCGGACAAAACATCATTGTCTGCATTAACGGAACCGAAGTTGTTTGTTATACCGAACCCGGACACCCATATCGCACAGAGGAGCACGCCCGGCAACTGCTGAGTCAAGGTTCCATTGCCCTGCAAGGCATACACGGCGAAGTGTCATTCCGGAATCTCGCCATCGAACGGCTTGCCAAGGAGGCACGCAACGAAGCCGACACGCTTGCTCCGGTAGACGAGCGCACGGATGAGATAATCAGGCTACAGCAGCACGATTTCCCAGTTATAGACTATCACGTTCACTTGAAAGGAGGGCTGACGAAGGAAATGGCACACGCCATGTCCATGAATTACGGTATCAACTATGGTGTCGCCCCCAATGCCGGAGAAGGAGGCGTAGGACGTATGCTGGCCGATGACAAAGAAGTGTACGACTATTTTAATGAAGTAAAAGGGATGCCATTCCTGTGCGGTGTACAAGGTGAGGGACGCAAATGGACGGCAACTTTCTCGCAGGAAGCTTTGGGGATTTTCGATTACCTGTTTACCGACGCCATGACCATCATAGACCACAAGGGACGTAATTCGCGCATCTACCGGGCCGAAGAAGCACTCTTTGATGACATTACGCTTGAACAGTATATGGACCACCTTGTCGACCAAACAGTCCTGATTCTGACCAACGAGCCAGCCGACATTTATGCCAACCCTACCTTCTTGCCCGATACTATGGCGCATGATTACGACAAGTACTGGACGGACGGACGCATTGAACGCGTATTGAATGTATTGCAACAACATGGAATCGCTCTGGAAATCAATGCACGCTACCGGATTCCCAGTTTCGAGATTATCCGTCGCGCCAAAGCACGTGGAATCAAACTCACATTCGGTACAAACAATGTCGATGCCGACTTCGGACGACTGGAATACTGCGCCGAAGCCATCAAGCAATGCGGCCTCACAGCCGACGATATATGGTTCCCGTCGATGAGCACACGCCGCTCCCGCCCCATTGTCATATACAACCGATTCGAGTAGCAGGGAACAACCGCTGTCATCTTCACCAACAGAAACGATACACCTATGGACATTCTTCTCATCATCTTGGGCATCCTCTGCCTGATTGTCGGATTGGCAGGCTGCATCCTGCCTATGATTCCGGGACCGCCCGTAGCCTATGCAGGCTTGTTGCTTCTACATTTCACGGACAAGGCGCAGTTTTCCGACCACGCAGTTACTTTTATGGCTGGCAGCAGTCGTCCTTGTACAGATACTGGATTATTTCGTCCCGATGCTGGGCAGCAAATACAGCGGAGGCAGTCGGTGGGGAACGCGCGGCTGCCTCATAGGCACCATCGTAGGGTTGTTCTTCGATGCCTTGGGGCATCATCCTCGGCCCCTTTCTCGGAGCCTTTGCCGGCGAACTGATGGGAGGCAGCAAGACAGACCAGGCCTTGAAATCGGGGCTGGGCTCGCTGCTTGGATTCTTGCTGGGCACAGTAGTGAAATGTGTGATGTGTGCGTACTTCTGCTGGGAGTTCGTCAAAGCCTTGGTCTGACACCAGCTCCTCTCCTTCTGCCCGGGAACAACTTATCCCCCGACCATCTTCCACACGGTAGTCCATCTGCATGAGATGTACATCTCGAGCAACATGAGATGCACGTTTCAAACAACACGAGATGTACATCTCATGCAAGTAGAGAGAATAGTCCAAGCCAATGTCTTCCATTGGTTTACAAATCTTAATCTTCTGCAAGCGAGACAAAAAATCAGCTTCATTTCAAGATAAATACGTATATTTGCCCACTAAACAGAGAAAGAACGCTTTACGCGCAATTTACAAGAAGAAAACAGCGGTAAACGTCTGTGAGTTATTAACAAAACAGCCGACTTATCAACCGTTTTTTGCAATCTTTCTCCAAATTTGTAGGCGCTATCCGGAATTATCACTTATTTCGCTGCCAATAAACATTGAAATTATGGGAAAAATAATTGCTATGGCTAACCAAAAGGGTGGTGTAGGCAAGACTACGACGACAATCAACCTCGCAGCCTCACTCGCCACGCTTGAAAAGAAAGTGCTCGTTGTAGATGCCGACCCGCAGGCCAATGCCTCCTCAGGATTGGGTGTGGACATCAAGCAGTCGGAATGTACTATCTACGAGTGCATTATTGACCGTGCAGACGTACGCGAGGCCCTTCATGACACGGAGATAGACACACTGAAGGTAATCTCCTCCCACATCAATCTGGTAGGTGCCGAAATAGAGATGCTCAATCTGAAAAACCGCGAAAAGATACTGAAAGAAGTACTCGCTCCGCTGAAGAATGAGTTTGATTATATCTTGATAGACTGTTCCCCGTCTTTGGGTCTGATTACGGTCAACGCACTGACTGCCGCCGATTCGGTAATCATCCCCGTACAAGCGGAATATTTTGCACTGGAAGGCATCAGCAAATTGCTGAATACCATTAAAATCATCAAGTCCAAGCTGAACCCTGCCCTCGAAATCGAAGGCTTCCTGCTGACGATGTACGACTCGCGTCTGCGCCAGGCCAACCAGATTTACGATGAAGTGAAACGCCACTTCCAGGAATTGGTATTCAACACCGTCATCCAGCGCAATGTAAAACTGAGCGAAGCCCCCAGCTACGGACTCCCCACAATCCTGTACGATGCGGACTCCACCGGAGACCAAAAAACCACATCGCACTGGCAAAAAGAGTTAATCAGCCACAACGAGGACTAACCGCCCGCATGGCAAACATAGTAAACAGTAAATCGTAAAAACAGAAAAAGAATAGATGGTACAGAAAAGAAATGCATTAGGACGTGGGCTGGACGCCCTGCTCTCCATGGATGAGGTGCAGACCGAAGGCTCTTCCTCTATCAATGAAATAGAATTGTCGAAGATTGCCGTCAACCCCAATCAGCCCCCGCCGCGAGTTCGACCAGACAGCGTTGCAGGAGCTTGCCGATTCTATTGCAGAGATTGGTATCATCCAGCCTATCACCCTGCGTAAGCTGTCCGATGATGAATACCAGATTATTGCCGGCGAACGCCGCTTCCGCGCCTCGCAAATGGCAGGGCTGACGAGCATCCCCGCCTATATCCGCACTGCAGATGACGAGAACGTCATGGAAATGGCGCTCATCGAAAACATACAGCGCGAAGACTTGAACTCCGTAGAAATAGCCCTCGCTTACCAGCATCTGTTGGAACAATACGGACTGACGCAGGAACGCCTCAGCGAACGCGTTGGTAAGAAGCGTACCACCATTGCCAACTACCTGCGCCTGCTCAAACTGCCCGCCCCCGTCCAGATGGGACTGCAGAACAAGCAGATAGACATGGGACATGCCCGCGCGTTGGTAACGCTTGGCGATCCCAAACTGCAAGTGAAGATTTTCGAAGAAATCCTGGAGCACGGGTATTCCGTACGCAAAGTGGAAGAAATCGTAAAGTCACTGAGTGAAGGCGAAAGCGTGAAGAGCGGTGGTCGTAAGATTGCCCCCAAGCGCGCCAAACTGCCCGAAGAATTCAATATGCTGAAACAACAGCTCTCGGGCTTTTTCAGTACCAAGGTGCAGCTAACCTGCTCGGAGAAAGGAAAAGGTAAAATCAGTATCCCGTTCAATAACGAAGAAGAATTGGAACGTATCATCGGCATTCTTGATACGCTGAAGAAATAAATGAGGAAAAAAGGAAGAATATATCAGTTAGCCATTGCCCTGCTGCTCTGTTTTTTACAGATGGCAGGGATTGCTATGTATGGTCAGGACCGTCCACGTGCCGCTTCCAAGCGTGCGCAGCGGCATCAGACCGATACACTCAACACCGTGGTGAACCGGGACAGCCTCACTGTTGCCGACAGTCTTGCAGCCGAAAACAAGCGGAAGATGCTGGAAATGACTGCCAGCCCCGACCTGAAGGAACAGCCCGTGCCTACAGACAGTCTGCAAAAGGCCATCGACCCCAAAAGGTGGGTACCTAATCCCACAAAAGCCACCTGGCTTGCCCTCGTCATTCCCGGCGGTGGACAAATTTACAACCGCAAGTATTGGAAACTGCCCATCTTCTATGGAGGATTTGCCGGTTGTGCCTATGCCCTTACGTGGAACAGCAAGATGTATAAGGACTATTCGGCCGCCTACAAGGATGCCGTAAATGGTAATTTCAACTCCAGTACCATTACCGACCTGCTGCCTCCCAACTATAACTATACCGAAAGCCAGCTGACGGAGACACTACGGAAGCGTAAGGATACCTTCCGACGATACCGCGACTTGAGCATCTTCGCCTTTATCGGTGTATACCTGCTGTCTGTTGTCGACGCATACGTAGACGCAGAGCTGTCCAACTTTGACATCACCCCCGACCTCAGCATGAAAGTGGAACCTGCCATAATCAACAGCCAGATGACTGGTTCCTCTAATAAGAACGTCGGCGTGCAATGCAGTTTCCGATTCTAAAAACGAAATTAAAGCATAAATTATTACCTAATGACACACAAGGCCATATATATGAAAAGAATTATTCTCGGTTCCTCGCTTCTGTTTTGTGCCCTCTTCACCGCTCCGGCCATGCATGCGCAAGAAAGCGTGGAAGTGCTTATCCGCGAAAACGGCACGGAACGCCAGGAATCCATCGAGCTGCCCAAAAGCATGACCTATCCGCTGGACAGCCTGCTCAATGACTGGAAGCCAAGAATTACATAGACTTGGGAAAGACTGCAGCACCTCTACCGTAAACCCGATGTTCAGTGACTCTGTATACATAGACCGGTTGTCGCG
>ENA-OQKJ01000417-OQKJ01000417.1-human-gut-metagenome-genome-assembly--contig:-NODE-417-length-10009-cov-1.821190_pt1 | contig 10009 bp, 8 predicted proteins | sample MGYA00242647_ERZ504795 | MGnify/ENA primary metagenome ERZ504795 (study PRJEB26092, sample SAMD00036398) | human gut metagenome | host: Homo sapiens | study: EMG produced TPA metagenomics assembly of...
GCCCTTTTCATCCTGCTGGATGGACAAGGCACAGACATCAGCGTTCTCATCGCCCAGGCTGAACCAGACCGGGCGGACATGGTCGGGCAGGACGGCCTTGCGCAGAAGGGGTCGTCCCCGTTCAGCACCAGCGGAGCACCCTCCGGCAGACCGGCGCAGATCTCCAGCTTTGCCTTGCAGATGTTCTCCTGACTGCCCAGGTTGCCGATGTGGGACACCCCGATGCAGGTGATGATACCTACATCCGGGGCGGGCGCACTTGCTCAGGCGCTCGATCTCTCCGGCGTGGCTCATTCCCATCTCCACCACGGCGTACTGGGTCTCTTTGCCGATGCGGAACATGGTGCGGGGCAGGCCCAGCTCATTGTTCTGGTTGCCCTCGGTCTTGATGGTACTGCCAAAGCCTGCAATGGCGGCGTAGGTCATCTGCTTGGTGGTGGTCTTGCCCACGCTGCCGGTCACGCCCACCACTTTGGGGTGGAACTGGCTGCGATAATTGGCACCCAGCACCATCATGGCGTGGTAGCTGTCCGGGCAGATCACGCTCTTCTCCTCCGGCACGCCTTCCACGGGGTGGTTCAGCACCACGCAGAGCGCGCCGTTTTCCAGCGCCTTGGCGGCAAAATCATGGCCGTCGAATTTTTCGCCCGGGAACGCCACAAAGATGCACCCGGGGCAGACCTCACGGCTGTCGGTGGTCACCAGCGTGACCGGGGTCTCGCACTGGGCCAGCGCGTTGACGGCCAGGCCCTCCAACAAGATGTTTGCTGCAATTGCTTCCATACTCTCATTCCCCTTTATCCACAGATCAGATGTACGATGGTTCCCCGCTGGACGCTGGAGCCGGGTGCCTCACTCTGGCTCTGGACCGTGCCGGAGCCTTCGACTGTGCAGTTGAGCCCTGCGGCGTTCAGCATCTGCCGGGCAAAGTCCGCGCTCTTGCCGGTCACGTCCGGCACCTCGGCGTGCTTGCCCTCATAGGTATCGGTATACAGATAAACGGTGGTGCCGTAGGGCACCTCTCGCCCCGCGCGGGGGTACTGGTAGGTAACAAGGGCGGCGGTCTGGTCGGATTCGCTCTCGGCCAGGTGATGCTTCAAGCCCTTGATGTTCAGCTGCACCTGCGCATTGCTCCACTCCTTGCCCGTCAGGTTGGGCACCTTGACGGTGGTGCCGCTGCGGTCCACGCCGTCGGTGGCGATGCCCAGATAGGGCGCGATCTCGCTGATGATGTTGCCCACCACCGGAGCCGCCAGAATGGACGAATAGTCGGTGCGGGCATTGTTGGGGTCGTCCAGCATGACATAGACCAGGATCTCCGGGTCGTTGGCGGGCAGGACAGCCGCAAAGGATGCCACCTTCTTGTAGTCGCCGTCGGCGCGGCGGTCCATGTTCAGCTGCTCGGAGGTGCCGGACTTGCCGCCGATGCGGTAACCTGCAACGTAGGCGTTGCCGCCGCCGCCCTGGGTGCCGTCGCCCACCTCAAACTCCATGATCTGGCGGATGGTCTCGCTGGCGCTCTCGCTGATGACCTGGCGGCGGATGTTGGTGCCGATCTCCTGCACCACATTGCCGTTCTGGTCCGTGATCTTATCCACCACATGGGGGGTGACCAGGTAGCCGCCGTTGACTGCCGCCGAGACGGCAGTGCACACCTGCAGCGGGGTCACGGCCATGGCCTGACCAAAGGCGGAGGAGGCCAGCTCCACCTCGCCCAGACGGCTCTTGCTGTAATACTGCATGAAGCTGGTCTCATTGGGCAGGTCCACGCCGGTGCGCTCGGTGAAGCCGAAAGCGTCGAAGTAGTCGTAGAAGACGCTGGGACCCAGCCGCTGACCCAGCTGGATGAAGTAGATGTTGCAGCTGTTCCGGAGGGCCTCGGCGAGGTTCTGGACGCCGTGGGCCTTCTTACCGGCGCAGTGATACGTCTCTTTTGCTACGCCATAGGCACCGGAGCAGTTGAAGGTGGTGTAATAGGTGGCCTTGCCCGAGTCCACACCCATGGCGGCCGTGATGACCTTGAAGACGCTTCCGGGGTAGTACAGCTCGGTGATGGTCTTGTTCTTCCACTGGATGTCGCGGTAGGTGCCGGTGTAGTCGGGGTCTTCTTCCGGTATCTTCTTGCCCTCCTCATCCCGGAGATAGTTGCCGTTGGCGTCTTTCTTGTAGATGGTGTAGATCTCCGGCTCGGCGTTCACCTGCTCATTCAGATAGGCCAGGTTCTCGCTGAAATCCAGCGGAGCGTTGGGGTCGAAGTCAGGCTTCGAGGCCATGGCAAGGATGGCACCGGTCTTGACGTTCATGACGATGGCCGCGCCGCGGTTCTCGACCGTGTTGGCGTAGATGGCCTCGTTGAGGTAGCGCTCCACGACCTCCTGCACATTGACGTCCAGCGACAGCACCAGATTGGAGCCGTCCTTGGCGGCAAAGGTGGTGGCGTTGGCGTCTGCAATGGCGTTGCCCACCGCGTTGCGCTGGGTGATGGTGCGGCCATCCACACCGGCCAAGGTGGACTGGTAGGATTTTTCCAGACCGTAGGTGCCGATGCCGTCCGCGTCCGTAAAGCCCAGCACCGCTGCGGCAAAGGCACCGTAGGGGTAGTTGCGCTGGAAGCTTTTTTCCGAGGACACCGAGATGCGCCCCTTGCGGGAGGTATCGGTGGCCTTTTTGTGCGTCTTGTTGAAGCTGGTGACGTATTTTTCAATGGAAAGCTTCACCGCGTTGTTCACCTTGGTGGCAAGGGTGACGTAGGCAGAATCCAGCCGGGAAAGTGCATCGTAAACGGTCTGGTACTGCTGCTGGTACTCTGCCGAGGAAGTGTCCACGCTGTCCAAGCTCTACGCCGTCCCCGGAGAGCAGACGCAACGTCAGCTCCCGGCTCACCTCGGCGCACATGGCGGGGTCCAACGTTTTGGTCACAGTGTCGTCATCGTTGGTCTTGCTGGTATAAAGGATGCTGCTGTAACTGGGGTCTGCCCAGATAGTCCACACCACGCTGGTGGAGGCAAGGGTGATGCCGGAGGCATCGTAGATCTCGCCGCGGGTGGCCTTAATGGTGGTATCCAGCAGCTGCTGCTGGGCGGCGTACTGGCGGTACTCTGCCCCGTGGATGATCTGGATATTATACAGGCTGCGGATGACGATGGCGGCCGCCACCACCACCGCAAGGATGCCCAGACGGCTGCAAAGCCGCCGCACCCGGCTGTCCAGCCGATCCCGGCCGGAGGCCGGACGCAGGCGGTAGCCCCTGCTTTTTTTGTACGGAAGGTTCTTGCATTGGTTCTCTCCTGCGGGGCGTGCACTGCATTCCGCGTCGCCCTGCGCTGTTATTTATTCAGACGTGCGGTGTCCATAACCGAAAAAAAGCGTGCGCTGCCGCACGCTTCTCGTTTATCTCACGGTGCCCAGAATGTTCACCGCGCCGGTGTCAAAAAAGTCGGTCCATTGCCGCACGGTGGACTCCCGGCGCACCAGTGCGCCGCTTTCGCCCTAGGCGGATGTAGGTGATCTGGCTGGGGTCTACTTTCATCAGACCCAGCCGCCCTGCGGTCTCCTCCACGCTGGTCAATGTTGGTCTTGCTGTTCAGGGTGCTGTTGTAGTAGGTATACTAGGCTCTGCTCGCTGACCAGCTGCGCCTTAGTGGCTTGGATCTGGTCGTTCAGCTCCACCAGCTGTGCCTCGCTCCACAGCAGACTGATGGCAAAGCCCACCAGCAGTGCTGCCGCCACCAGATTCATGGCGTTATGTACGGCGGCCTGCAGCGGGTTCAACCGCCGCTTGCCGCCCTTTGCTACCCGCAGGTTTGCTTTGCGCTGCGGCTGCGGTGCCCTGCGGCGGCGCACCGCATTACGATCATATGCTGGCTGACCCATGGTTTCTCTCCTCCTCACAATGCCGGTGCTTCCGGCATCTCAGCATTTTTCCAGCACACGCAGGTGGGCGGAACGGCTGCGCCGGTTCTCCTCCAGCTCCTGCGTATCAGCTTCAATGGGTTTGCGGGTGATAAGCTTTGCCTTTGCCTTGCCGCCGCATACACACACCGGAAACTCCGGCGGGCAGGTACAGGCTGTGGACCAGCGGCGGAATTTGTTCTTGACCAGCCGGTCCTCCAGAGAATGGAAGGTGATCACGCACAACCGGCCGCCCGGTGCAAGGTGATCGAAAATGGTATCCAAGCCCTCTTCCAGCGCATCCAACTCGTGGTTCACTGCAATGCGCAGTGCCTGAAAGGTGCGGCGGGAGGGGTTCTTGTTCTTGCGGCGCTCTGCCGGGGGCATGGCGCTTGCTACGATATCTGCCAGCTGCAGGGTGGTCAGGATGGGAGCGGTTTCCCGCGTCTCCACGATCTTTCCTGCGATCTGCCACGCATAGGGCTCCTCGCCGTAATCCCGCAGGATGCGGGCCAGTTCCTCGCGGCTTTCGGTGTTCACAAGGTCTGCGGCGGTCTCGCCCTGCTGGCTCATGCGCATATCCAGCGGCGCGTCTGCCCGGTAGGAAAAGCCCCGGGCGGCATCGTCCAGCTGGTGGCTGGAAACGCCAAGATCCAGCAGTGCGCCGTTGATTTTTTCAATGCCCAGCTGTTCCAGCGCCTGTCCCGCATAACGGAAATTGATCTGTACCACGGTAGCAGGCAGCCCGGCAAGGCGGGAGCGCGCGGTCTGCACCGCGTCCGGGTCCTGATCCAGCGAGATGAGCCTGCCGCCCTTGGCGGCATCCAGCCGCAGGGCGATCTGGCGGGAATGTCCCGCGCCGCCAGCGGTGCCGTCCAGATAGGTGCCTGCCGGGTCGATGGCAAGCCCCGTCAGGCACTCGTTCAGCAAAAACGGGGATATGCTCAAACGAGGCCGGGTCAAAGGGCTGCTGTTCTTCAAAGGCCATTGGCACGGCCTCCTTTCTCGGTTTAGTTTTTTTGCATCAGAGGTGCAGCTTGCGCAGCCGCTCGGCGCGCTGGTCGTTGGTCACGGCGGCGCGGCGGGCATTCCAGACCTCGGTGGCCCAGATCTCAGCATGGTTGCGGTTGCCGATGATGGTCACGTCCTTTTCCAGCCCGGCGTAGGCGCGCAGCTCTGCGGGCAGCAGGATGCGCCCCTGCTTGTCCGGCACCACCTCGCAGGCGGTGCTGAACAGGTCGCCGGAGATCGCCCAGCTGTCCATCAGTTCATCGCTTTCCAGCTTGTCCGCCAGCCGCTGGACTTCCTCCATGGGCAGTGCGAACAGGCAGCTGTCCACCCATTCCAGCACCACGAAACTCTCGCCCATGGCGTCGCGGAATTTTGCGGGGAAGTTTAGCCGCCCTTGGCGTCGATAAGTGTAATCATAACGGCCAAAAAACACGCGCTGTTCCCCTTTACAGGGGCGTTTTTCAGGGCATGCGCCCTACTTTTACCCACTTTGCCCACTGACACATCTTTTATTGTAGCAAATACAAGTTCGTGAATGCTAAGGGTTTTCGGGCGGTCTTTTTTGCCGACAAAAAATCCAACAAAAAAAAGTCCCTGTGAGCCGTCATTTTTGCTCGCAGGGACTTCGTTTTCCGCAATCTGTGGAATTTGTGTGGAAAGTTGACCGTTATCAGCCGTTTTTCTTGGCGTTCTGGCGCAGGCTGGCACGGATATTTTTGACCTGTGCGGCGTTTTCCACCATGGTGTCCTCGGTGGTGCGCAGCATATTCTCGCAGTAGTCGGTCACGGTCTGGCGCAGGGTGCGCGCCTCGGTCTGGGCTGCGGAGGTGATCTCAGAAGCGCGCTGCTGGGCGGCCTTGACGATCTCGGCGTCACTGACCAGAATGCGGGCGCGCTCCTCGGCCTTTTTCACGATGGCCTGTGCCTGTGCGTTGGCGCTGTCCACGATCTGCGCCCGGTCGTTCACGATCTGCTGCGCCTGCCGCAGCTCGCCGGGCAATGCCGCCCGCACCTCGTCCAGATAATCCCGGATCTGCTCCACATCCACGATGCGCTTGCCGCCGGAAAGGGGCACGTTTGCGCTCTCTTCCAGTGCATCCTCAATGGTATCCAAAAGCTCGTTCACGTTCATAAGGCTTCTCCCTCCTGCTCAGCGGCGGGCTGCATGGGCTTTGTGTACTTCCACAGCAGCACCTTGCCGTATTTATACTGTTTCTGCAGGGTCAGACTGCCCGCCTGCGCGGGCAGCACGATGCCTGTTTCACTCTCGCACAGCACGATGCCGCCCGGAGCAACGCACTTTTCCACGGCGGGCAGGATCTTTTCCAGCGTGCCGCCACGGAAGGGCGGGTCCAGCAGCACCAGATCGAACTGCTCCCGGCAGGCCGATAAGAACCGCGCAGCCTCGCCGATATTCACCCGGCTGCGGTCGAACACGCCGCAAGCCTTGCAGTTGCGCATCACGATGCTTACCGCCTCCCGGTTCTCGTCCAGAAAGACGCACCGGGCCGCACCCCGGCTGAGCGCCTCGATGCCCAGCTGGCCGCTGCCGGCATACAGATCCAGCACCCGGGCCCCGGGCAGGTCAAACTGTACGATGCTGAACATCGCCTCTTTCACCTGCGAGAGGGTGGGGCGGGTGACATCGGTGCCGGGCAGTGCTTCCAGCCTGCGGCCCCGGGCTTCTCCTGCGATCACGCGCATGATGTTACCTCCTTGCCGTAGCTGCCGCCCCCGCGGCAGCCGGTTTTAACTCTTTCGTATCCTTTATTATCTCCCAACTGCATAGCATTGTCAAGAGCCCGCATTGCGCTGCGGGCGGCTTTGTGCTACAATCATAGCAGCAATATTGCGCATTTTACGGCGCATTTCAGTAAAGGAGAGTATACAGCATGAAAGTTCTGCTCATCAACGGCAGCCCCCACGAGAAGGGCTGCACCTACACCGCCCTTTCTCTCATCGCCGGGGAGCTGAAGACGCAGGGCATCGAGACCGAGATTTTGCACGTCGGAGGCCAGCCCGTGGGCGGCTGCATCGGCTGCGGCGGCTGCCGCAGCGGCAACGGGTGCGTGTTCGGCGGCGTGGTCAACGAGGCCATCGAGAAGGCCAAGACTGCCGACGCCTTTGTGTTCGGCAGCCCGGTGCACTACGCCTCCGCTGCGGGCAACATGGCCAGCTTTATGGACCGTCTGGCCTACGCGGGCGGCAAGTATCTGGCCTACAAGCCCGCCGCCGTCTGCTGCTCTGCCCGCCGCGCCGGCACCACCTCCACCCTTGACCAGCTGGTCAAATACCCCCAGTTCTTCCACATGCCGCTGGTCAACGGCTCCTACTGGGCTATGGTACATGGCTCCAACCCCGAGCAGGTGCTGCAGGACGCCGAGGGCTGCGCCGTGATGCAGGAACTGGGCCGCAACATGGCATGGCTGCTGCGCTGCATCGAGGCCGGTAAGGCCGCCGGTATCGACCACCCGCAGAACCCGCCCCGCCCCATGACCAGCTTTATCCGCTGAGGTATGAATAAATTTGGAGCCCCGGAACGCCGCTGGCGTTCCGGGGCTCCATTTCTATGGGCGATTTTATACAATTTTTCCAAGCATTTCTTGGGCAACCTGCCACCGGCAGCTTCCGCGCACTGCAAAATTTCTGCTGTTCCGGCACAAAAGGGGCGTGAATGCTTTTTTCGTTCATAACTTTGTGATACCATACCTCTATAAGCATATCACTCAGACGGAGATCCTGCTATGGAACACTACGATTGGAACGAGGGCTGGCTGTTTGCCCCCACCTTTGACCCGGCGCTGGTGCGCCCGGAGTGCCCGGAGCTTTCCCTTACCCCGGTGCGGTTGCCGCACACGGTCAAGCCTCTGCCCTATAATTATTGCAATGAAAACGACTACCAGCGCCTGTGCGGCTACCGGCGGGAGTTTTTTGCGCCCAAGGAGTGGCTGGGCCGCACCGTGCTGCTTACCTTCGGGGCGGTGGCGCACGACGCCACCGTGTTCTGCAACGGGCGGCGGGTGTTCCACCATGGCTGCGGCTACACCGCCTTTACGGTAGACCTGACCGGCGCGCTGCGTCTGGGACAGAAAAACGTGGTGGCTGTGCGCTGCGACAGCCGGGAGGATCTGAACATCCCGCCCTTCGGCGGGCAGCTGGATGCGCTGACTTACGGGGGCATCTACCGCGCCGTCAGTCTGGATATCAAGGAGCCCGCCTACCTGCGGGACGTGTTCATCGAGGCAAAGGCCGAGGGCGATTTCCGCATCTACACCGCCACCGTGGGCGAGACGGTCGGCTGCACGCTGCAGGCCGAGATCCGCAGCCCCGCCGGGAGCCGGGCAGTGTACAGCGGCGAGCTTTCCCTGCCCATCACCGGCACACTGAACAACGTGCACCCGTGGAGCCTGGAGCACCCCACCCTGTACACCCTGACCATGCGGCTCATCCGCCCCGGCACCAGCGGTCTGCCCGACCGGGTGCTGGACGAAAAAACGGTGCGGTTCGGCTTCCGCACCGTGCAGTTCGTGGCAGGCGGGCTGTACCTGAACGGCCAGCGGGTGGAGCTGCGCGGGCTAGACCGGCACCAGAGCTACCCCTATCAGGGCTACGCCATGCCGGACAGCATCCAGCGGCTGGACGCTCAGCTCCTGAAAAAGCAGCTGGGCTGCAACGCTGTGCGCCTCACCACTCCCCCCAGCCCCGCCTTCCTCGATGCCTGCGACGAGCTGGGCCTTTTGGTCTTTGTGGAGATGCCCGGCTGGCAGCACGTCGGCGACGACATCTGGAAAGCGCAGGCTCTGCAGAACTGCCGCGAGATGGTCTGCCAGTGCCGTAGCCACCCCAGCATCTTTTTGTGGGGTGTGCGGGTCAGCGGCAGCGCCGACGACGAGAGCTTTTATAAGCGCACCAACGAGACGGTCCGCCGCCTCGACCCCACCCGCCCCACGGCTGGTACCCGCAGCACCCGTCGCAGCCAGCTTCTGGAAGATGTTTACGCCTACACCGACTACTCTTACCACGGGCGCGGCGTCGGGTGCGAGGCCCGCACCGCCGTCACCCCCGACACCCGGAAAGGCTATCTCATCAGCGAATTCGAGGGCGCCCAGTTCCCGGCCAAGTCCTTCGACGACGAGCCCCACCGCCTGGCGCAGGCCCTGCGCTACGCCGCCGTCCTCAACGACACCATCGCTCAGCAGGGCGTGGCGGGCAGCTTCGGCTGGTGCATGACCGACTACAACACCCACCGCGAATTCGGCAGCGGCGACCGCATCAGCTATCAGGGTGTGATGGACATGTTCCGCAGCCCGAAGCTTTCTGCCGCCGTCTACGCCAGCCAGAAGACGCCCCCGCTCCCCTTCCGACATCGTGCTCGAAGTCTCATCCAGCATGGCGCTGGGCGACCATCCGGGCGGCTTTGCGGGGGCGTGCTGGGCGTTCACCAACGCCGAAAGCCTGCGGCTCTACCGGGACAACGACTTCGTAGCCGAGTTCACCCCCGACCGCCGGGGCCGCTTTGCGGCTCTGCCCCACCCGCCCATCGAGATCCACGATTTCGTGGGCCTGCTGCTGGAGAAATACGAGGGCCTCGACCGCACTGCCGCGCCGCAGGTGGCCGCCATCCTCAACGAGATGCGCCGGGACGCCATGGAGCTTTCGCCCCTGTCCCGGGCGCGGATGTACTCGCTGCGCCTGAGCTGGAACGAGCTGGTGCAGCTTTACTACAAATATATCGGCGTGCTGGGCAGCCCCGCCGCCGTTTACCGCTTCGAGGCCGTGTGGCATGGCCGGGCCGTCCGCACCGTCGTGAAGGAGCCGGTGCAGAGCGTCCGGCTGGAATGCACCGTCCACAATCCCATCCTGACCGACGGCCCCACCTGGGACTGTGCCGCCGTGAGCCTGCGGGCCATCGACCAGAACGGCAACCTCCTGCCCTATTGTGGTGAGGCCGTTCAGCTGAGTGCAGAGGGGCCGCTGCACATCCTTGGCCCCAGCGTCGTCCCTCTGCGGGCGGCATGGCAGGCACCTATCTCGCCACCACCGGCGAGGCCGGCCCGGCCAAGCTCCACTGCCGGATGGAGGGTGCTTTGGACACCGAAGTTTCCCT
>ENA-OQKJ01000421-OQKJ01000421.1-human-gut-metagenome-genome-assembly--contig:-NODE-421-length-9953-cov-1.966009_pt1 | contig 9953 bp, 12 predicted proteins | sample MGYA00242647_ERZ504795 | MGnify/ENA primary metagenome ERZ504795 (study PRJEB26092, sample SAMD00036398) | human gut metagenome | host: Homo sapiens | study: EMG produced TPA metagenomics assembly of the...
CAGGTTGCACCCAGGGCTGGAAAGTGCTATCATGGCAGAACCACATCGCGCTTAGTAATTACAGCGCACAAGGAGGACACTGACCGATGGCAACAGCAGTTTATCCCGGGTCGTTCGACCCGGTCACTAAGGGACACCTTGATATCATCAAACGCGCAGCAAAGATCAACGACCACCTCATTGTGGCGGTGCTGATCAACAGCGCCAAACATCCGCTGTTCACAGTGGAAGAGCGGGTGGCCATGCTGCAGGAATGCTGCAAGAACATCCCCAACGTGACCGTGGAAGGCTTCGACGGCCTGACCGTGGAGTTCGCAAAAAAGCGTCACGCATCTGTAATGGTGCGGGGGCTGCGGGCGGTAACGGACTTTGAAAACGAGATTCAGCTTGCGCAGACCAACCACGCACTGATGCCCGGCATCGAGACCATGTTCCTTGCCACCAGCATCAAATGGAGTTATCTTTCCTCCACCATCGTAAAGGAAGCAGCGTACTACGGCAGTGACATCAGCAAGTTCGTCACACCCAATGTGGAAAAGGCCGTTAACGAAAATACGCACAGCTCCGGGAGAGGGAAGAGATCTGATACCGCAAAAATGCCGCAGGGCGTTTTGATAAATGGGTAACCGATAAGTAACACACATACACAATTCAGGAGGCTATTCACATGAAAAAGATCGTTATCGCATCTGCATGCCGCACCGCTATCGGCAAGTTCGGTGGCACTCTGGCCAACGTTCCCGCTACTGAGCTGGGCTCCATCGTCATCAAGGAGGCTCTGAACCGTGCAAACGTCAAGCCCGAGCAGGTCGATCATGTTTACATGGGCTGCGTCATTCAGGCTGGTCTGGGCCAGAACGTCGCTCGTCAGGCTGCCCTGAAGGCTGGCCTGCCCATCGAGACCCCCGCTGTCACCGTCAACGTGGTCTGCGGCTCTGGTCTGAACTGCGTGAACATGGCTGCTCAGATGATCGAGGCAGGCGATGCTGATATCGTTGTTGCAGGCGGCATGGAGAACATGGATATGGCTCCCTTCGCACTGCAGAAGGCTCGCTACGGCTACCGCATGGGCGCTCCCATGGGCAAGAGCGAGATCGTGGATACCATGGTCAACGATGCTCTGTGGGATGCCTGCGGCTTCAACAAGCACATGGGCATGACCGCTGAGAACGTCTGCACCAACGAGACCTATCAGAAGAAGTACGGCTACAGCCCCATCACCCGCGAGATGCTGGATGATTTCGCTTACCACAGCCAGCTGAAGGCTGACAAGGCCATCAAGGACGGCGCTTTCAAGGATGAGATCGTTCCTGTTGTCATCAAGGGCAAGAAGGGCGACACCGTGTTCGATACCGATGAAGGCCCCCGTCTGACCCCGGTCGAGAAGCTGGCAACCCTGAAGCCCGCCTTCACCAAGGACGGCATCGTGACCGCAGGCAACTCTTCCGCCATCAACGACGGCGCTGCTGCTCTGGTCATTATGAGTGAGGAGAAGGCCAAGGAGCTGGGCGTTGAGCCTCTGGCAACCTGGGTCGCCGGTGCTCTGGCAGGTGTCGAGCCCGAGGTCATGGGTCTGGGCCCCATCGCAGCAACCAAGAAGGTCATGGCTAAGACCGGCCTGACTGTTGCTGATATGGACCTGATCGAGGCCAACGAGGCATTCGCTGCACAGTCTGTGGCTGTCAGCCAGGCTCTGAACTTCGATATGAGCAAGGTGAACGTCAACGGCGGCGCAATCGCTCTGGGCCACCCGGTCGGCGCTTCCGGCGCTCGTATCCTGGTCACCCTGCTGTACGCTATGAAGCACCGTGGTGCTCACAAGGGTCTGGCTACCCTGTGCATCGGCGGCGGCATGGGCTGCGCTACCATCGTTGAGATGGACTAAGCATTCTTTCTCTGAATCCTGACTGAACCACAGACCCGGAGCGCCGGAGGGAACCGGAGAGCTCTCCCGCGTTCCGGGGGCTGTTTTGAAAAAACTGAACTGTATGAAATGGAGGTTTTCACAATGGCATTTGTAAAAACCGAGGTGCAGGGCGCTGTTGAGATCATTACCATCGACCGTCCCAAGGCACTGAACGCCCTGAACCCCGAGGTTCTGGCTGACCTGAAGGCTGCTTTTGAGGCAGTCGATCAGGAGACTGTCCGCTGCATCGTTCTGACCGGCGAAGGCGACAAGAGCTTCGTTGCTGGTGCTGATATCGGTTCTATGAGCACCATGACTAAGGCAGAAGGCGAGGCCTTCGGCAAGCTGGGCAATGATGTGTTCCTGATGATCGAGCATTTCCCCATCCCCGTCATCGCAGCCGTCAACGGCTTTGCACTGGGCGGCGGCAACGAGCTGGCTATGAGCTGCGATTTCCGCATCTGCTCTGACAACGCTGTGTTCGGTCAGCCGGAAGTCGGTCTGGGCATCACCCCGGGCTTCGGCGGCACCCAGCGTCTGGCACGTCTGGTTGGCATGGGCATGGCAAAGCAGCTGGTCTACTCTGCACTGAACATCAAGGCTGACGAGGCTTATCGCATTGGCCTGGTCAACGCAGTGTATCCGCAGGCTGAGCTGATGGAGAATGTCCTGAAGCTGGCCAACAAGATCGCCAAGAACGCTCCCATCGCCGTGCGCAACTGCAAGAAGGCGATCAACGACGGCATCAGCCTCCCCATCGAGAAGGCTGTCGAAGTCGAAGAGAAGCTGTTCGGCGACTGCTTCGAGACTCACGATCAGGTGGAGGGTATGAGCTGCTTCCTGTCCCGTGAGAAACCGAAACCCAAGGCAGTGTTCACGAACAACTAAACTAAACCATAACGCCTCTGCAGCGCCTCCCCGGAAAGGGGAGGCACGGAGAGGCACTACATTCAGAAGATATAATAAAGGAGAGATTTCCCATGAAGATCGGTGTTATCGGTGCTGGCACTATGGGCCAGGGCATCGCAAAGGCATTTGCACAGGTTGAGGGCAACACCGTTGCTCTGTGCGACATCAAGCAGGAGTGGGCCGAGAATGGTCTGGCAAAGATCAAGAAGGGCTACGAGAAGCTGGTCGCTAAGGGAAAGATGACTCAGGAGAAGGCTGACGCAATCGTCGCCGCCATCACCCCGGGCCTGAAGGAAGATCTGTGCGCAGACTGCGATCTGGTCGTTGAGGCTGCTTTCGAGGATATGAAGGTCAAGCAGACCACCTTCGGCGAGCTGGATAAGATCTGCAAGCCCGAGTGCGTTTTCGCTTCCAACACTTCTTCTCTGTCCATTACCGAGATCGGCAAGGGTCTGTCCCGTCCCCTGATCGGTATGCACTTCTTCAACCCCGCAGACCGTATGAAGCTGATCGAGGTCATCGCCGGCTGCAACACTCCCGCCGAGACCGTTGAGAAGATCAAGGAGATCTCCGTTGCCATCGGCAAGAGCCCCGTTCAGGTCAACGAGGCTGCCGGCTTTGTGGTCAACCGCATCTTGATCCCCATGATCAACGAGGCCGCCTTCATTAAGATGGAGGGCGTTTCCGATATCGCTGGTATCGACACTGCCATGAAGCTGGGCGCTAACCATCCCATGGGACCCTGGAACTGGGCGACTTCATCGGTCTGGACATCTGCCTGGCTATCATGGACGTGCTGTACAACGAGACCGGCGACAGCAAGTACCGTGCCTGCCCGCTGATCCGCAAGATGGTGCGCGGCGGCAATCTGGGCTGCAAGACTGGTAAGGGCTTCTACGTTTACAACGCAGACCGCACCAAGACCCCTGTTGACCAGCTGTAAGTTCTGATAAACATTTCTCCCGGCTGCGGGGAAAGCGGTCGGGAGGAATTTGTTTGCACCGGGCTATTCCGGTAAATGAAAAAAGACCTGTTAGGAGGATATAGCGATGGATTTTACTCTGTCCAAGCAGCAGCAGATGGTGCAGAAAATGTACCGCGAGTTTGCTGAGAACGAAGTCAAGCCTCTGGCAAAGAAGGTTGACGCAGAGGAATACTTCCCCAAGGAGACCGTCGAAAAGATGGGCAAGCTGGGCATGATGGGCATCTATTTCCCGACTGAGGTCGGCGGTGCAGGCGGCGATGTGCTGTCCTACGTCATGGCCGTGGAGGAGCTGAGCAAGGTCTGCGGCACCACCGGTGTCATCGTCTCTGCTCACACCAGCCTGTGCGCTGCCCCCATTTACGAGAACGGCACCCCCGAGCAGAAGGCTAAGTACCTGCCGAAGCTGTGCAGCGGCGAGTGGCTGGGTGCTTTCGGCCTGACCGAGCCGGGCGCTGGCACTGACGCACAGGGCCAGCAGACCATTGCCAAGGAAGATGGCGATTACTGGGTGCTGAACGGCTCCAAGATCTTCATCACCAACGCCGGCTTTGCTGATGTGTTCATCGTCATCGCCGTTACCGATAACGTGCTGGATAAGCGCGGCCGTCCCACCAAGCTCTGCTCCGCCTTCATCGTGGAGCGCACCGACCCGGGCTTCTCTGTTGGTAAAGCAGAGGACAAGATGGGTATCCGCGGTTCTTCTACCTGTGAGCTGATCTTTGAGGATTGCCGCATCCCGAAGGATCGTATGCTGGGCGTGCGCGGCAAGGGCTTCCAGCTGGCAATGGCTACGCTGGACGGCGGCCGTATCGGCATCGCTTCTCAGGCTCTGGGCATCGCCGAGGGCGCTCTGGAGGAGACCATTGCTTACGTCAAGGAGCGCAAGCAGTTCGGCCGTGCTATTGCTGCTTTCCAGAACACTCAGTTCGAGCTGGCTGAGATGAAGGCTCGTGTTGAGGCTGCTAAGTATCTGGTTTATGCTGCCGCTCTGAAGAAGCAGCAGGCTATGGATGGCGCAAAGGTTCGTTACAGCGTCGAGGCTGCACAGGCTAAGCTGATCGCAGCCCGCACCGCAAGCGATGTGACCCGCCGTTGCCTGCAGCTGTTCGGTGGTTACGGCTACACCCGTGACTACCCCATCGAGCGCATGATGCGTGATGCCAAGATCACTGAGATCTACGAGGGCACCAGCGAAGTGCAGATGATGGTCATTTCCGGCGCGCTGCTGAAGTAAGGGAGGCAAGAGTTACAATGAAAGCAATTGTTTGTGTAAAGCAGGTTCCTGATACCTCCGGCAAGGTGTCCGTCAAGCCCGATGGCACTTTGGATCGTGCATCCATGGCAACCATCACCAACCCCGATGACCTGAACGCTCTGGAGGCTGCCCTGAAATTGAAGGACGCCACCGGCTGCGAGGTCGTTGTTGTTACCATGGGTCCCCCGCCGGCAGAGGGCATGCTGCGTGAGCTGCTGGCCCGCGGCGCTGATAAGGCTGTTCTGGTCTCCGGCCGTGAGTTCGGCGGTTCCGATACCTTTGCAACCAGCCAGATCCTGGCTGCTGCCGTCAACAAGATCGGCGTTGGCCCCGAGGACGTTGTGTTCTGCGGCCGTCAGGCAATCGATGGCGATACCGCACAGGTTGGCCCCCAGATCGCTGAAAAGCTGCATCTGCCGCAGGTCACCTATGTGGCTGACATCCAGAAGGATGGCAACACCCTGACTGTGAAGCGTATGCTGGAAGACGGCTACATGATGGTCAAGGTGCAGACTCCCTGCCTGCTGACCTGCATCAAGGAGCTGAATCAGCCCCGCTACATGAGCGTCAACGGCATCTTCACCTGCTACGACAAGCCGATGGAAGTGTTCGATTACAACGCTCTGAAGGACGATCCGCTGATCGAGGTCGATACCATCGGTCTGAAGGGTTCTCCGACGAACGTCTTCAAGTCCTTCACTCCTCCGCAGAAGGGCGCAGGCACTATGCTGACTGGCGACGATACCGCTGCACAGCTGGCTGGTATCCTGGCCAAGAAGCACCTGATCTGATGAAAGGAGCATAGGATTACAATGGCTGATTTTAACGAATACAAGGGCGTATGGGTCTTTTGCGAGCAGCGCCAGGGCGCACTGATGTCCACTGACTTCGAGCTGGTTAGCGAGGCCCGTAAGCTGGCCGACGAGCTGGGCTGCGAGGTCACCGGTCTGCTGCTGGGCGACAACGTGGAGGGCATTGCCAAGGAACTGGGCGGCTACGGTGCCGACAAGGTTCTGGTCTGCGACAGCCCCTGCTGAAGGATTACACTACCGACGCATACGCTAAGGTCGTGTGCGATATAGGTCAACGAGTCAAGCCTGAGGTGCTGCTGATCGGCGCTACCAACATTGGCCGCGACCTCGGCCCCCGCTGCGCAGCCCGTCTGCACACCGGCCTGACCGCCGACGCTACCCATCTGGATATCGACACTGCAAAGTACATCGACTTCCTGAAGGAGAGCTCCACCATCGACCTGTCCAAGCAGAAGTTCGATATGGAAGACCGCAACCTGAAGATGACCCGTCCCGCATTCGGCGGCCATCTGATGGCTACCATCATCTGCCCCCGCTTCCGTCCCCAGATGTCCACCGTGCGTCCCGGCGTTATGAAGAAGGCTCCCTTCGATCAGGCCAAGGCTGATGCCTGCCAGATCGTCAAGCCCGCCTTCAGCCTGACCGCTGAGGACATCAAGACCGAAGTGCTGAGCGTGGAGAAGGCCGCTGAGAAGCTGGTCGACCTGATCGGCGCAGATGTCATTGTCTCCGTTGGTCGTGGTATCAGCAAGGATGTCAACAAGGGCATCGAGCTGGCCGAGCAGCTGGCAGCCGCTCTGGGCGGCGGTGTCGTGGGCGCTTCCCGTGCCGTCACCGATGCAGGCTGGATGACCGCTGACCATCAGGTCGGTCAGACCGGTAAGACGGTCCACCCCAAGATCTATGTTGCTCTGGGCATTTCCGGTGCCATCCAGCACACCGCTGGTATGCAGGATTCCGAGTGCATCATCGCTGTCAACAAGAACGAGAGCGCACCTATCTTCGGTGTTGCTGACTACGGCATCGTGGGCGATCTGTTCAAGGTCGTTCCCGAGCTGATCAAGCAGATCGAGGCTGCCAAGGCTGCTGAATAAGCACCTGATTTTCCCCGAACCCTGATTGTGATAAGGCCGCCGCGCAGTGGAAACGCTGTGCGGCGGCTTTTTGCGTCTCCGGAAAAGCACTCCGTTCTATCCCACCTGTTCCCGGAATAAAATGACACCAAGAGCGGACAGGAAAGGAGCGCGTACCATGGAGTTGAAGATCTTTCGGGATGCCCTGCCGGCGGCGGGGACAAACTGTACCCTCAAGGCAGAGCTGCCGCTGGAAACAGAGATCCTGATCTCTGATTATCTGCCACCGGTGTTCAAGCTGGTCAAGTGCTTTGTCAGGCCGGTGGTGCTGCAAAAGCGGCTGCAGCCCGGCAAGCTGCAATTGGAGGGATATCTGCGCTGTGTGGTCTATTAGTCAGGGGGGAAGAGGGGGCGGGCTTGTGCCAGACCGAGCAGAAGCTCCCCTTTACCAAGCTGCTGGACCTGCCGGAGTTCGTCTTCACGGCATGGGCCGTGCAGGTGGAAGGTCAGACCGAATATCTGAACTGCCGCACCGTCAACCCGCGCCGCATCGAGGTGCGGGGGGCGTATGGGTTGGTGGTATCGGTGCATACGCAGGTCAAAACGGATGTCATCACGGCTCTGTCGGATGGCGGGGTAGAGCAGAAACTGGTCACCTTTCCGGGTGCGGCGTGCCGCTGTGCTGGAAAAGCTGGTCACGGTCGAGGGCGAAATCCGCTTTCCCACGCCGCCCGCCGCCGTTTTGGACCTCAGCGGCAATGCCTCTGTCGGAGACCTCAAGCTCCTGAACGGGAAAGCCGTAGCCGAAGGGCGGGCTGGTCGTCTCCTGCGCCTGGCGTGCCGAGGGCGACCCGGTACTGCAGAGCCAGAGCGTGAACCTGAACTTCAATCAGGTGCTGGATGTGGACGGCCTGAGCGAGGACTGCCGCTGCCTCTGCGTGGCCGAGCCGGTGGGCTTTACGCTCACGGAGGGAGAAGGGGAGGAACCCGGCCGCCTGACCGCCAACCTGATGCTGCGCCTGCGGGCATGGAGGCCCTACCAGCTGCAGTGCGTGGCGGATGCCTTCTCCACGAAATTCGAGACAGAACAGACCCCGCAGACAGTACAGACGGAATCGCTGGCCTGCACCCTGGACGAGACCGTGACCCTGACCGGCTCCGGCCCTCTGCCGGACGCTGGGGCTAAAATTCTGGCCTGCTTTGCCTCCTTTGGCCCGGCCCTGCTGGCATACAGGGAAAACAACTGGGAGCTGACCAGCCGGGTGACTGTGACTGCCTTTGGGGAGAACAGCCTTTCGGAGCTGGAAAGCTATGAAAAGGTGTTGGAGCTTGCCCTGCCGCTGGGGCGGGAGCTGCCCTCGGACGCGGAGCTGATCCCGGAGTGCTGGCTCCGTGCCGAGGACCTGCGCTGTGTCTGCGCAAACGGCACACTGGAGGTCACCCTTTCCGTCAAGGCAGAAGGGCCGATCCGTACAGCGGAGCGGAAATACCTGTGTGGGCTCCATCGCGCTGGGGGAGCCGCTGACCCCGGCAGACCCGGAGATCAGCCTGCGCATCTATTATGCACAGGCGGGGGAGGAGCTGTTTGCCATCGCCAGGCGGTTCCATGTCTCCCCGGCCCAGATGCTTGCCGCCAACGACCTTGCAGAGGGCACCACGGCCATCGATGCGCCTCAGAGGCTTCTGGTGCCGGGGGCAGGGGGCTGATCCATCCGATTTTGTACTTCATAGAAGGACAATTCGAAGCTAAAGTATGACTTATGAACTAAAAATAGAACAAAAACATCCCGGACCTCTCCCAATTTGAGAAAGGCTCTGCTATAATAATTTTTGTCGTGTAAAAAGCCTTTTAGATAAAGGAGAAGTTATGATCAAAAATATCGAGTTGGAGAAGGGTGCATACCAGTTTGATGCCAAGATGCCCCTTCGCCAGGCCATCCCGCTGGGCCTGCAGCATGTATTTGCCATGTTCGTGGGCAACCTGACCCCGCTTCTTATCATCACCAGTCGCCTGCGGCCTTGCAGGCGGTGAGTTTGCTGACCTGCAGGTCAGCCTGCTGCAGAACGCCATGTTCGTGGCTGGTGTGGTCACGCTGGTGCAGCTGTTCTCCATCGGCCCTGTGGGCGGTCAGGTCCCCATTATCATGGGCACCAGCTCCGGCTTCCTGGGCGTGTTCAACAGTGTGGCTGCTTCCATGGGCGGTGGCGTGTTGGCCTACGGTGCCATCATGGGCGCTTCCATTCTGGGCGGCCTGTTCGAGACTGTGCTGGGCTTCTTCCTCAAGCCCCTGCGCAAGTTCTTCCCCTCGGTGGTCACCGGCACGGTGGTGCTGTCCATCGGTCTGTCCCTGATCTCCGTGGGTGTCAACTCCTTTGGCGGCGGCAACGCAGCCAAGGACTTCGGTTCCGCGGAAAACCTGCTGCTGGCCGTGTTCGTGCTGGTGGTGATCCTGTTCTTCAAGCATTGGACCACGGGCTTTCTGAGTTCTTCCTCCATCCTCATCGGCATTGTGGCGGGCTATCTGGCAGCCTTTATCATGGGCTTTGTCCTGCCCACCACCGGTGTCACTGCCGAGGGTGTGGAGTTCACCAAGGCATGGGTGCTGAACTGGAGCAAGGTGGCACAGGCCGACTGGTTTGCCATCCCCAAGCTGGTTCCCGTCAAGATCATTTTTGATATGCGCGCTATCCTGCCCGTGCTGATCATGTTCATCGTCACCGCTGTGGAGACCGTGGGCGATATCTCCGGCGTGATGGAGGGCGGCATGAGCCGTGAGGCCACCGATAAGGAGTTGTCCGGCGGTGTTATCTGCGACGGCCTGGGCTCTTCCTTTGCCGCCTGCTTCGGCGTTCTGCCCAACACCTCCTTCAGCCAGAACGTGGGCCTGGTTTCCATGACCAAGGTCGTCAACCGCGGCGCACTGGCCACCGGTGCCATCTTCCTGATCCTCTGCGGCCTGATCCCCAAGCTGGGCGCACTGGTCTCCATCATGCCGCAGGCCGTTCTGGGCGG
>ENA-OQKJ01000422-OQKJ01000422.1-human-gut-metagenome-genome-assembly--contig:-NODE-422-length-9945-cov-2.684050_pt1 | contig 9945 bp, 13 predicted proteins | sample MGYA00242647_ERZ504795 | MGnify/ENA primary metagenome ERZ504795 (study PRJEB26092, sample SAMD00036398) | human gut metagenome | host: Homo sapiens | study: EMG produced TPA metagenomics assembly of the...
AATCAGTTCTTTTTTGATTTCGTTTGCCATAAAAAACACCTCATGTATTTGTATTGTTTTTCTCAGCGGTTGAAGTAAGCGATTTTCGATATTGTGCAGGCGTAACGTGTTGATATTTCTTGAACACACGTCCCAGATAGGTGATGCTCTCAAACCCGGTACGGCTTGCGATTTACGGAAACGGAAAGTGTTGTTGTTTCTAACAGGCTCTGCGTCTTTTTTACCCGCAGGATGTTGATGTATTCGTTGATGCCGAAGCCAGTCACTTCATGGAAGGAACGGCTGAGATAATACTTGCTGATATAAAACTGCTCGGCAAGGCTGTCCAGCGAGAGCGTTTCCTGAAAGTGATCGGAAATGTAGTCTGAGATTTGGTAGACTGTATCGAACTTTCCGCCGCTGGCCTTACCCTCCTGCACATCGTTCAGGCAGGCGACCTGCTGATTGCTGCGCCGGAAGTGGATGAAGCCTAGAATCAACTCCGAAAGAATAGCGGTCTGGCTCATAGGCTCTGCCTTGTCCAGTTCCTCCATGATTTGCAGAAACAATCGGCGGGTATTCGCTGTCTGCTTCGGGGTCAGTTCGTAAATTCCGTAGTGCTTGTGGAAGAACGCACCGATCTTCAGTTCCGGGAACATCTTATCGACCTTTTCCACAATGTCCCGGTCTACATAGAGGATCACTCGCTCGTATTCGGTTTCCGGGTCTCCCACGATGGAATGGGACATATGAATCTGGCCGCTGTCCACGAGAATCAGGTTCCCGGCCTGTGCTTCATAGGCGCGGTTCTCAAAGAACATCTGCCGCCGCCCACGGAGCAGGAGATAAATTTCGTACTCCTGATGGAAGTGGTTGTACTGCATATCAAAGTTTGCCGGACGAACCATGTGTTCCACCATAATGCCGTTTCGTTTGCGGTAATATTGGGTCGCATCACCCTGAACCATGCTGTGCAGCCATGTTGTTTTCATGAAATGCTCCTTTTCTCCTGAACAGGCGGTGTTCTTGCCTTGATTATGTCATATCTGTTCAGGTTTGACAAGCATTTGCACCGTGGGGCTTACATCAGGCCCAGCGTAGTAGGCAGCCACTCGCTCAGAGCAGGGATGTATGTGACCGGCATCAGTGAGATGAAAATTGCCACAAAGAACGGAACCAGACTTTTCATCACATTCTCCAGACGCTGCTTTGCCAACGAGCATCCCACGAACAGGACGTTGCCAACGGGAGGAGTGATGGTGCCGCCGATCTCGGAATCGCCCGCCTGACCGTGCGCCAGCCGGAGCTGGATCTTGTCACTGCCAATGCTGCCGTTTACCTTGAAAAAGGGGAAAACTCCGATTCCCAGCAGCACGACGACAATGACGGTCAACAAGATTTTTGATGTCTTTTTCAGTGTCATTCCTCCTAAATGATTTGCTCGTTCGGTGCGACTTCCTGATTATAATTATACAGCCTTTGGGGCCCGCTTTCTCGCAAAGAATTGCGAATGAAGCCCAAAATTCAAACGATATTGCGCTTGTGTTGTATACATTCTTGCGCTTTTCTCTATTGTTTTGTTGAAATGGACAATATTTCTTGCCATTCTTCTACATACAAATAATTTTTTAGATCAATTCGTCCGATTTTTCTGCGCAATATTGTTTGTAGCGCAAACAGAAAAGAGCCACCCGTAGTTTGTTACGGATGGCTCTTGACATGTTTCTTTTATAAAAGGTTGCCGCTCAGTTCAGCCGGAACACCTGCTCCAGCTTGGGCTGTGCGCCGGTCACGGGGTCCATTTCCAGTTCCAGAATGTCCTTCATGTACGCGTTCCAACGGTCTACCACCGGGCTTTCTGCCTGCACCTTCTCGGCATAGGCAACGCCCTTTTCGCACTCGTAATAGCCGAACAGTTCATCGTTGCAGTAGAAGATGCTGTAATTGCAGATGCCCGCATCCTTCAGAACTTTGACCATTTCCGGCCAGATCTCCGCGTGACGTTTCTGGTATTCAGCCTTGCAGCCGGGCTTGATGCGGCCTTTCCATGCCATGTGCTCCATGTTCTGCTCCTTAGTTGAGAAACTTCTCGTTTAGGGTCACACCAAAGTCGCGGGCGATGGCGCGCAGGTCATCGTCGGTGATGGTCTGACGGATGATGCCGCCGCCCATGGAGAGCACCTTGACGTAGATTTCTGCGCTCTTTTCAATGGTGTGGGCCAGACCAAAGGTGATGTCAAAGTCCGGGCCGGAGGCAAACAGACCGTGCTGTGCCCAGATGGCCGCCTGATAAGTCTTCATCAACTCGCTGGTGGCCATGGCAATGTCTGCCCCGCCGGGCACCATCCACGGGCAGACACCCACGCCCTCCGGGAACACCACCGGGCACTCGGTGGCGCTCTGCCACAGCGCACGGGTGAAGTCCCGGTCGGTCAGGGGCAGGATGTAGGTCAGGGCAATGACGTTGGTGGCGTGGCAGTGGTAGATAACGCGGTTTGCGCCATTGGTGGCGGCTTTGCGGACACTGTGGTTCATAAAGTGGCTGGGGAACTCACTGGTGGGCTTTGCGCCGCCCTCCAGGCCCCAGACGATGCGCCAGCTGTCGCCCTTGTCGTTGATCTCCACAATGCCGATGCTGTGGACAGGGTCCGGCTCCACGTTGCGGAAGAACTTGCCGGAGCCGGTGGTGATGAAATACTCCCCGGCCAGATTATCTGCCTGCACCCCCATGTTCACCCATTCGCGGGGCTGCGGGTCAAAGAAGGGGCGGCACTGCGCCACTTCTTCTTCCTTCATGCGGTAGGTCAGGTTGCCGCCGTTGCGCTCGTGCCAACCCTGCAGCCAGCCATCGTTGCACATCCGCATAAAGCCTTTTACGATCTCAATATCCAGAATACCCATGATAAATACCTCTCTTTTCCTCTTCAAACTTAATTATCGGGTGATGATGTCCACAGGAACATCGAAGATTTTTGCTACTTTCAGAATGGTGTCGATGTGACGGCCGGTAGCCGCAGCCATGTGGTGGGTGGGGCCAGCCTCGCTCCAGCGGTTGCAGAACTCCCGTGCGCCGCAGGTAAAGCGGGTGCGCATATTGGTGTCGCCAAAGGTGAAGATGGGGCCGGGTTCGTTGACGCCCTCAGCCACCACGAACTTGAAGTGACCGTCCTTGTCCTGCGTGATGCCCAGATAGGTCACAGGGCCAAGGTGGGGGTAGAACTGGGTCAGGTAGCCGCCGCCGGTCTTGCCGTGGAACACAGGCACGATCTTCATGGTGGGCTTCTTCTCGGAAATGTCAGCATCGCCGGAACCGGAGTGGCCGATGATGCAGATATCCTCGTCAAAGTCGATGGAGTACATCTCACTCAGCTGGCCGCAGCCTGCAATGGTCTTGAGGATGGACATGGCCATAGCCACCTTGATGTCACCCTCCACGGCACAGGCAACGCCCTGCTTGATAAGCATGGAGAAGGCCGGGATCAGCATGCTGTCCAGCACACCGGCCTTGCCCTTGGCAAAACCATCGTAATGCGACGCGATGAAGGCGATCTTCTCGTCCTTGACCCACTGCTCAAAGGCGACGACATACTTTGCCATCTCCCAGACCTTTTCCACCGTGCCGCCGCCTTCGATATCGAAGGTATTCAGGATATCCTCTGCCTTGGCACGGATGGCAGCTTCGTCGGTGATGTTGTCGGCGATGGCCCACATCTTTTCCCAGTCGAACTGCTTGGTATACAGCCACATCCGGTTGTAGAGATTCGTTTCGTCGATGTACAGGTCCATCATACCGGGATACGGGCGGCCGATCTGGGCCAGATTGGTGTCGCGGAAACGGCGGCGCACCTGAGCCGCACGGCACCAGTCCTCGATCTCGGCCTGCACCTGCGGGTCGCCGCCTTCTACCACACCGGTGATGACGGCATGACGCTTGCCGGCACGCTCCAGATCGGCCACCATCTCGCCCACGGCACCGCAGGCGTACAATTCACCCAGCCAGGTGGGTCGTATCGGTGTTGGCGTATCCGGGGCTTTCTTCTCTGGACGTTCACCAGCACACCGGGACATCCAGATCCCGCACAGCAGGCAGCATGTGTAGGAAGTGGCGTAGGTCAGCAGCTGCAGGATCACCAGGTCCACATCTGCAGCGCGGAACTTATCACCCGCCGCCATGGACTAGCTCTTTGGTGGTGACGATGCCGCCGTCGATGACCTCCACGGTGTCCGGGATGGTCTTTTTGAAGGCAGCGTTACTGCTGCTCAAATTCGGGCACGAGGGTCGGGAACTGGGGCAGATACGCGCCCAGAGCAATGGCAAATACGCCAACACGGGCTTTTGTTTCAACGAGCATGGGGAATCCTCCTTATTGAATGTTCATCTGGATCTTCAAATTGCCGATGGCCGTTGCCTCGATGGGCAGCGCCACCACCTGTTTTCCGGTATAATGGGCGGTCAGCTCGTTCAGGGTGGCGTTCTTTGCGCCGCCACCTGCGATGTAGAGTTTATCCCAGTGCTGCCCGGTCACAGCCTCCATCTCACGATAGGCTTCCCCGTAGCAGTACGCCAGCGAATGGTAGATGCTGTTGATAAGGTCGGCATCCGTGGCAGGGGCTTCACCGGTCTCGGTAAGAGCGGCTCTGATTTCCGCGCGCATGTCCTGCGGGGCAGAGAAGCGGGCAGCGTTTACATCAAAAATGCGGGTATAGGTGCTGGTCTTGGCCAGCTCCACCATCTCGGCAAAAGGAGATGCCCAGCTGTTTTTGCACACACTGGATGATCCACAGCCCCATGATGTTTTTCAGGTAGCGGATGTAGCCCACGCCGCCCTCGTTGGTAAAGTTTGCGCGGCAGCTTTCCGGGTTGGTGATGGGCTTTGCCAGCTTGACCCCCAGCAGACTCCATGTACCGGAGGACAAAAACGGCGCATCGCCCTGCTCCATGGGGATGCCCTCCACGGCGCTGGCGGTGTCGTGGGTGGCGCACAGCACCACCTTGGTCTGCCCGCCCACCTCGGCGGCAATGTCCGCCTTCAACGGGCCCAGCACCGTACCGGGAGCCGTCAGCTTGGGGAACATCGTTTCCGGCAGGCCCAGCGCCTGTAAAATTTCCAGGTCATATTCCCCGGTCTGAGCATTCACAAGGCCGGTGGAGGTGGCATTGGTGTACTCGCGGGCTTTCACGCCGCAGAGCTTCCACAGCAGATATTCCGGGATCATCAAAAAGTCCTCGGCCTCTGCCAGCCGTCCGGCTTTTTTGTCAGCGTACAGCTGATAAATGCTGTTGAAGGGCTGGAACTGGATGCCGGTGCGCTGGTAAAGCTGTTCAAAGGGCAGGATGCTGTGTACTTCGGGAATGACCGCCTGCGTCCGGCTGTCGCGGTAAGTGTAGACCGGATAAATCGGCTGATCGTTTTTCAGCAGCACATAATCAACGGCCCATGTATCAATGGAAAGGCTCTCGATATTCGGATATTTTGCAAAGGCTTCCCGGATGCCCTGCTTCACGTTGGCAAACAGGCTGTCGATGTCCCATTCCAGATGACCGTCCACCCGTTGGACGCTGTTGGGGAACCGATACACTTCCTCGGTGCGGAGAACGCCGTTCTCCATCCATCCGACAATGTGCCGCCCGCTGGATGCACCAATGTCGATGGCAAGATAGTTCTTTTGCATAATGCGCCTCCTGTGTGGCTTTGACTGCTACCAGTATAGCGGTATAATGCGGGCAATTCCATCCGCAAAGGTGACGCATTCTTTGTGAAAAGTCTACTCTTGCGTTGCAAAGACCGGTGCGCTATACTGAACTTGGAAAGAGAGGAAACAGAAAATGCTGGCCTACAACATGGATGTGACCCCGGAGAGTGTATGGAAACGCACTACCCCCAGCGAAGCAGAGCTGGCACAGCCCTACTACTGCACCGAGGCGGGGGTGTTCTATGCCCAGCAGCATTTTTCCACCGCCCGGACAGATAAGGAAAGTTACATCCTGTTTTATACCCTCCGGGGTGCAGGGCTCATCGAGCAGGGGGAAAGCCATGTGGTGCTCAGCACCGGGCAGGCGCTGCTGCTGAACTGCCGCACCCCGCAGAGCTACTGCACCGCCCCGGGGCAAAGCTGCTGGCATCATTATTGGGTGCATCTGGACGGCGCAGGGGTGGCTGCCATGGAGCCGCTGCTGCTTCCTGGCAAAAAACTGACCCCGGTGCAGCTCACCGGGGTCAAGATGCAGGAATATTTTGAAATGCTTTTAGGGCAGATGGAGCACAGCACCGTGGACAGCATGGTGACCACCGGGCTGGCGCTGCATGAGATGCTGGCGCTGTGCGCCCGGAGCATTCTTGCAGAAGCTGAAACCACCAGCACACGGCAGGTCATTTTGCAGGCAGTGGAGACCATACGCAAACATTACCAGCAGGAACTTTGCCTTGCCGACCTGCTGGCAGAGGCACACATGAGCAAAAGTTATTTTCTGCGGCTGTTCCGGCGGTATATGGGCACGACACCGTATAATTATCTGGTCAACTTCCGCATTACACAGGCAAAGGAACTGCTTGTCCTCACCGACCACAGCGTCGGCGAAATTGCACAGAAGGTAGGCTTTGGGGATGCCAGCAATTTTTCCACCCGCTTTGCAAAAGCCACCGGGCAAAGCCCTCTGCAATACCGCAAAAGGGCGTTGAAGCCGCAGGAGGGCACAAGGTGAACAAAGGTTCTTGACCTTTTTGCCGGAGCCATGCTGTATGTGGTGGTGGAGGAACTGATCCCGGAAATGTCGCAGGAACAGCACTCCAACGTTGGCACGGTATTTTTGCGGGGGGCTTCAGCGTGATGGTGCTGGATGTGGCACTGGGGTGACGGTTGGAGCCCTCGAAGGCGAAATCTTTTTCGGGATCTCCGAAAATGCCTAAAACTTCTTGACAGAGGAGACGGCAGGGCGTATTGTTTTGGCAGAAGGACCGCTGAGAAGCGGCTTTTTATAGAACGGAAAGTTGGCCATGCCTAACTACTGGGTAGCCACGTCCCAGAGGACGTCTGGAAAAGGCAGACCGCCTGCACCTGAAAAATGTGACCTTCCGGCAGGGGGATGTGGGTGCACTTCCGTATGCGGACGGCACAGTTGACATCATTTTGTCGCTGAACGGCTTTCGTGCGTTCCCGGATAAAGAGGCCGCTTACCGGGAGGTCTTTCGGGTCTTGAGATCCGGCGGGACATTCTGCGGCTGCGGGTACAAAAAGAAAGGGTAACGGACGATGAAGAGGAAGGGAATATATGCGATGCACAGGAGGTGAAGAAAGAAGAAACAAAACGGTCCATCCGCTGGAGCATAGCGGCTGCGGTTTTTGGCAGAAAAACAGGGCTTTATGGAGGCGGAATCTTTTCCGCAGGGGAAAAGCGTGGTATACTGGAACGCAATGAACCAGAACGGATCAAAGAAAGATGAGGACTGTAAAATGAACATCGAAGAACGGGCGGCACAGGCTGCCGCATGGAAAGCTACTGGACAGTGCAACTGTGCACAGGCGGTGCTGAAGGCATTTGAGGACAAGCTGCCGGTGGATGCCGACACCCTGATGAAGCTGGGCGCAGGCTATGCCGCCGGCATGGGCTGCATGGAGAGCACCTGCGGCGCACTGATCGGCGCTGTGATGGTGGCGGGCATCGTCACCGACGGCAAGGGCACACCCCGCATTTCCAAGGAACTGCTGCAAAACTTTCAGGAAAAGTGCGGTGCTACCATCTGCAAGGATCTGAAGGGGATAGAGAACGGCGCACCGCTGTGCCCGTGCCCGGAGTGCGTCCGCAACGCTGTTCTGGCACTGGGCGAGGTGCTGGGAGAGTAAGCAGAAGTTACGCTCTATTATAATATACGAATTTAGTTTATTTGAATCAAAGCAAAAAGCTCAAAAAGGAGAGATTATTCATGGTTTTATTGGTTGTAGATGCACAGAATGGTATCGTGGATGAACGCTTATATGAGTTCAGAAAGTTTGTTGGTAATATCAAAAAGCTGATTGGAGCAGCTCGAGAACAAGGCATAGAAGTTATTTATGTACAGCATGATGATGGACCTGATACCGGATTCTCTATCGGGGATGATGAGTTTGAGGTTTATTCCGAGTTTCAACCGATGCCTGATGAAAAACGGTTTATCAAGTCCGTATGCAGTGCGTTCAAAAAAGAGAGTGGTCTGCTTGAGTATCTGACTGCAAAGGAGAAAAAGACGTGATGATTTGTGGCATTATGACTGATTTCTGTATCAATGCCACGGTAGAGGCTGGTTTTGAGCATGGCTTACACATGATTGTTCCTGCCTATGCAAATTCTACGCAGGACAATGAGTACATGACGAGGGAACAGGCTTACCATTACTATAATGAATTTCTCTGGCCTGAACGATATGCAGACTGCGTACCAATGGACAGGGCATTGGAATTACTCAAAAAATGATATAGCGTAAACGGTCTTTGCTGAATACCTTTGTTACCGAAATACATTACATAAACTTCAAGATCATGTTGCAGTAAATTCAATAAATCAGTATCATGTGAATATCTGCCGCAGCCCTATGGCGGAATTTGTGATGAAGGACTTAGTGGAAAAGGCGGGGATTTCCGCACAGTTTGAAATTGCCTCGGCGGCCACAAGCACCGAGGAAATCGGCAACCCGGTCTATCCGCCTGCCCGGCGCAAGCTGGCTGGGCGTAGAGCCTGCCAGCGTTGCCAAAACGCTGCTGGATGGACCCTTTTGTGATTCGCAGAGTAATGCCGGCAATATTGATTCCGTATTGCAGACGTAAAAACTGTTGACCCTGCGATTGGGCTCCATCTGCAATAAAAGAGGGCAAAGCCGCCTGCATTCAGGAGACCTTGCCCTTTTGTGTTATATTTTACAATAAATTAGGCAGTTTTCCGTGTATTCACAGCGCCACATTGACCGGCAGGACATACACGCCGTCGGCGGCGTAGAAGGTGATCTGAGTAATCGTCTTGCCGATGATGGATGCAAAGTAAGGATCATCGGCATTGAAGCCCAGCTTGGTACCATGCCAGATGTTGGTCACATGATGCAGGCCGTACTCACTGCCATCGGCGGTGGTCAGAACTACGCCGTAGACCTTGTTGGCCTTGTAGTCCAGATCAAAACCGGAGAGCTTCATCTCGTAGGTGGTGTGGTGACCGTTGGTATTCAGTTCCACAGTGGTGCCCTCTACGGTGGTCTCGGTGGCGTGGACCTTGCCAAACTCCCACTTGCCGCTCAGCAGGTTATACCATGCAGTGATGTAGTAGGCAGGGGTCTCACTGAGCTTGTAGTAAGCGTAGCTCTCGTTCTCAAACAAGGCATCTGCGCCGGTGTAGGTGGTGGTGGATTCCTTGCCCTTCAGGGTAACGGTAATGTCGTAGCTGTCGGCATCGGTGACCTGCTTTGCGTTCTTCAGCGCCCACGGGGTCAGCACCTTGACCGGGAAGGAAACGCCGGTGATGTCGGTGCCATCTGCGTTGACGTGGTAGGAACCGCCGGCAAGGTTGCCCGCACGGGTCTTGTTCTTGGTGGCGCTGGTCACAGCGTCGATCTCAGATGCGTTGTCCACACCGGCAGCCTTGTAGAAGTCGGCATAGGGGATGTTCATCTGGACATAGCTGGAGGTCAGGCCGTTTTCCTGTTCCACCTCTTCCGCAGCGAAGGCCGGGACTGCCACAGCGCATACCAGCATAGCGGCCGCAAGTGCACCTGCAAATACTTTTTTCAATCTCATGGTAACACACCTCTATCTCAGTTTTGAAAAAACAGTTAGCTTAGCCTAACAATCGATGCAAAAAAATGCAGGGGAAAAGCCCCTCAGATGGTTAGGCAAAACAAATTTACAAAGTAAAAATAGCACTCCAACCGGGCGTTGTCAAGTAGAAACCGGCAACGTTTAGCTAGAGGTAAATTTTCGGTGCAGGAAACGATCTGCATCCTCTAT
>ENA-OQKJ01000424-OQKJ01000424.1-human-gut-metagenome-genome-assembly--contig:-NODE-424-length-9894-cov-3.408723_pt1 | contig 9894 bp, 11 predicted proteins | sample MGYA00242647_ERZ504795 | MGnify/ENA primary metagenome ERZ504795 (study PRJEB26092, sample SAMD00036398) | human gut metagenome | host: Homo sapiens | study: EMG produced TPA metagenomics assembly of the...
CTGTGGTTGGAGCCTCCAATAAACCGTCTTTACGGTAGGTGAAAATTACCAATCCACAGCATCCTAAACATTGTAGCATACCGCTGGAGAGCGGTCTATAAATACTACTCTTTTATAATACGAGGTGAAATTTTGGCAGCTTATATTTCCGTGCCGCGCGATTTCAGCAAGGTGAAGTCTAAAGTAGCCTTCAACCTGACCGCCCGGCAGCTTATCTGTTTTGGTGCAGCGGCAGTCGTAGGGGTGCCGCTGTTCTTTGTTTTGCGGGACACCGCAGGCAATTCCGGCGCTACCCTCGGCATGATGGCGGTCATGCTGCCCATGTTCTTTCTGGCCATGTATCAGAAGAACGGTCAGCCGGCTGAAAAGATCCTGCGGTACTACTTTCAGGCGCGCTTTGTTCGCCCGAAGGTGCGTCCGTACCAGACCCGCAATTACTATGCACTGCTTGTGAAGGGAGATGACGCCCATGATTCCGTTTCTGAAAAAGAATAAAGACGGCAAAAAGCCGCCCAAGCCCACAGTGCTCCGCACGGCACAGGAGAGCATCCCGTTCCAGCGGATGTTTGAGGACGGTACCTGCCGTGTCCGTCCCGGCTACTACACCCGCACCATCCAGTATCAGGATATCAATTACCAGCTCGCCCAGCAGGAAGATAAGACGGCTATCTTTGAGGAATGGTGCAGTTTTCTCAACTTTTTCGACAGCTCTATTCACTTTGAACTGTCTTTCGTGAATACCGCCACCGATTCCGCAGACTTCGAGAAGTCCATCCGCATCCCGTACCAGCAGGATGGCTTTGACGATGTGCGCGCCGAGTACAGCCAGATGTTGCGGCAGCAGCTTTCCAAGGGCAACAACGGCTTGACCAAGACAAAATTCCTGACCTATGGTATCGAAGGCGACAGTATGGCGCAGGTCAAACCTCGGTTGGAGCACATCCAGAACGATCTGATGAACAACTTTCACAGGTTGGGCGTTCTGGCAAAGACCGCTGGACGGCACGGAGCGCCTGCGGCTGATGCACGGGATGTTGAACATGGATGGAGCCAACAAGTTCCACTTCAACTGGAAAGACCTTGTGCCCAGCGGTCTGTCCGTAAAGGATGCTATCGCCCCCACTGCGCTGGCGTTTAAGAACAGCCGTACCTTTCAGATGGGCGGCATCTTCGGGGCGGTCAGCTTTCTGAATATCACGGCTTCTGACCTGAGCGACCAGCTTTTGAAGGATTTTCTGGACATGGATTCCAGCCAGATCGTTACCATGCACATCCAGTCCGTTGACCAGAACAAGGCCATCAAAACCATCAAGCACACCATCACCGAACTCGACCGCAGCAAAATCGAAGAACAGAAGAAAGCCGTCCGCGCCGGATACGACATGGACGTGCTGCCGTCTGATTTGGCGACTTACGGCAGGGATGCCAAGGCACTGTTGAAGGAGTTGCAAAGCCAGAACGAGAGAATGTTTTTGGTGACGTTCCTCGTGTTGAACACCGGCAAGACCGAGCAGGAACTGGAAACCAACGTGTTTCAGGCGGTCAGCATTGCGCAGAAGCACAACTGCGAATTATGCCGCCTTGATTTTCAGCAGGAGCAGGGGCTGATGAGCAGCCTGCCGCTGGCAGACTGCCAGATCGAGATTCAGCGCGGCCTGACCACCAGCAGCACGGCTATCTTCATCCCCTTTACCACGCAGGAATTGTACCAGAGCGGAAAAGAATCGCTGTACTACGGCTTGAATGCGCTTTCCAACAACCTCATCATGGTGGACCGCAAAAAGCTGAAAAACCCCAACGGCCTGATTCTGGGCACTCCCGGTTCTGGCAAAAGTTTCTCAGCAAAACGTGAAATCACCAACGCATTTCTGGTGACGGACGATGATATTATTGTCAATGATCCTGAGGGAGAGTATTCTCCGCTGGTGAACCGCCTGAAAGGTCAGGTCATCAAAATCAGCCCCAACAGCACCCAATTTGTCAACCCCATGGACATCAACGCCAACTACTCCGAGGAAGATAATCCGCTGTCCCTGAAAGCAGATTTTATCCTTTCTCTCTGCGAACTGGTGGTGGGCGGCAAGGAGGGTCTGCTGCCGGTGGAGAAAACCGTCATCGACCGCTGTGTGCATCTGATCTACCGCAAATATTTTGCGAACCCCTGCCCGGAGAATATGCCCATCCTTGAGGACTTGTACAATGCCCTGCTCCAACAGGACGAAAAAGAAGCCCACCATGTTGCCACGGCTCTGGAAATCTATGTGAAAGGCTCCCTGAACCTGTTCAACCATCGCACTAACGTGAACGTCAATAACCGCATCGTCTGCTACGACATCAAGGAACTGGGCAAACAGATGAAGAAACTCGGTATGCTCATCGTGCAGGATCAGGTGTGGGGGCGTGTCACGGCAAACCGCAGCAGCGGCAAGTCCACCCGGTATTATATGGATGAGATGCACCTCCTCTTAAAAGAGGAGCAGACCGCCGCTTATTCCGTGGAGATCTGGAAGCGTTTCCGCAAGTGGGGCGGTATTCCCACAGGGCTGACCCAGAACGTGAAAGACCTGCTTTCTTCCCGTGAGGTCGAGAATATTTTTGAAAATTCGGACATGATCATCATGCTGAATCAGGCGGCGGGAGACCGGCAAATTCTCGCAAAGCAGCTCAATATTTCACCCCATCAGCTTTCCTACGTTACCCACTCCGGCGAGGGCGAAGGGCTGCTGTTTTTCGGTAATGTCATTCTGCCGTTTGTGGACCGTTTCCCCACCGATCTGGAACTCTACCGCATTATGACCACCAAGTTGGGTGAAGTTTCGGAGGGCGCACAGAAATGAGTGAACCGAAGCTGAACATTAAAGAGGAAACGTCAACCAAAAAGACCCGTTCTCCCCCGAAAAAAGCCAAGGTAGAGCAGACGGTGCCCAAAAAGAAAAAGCTGAAAACCGATGCAGATAAAGCTGCGGAAAAGGCACAGCATCTGCGGTTTGGCAAGGCGGAACTGACCCCGGACGAACTGAGCCGGTTGAGTAAGGCGCAGAAGCGGGAGATGTACGCCGCCCATGCCGCCCGCTCTGCGGTGCACCGGGAAGTTGACCAGTACGAGGATGAAAACGTCGGTGTGCAGGCTCTGAGCGAGAGCGAAAAAGCCGCCGAGACCACCCACGATATTGCCAAGAGCCGCTATGCCCGGAAGCTGAAAAAGAAAGCCAAGATGCAGGGCAAGAAGGGTGCCAAAACCGCAAAATCTTCCCCGCAGAAGCCGACTGCGGCACAAGATGCAGGCGAATCCTGCACCGGCGAGGGCTGCTCCAACTGGCTCTCCCGATGGCGGCAGAAACAGGACATCTGGCAGAGTTACTATGCCGCCGCCCATTCGGGCACAGCGGCGCAGACCGCAGGCGGCAAAGCGGCATCCAATGGCACCAATGCTGCAAAGTCCGGCATGGAGCAGGTCATCGACAAAGGAAGATCGGTGGTCAGCACCGCAGTCAACGGCATTGCCAATTTTGCAAAGAGCAACGCGCACGTTCTTTTGATCGTGGGCGTTTTTCTTTTGCTCTTGCTGCTGGTCATGTCGGCTTTTTCGTCCTGTTCCATTCTGTTTTCCGGCACCACGCAGGTATCCGGGCAGACCATTTACACCGCAGAGGACCGGGACATCCGGGGAGCCGAAACCGACTACAAGAAGCTGGAAAAGGAACTGGATAAAAAGATCAAGCGCACCCCCACCGACCACCCCGGCTATGACGAATACCGATACCATCTGGATGCTATTGAGCACGACCCGTGGCAGTTGACTTCGTTCCTGACCACGCTCTATGACGACTACACCCGCAGCGAGGTGCAGGCAAAACTCAAGGAGACGTTTGCCAAGCAATACAAGCTGACCACATGGGTGGAAGTCCAGACCCGGTACCGCACGGTAGTGATGATCGACATTTTTACTGGCATCCCCTACACCGTGCAAGTCCCCTATGAGTATCGAATTTTTCACACAAAGCTGGTGAATAAAGGGCTGGAGGTCGTTATCCGGGAGGAACTGAACAACGACCAGTGGAAGCGCTACGAGATCTTTCAGGACACCTTGGGCGGCAGACCTTATCTTTTCAACGGCGGATTACCGCCCGGTGGCTCCGATGGCTCCGGCGCACCGGGCATCGACTATCAGGTTCCGGCAGAAGCCCTGACGGACGAAGAATTTTCCAAAATCTACGCCGAAGCAAAGAAATATGTCGGCACGCCCTATGTCTGGGGCGGCTCTACCCCGGAAACCGGCTTTGATTGCAGCGGCTACGTCTGTTGGGTGTACAACCAGAATGGCTACGATGTGGGAAGAACCACCGCCAACGGATTATGGCAGAAAAGCCAGCACATTTCCGAAGCCGAAGCAAAGCCCGGTGATCTGGTCTTTTTTAAGGGTCACCTACGACACTCCCGGCATGAGCCATACCGGAATCTATCTGGGCAACGGCATGATGGTCAGTGCCGGAGACCCCATCAAGTACGCAAACATTCACTCGTCCTACTGGGAGAAGCATCTCGCCGGGTTCGGACGGCTTTCAAAATGATTGGAGGAGTATTATGAGCGAAAAATCGGATAAGCTGCGGGCGATGCTGGAAAAAGAGAAGGAACGCCGCATCAAGCTGAACAACCGCATCGAGATTCTGGAACGGCGCATTCAGGAGGAGGATTCCGCCGAGGTCAACGAGATGGTGCGGACTGCAAAGGTCACGCCGGAACAGCTTGCCGCCCTGCTGCGGCAGTCTGCCACCACTACCCCGACCCCGGCTGCGCTGTCTGCTGTGGGTGCAACTTTTGAGAAGGAGGTCGATACAGATGAAGATTAAGAAACTGGGTGCGCTGCTGGTATCGGCGGCACTGTGCGCTGGCATGGCGGCTCCCGTTTTTGCCTTTGAGGGCGAAGCCGCCCCGGTAGAGCAGCCGGTTCTGCCGGAAGTCGTGGAGGAGGATACTGTCACCGTCACGGACGAAACCTCTGGTGCCCTGACCCCGGAGGGCAATCTGACGCTGGTGGACGATTACCACACAAGTTACTCGGATGGCAGCGGTCAGCAGTTTATCACGCTGGTGTCGAAGTCTGGCAACACGTTTTATCTGGTCATTGACCGCAACGCCAAGGGGCAGCAGACCGTTCACTTTATGAACCTTGTGGACGAAGCCGACCTGTTGGCTCTTATGGAGGAAGAAGATGCGGACGCTTATACCGCCGAAAAGGAAGCGGCGGCGCAGGCGGAACAGGACAGGCTGAAAGCCGAGGAAGAAGCTAAGAAAGCCGCAGAAGAAGCGGCGGCATCCGGCACGGAGCAGTCCAAGGAAAACAAGGTCACAAAGATCGCATCGGGCTTTCTGGGGGTAGTCGTGCTGATTGCGCTGGCGGCAGGCGGCGTTTTCTATGCCTTTGCGAAGCAGAAGCAGAAAAAGCAGGCCGAAAAAGAAGCCCTTGACCCCGATGCAGATTACACCGAGGACAAGGGCGATTTTGAGATTCCTGTGGAGGATGAACCGGAAGAACCCGGCGAGGAAGATACCGAACCCATCTGATTTCAAGGCGGCATTTGCCGCCTTACATAACTATCATTTGTGTATTTTTCGGAAGCGCAATCATTGTGGCCGAATGCTATATATCGTATCAAATTGGTATGGATCTGATTGTAAAACTTTTCCATTTGAAATCACGATAATTGTTTCGCCTTCTTTAATTTGCGATAGTTGAACTTGCCCTTTCAAATAATCTGATGCTCCATGAATTATGTATTCATCATCGGCATCATACAACTGGTTTTTTGCTATTGCATAGATACAGTTCTCTTGCAAATCCACATTTGTGACTGTGAGCTTCGATTCTTTTCTATCTAAAAAATTCACTTTGAAAAACCCAAAGGAAAAAACTACTATCATTGCAGTGCAAATGCTGAAAACCACTTTCTTTGTCATTTTATTCGCCTCTATAAGAAAGAAATAGCGTATATAACGACTGCGTTATTCGCAAAGCGCCTGTATAAGAAGTTGGATATTGTGAGCCATCCACTGTGCTTCCATCTTTATGAATTCCAATAGCCACATATCCAGATCCGGAAATGTATTCCACAAGTGGGCCGCCACTAAATCCACCTGTCAGATCCCAATCGCCTTTGAGATATTTAGACGTTTGACTTTTTATATGGCCGGAGGATTTACACATTTTATATTTAGCATCTACTCCGTTTATCTGACTCGGATAGCCGTAAGCATACACCAATTGTGATGACGAATAGTTATTGGATTGCCAATGCAACCCCAACCATCCGGTTTTTGATCCAAGATTATTTTTGAGTGTAATAATAGCCCAATCCTCCGAAGATTTTCCGGCAAGATAAGAACTACTAACAGTCATCGAACTTGCCGAAACATTTTCGCTTCCATAGGGTTTACTGCTGCCAGAACGTGCAGGCGCTACGTTTACCGACTTAACATATGCTTTATCCTTTATACTGTAAAGATTATGCGCCGCCGTTGCAAGCGCATTTGGCCCAATCATAAATCCGGAGCCGTAATTGGTGCCGCCACTACTAGTTGTTATTTGCAAACAGACAGTGCTGCAATATGGTGATGATGCCGGATTATCAACAACTACAATATCGTTATTTCCGACAATCGCACTAGGATCCAATATATCAAAAATTCGGAATTTTTCCATTAGGAAAATAGCCTGCACTTGTTTCCTCATCCGTCAAGGAATTAGTTTCAAATACAATTTTTTCAATTGATTCTTCTCCAGTATCAAAATCGTATTTATGGTATTCTTCCGTACGGAAATTTTCTCTATCACCTGAATCGTCCGCAAAAACAGTCATTCCAGAATTAAAGCTTAATGCAGACAATGCCATGATGCTGCTTGACTTCAAAAAAAAGTCTGCGAGATATTTTTTCAACTTTCATATTAATTCCTTTCGATTTTTGATTTATCTACTGGTGCTTCCTGTAATGGTCTCACTCTGCCCATCAGTATAACTAAATGTTGCAGAATACTCCAGCTTATAAGATTTTCCGGACTTAGTGTTAAAATTAGTTTGGCTGACTTTGTTTTTAAGGTATTCACTTTTATCCTGCATCGGAATCACCTCCATGCAAACTTTTATGCATTTACCTTCCACAGGAACTTCTGCTTAGTCATTCTTATTGCTGCAGATCGGCTCCATCCTGTAAGCACCCCAAAAGATGTACGTAAAGCCTCTTGCCTGCATATTTAAGAGAAAGCGGATATGCTCTTTTACCATTGATTTGAATGTAGCCATTTTCAGAAACCGTTATGCGAATATCTGGCATTCCGTCCATTGTTTCACCAAAAGCTATCGTGAGTTCATTGAGTGCACCGCTATCACCAGAACCACCAGCATAATCAGTGACAAAATATGTCTGCTCAAAAGTTTTGGCAATATCTATATATGTCAGGTCATCCTTTTCAAATAGCCAAGACTGGTCAATTTGAGCACCATTAGTGTCTACTGTAAGATGGTATGATTACTTCCTATTAGGAACACTGTAAATACAAGGCTTTTCGGAGCCTACAAACCAGAAAAAATAATATTTGATCTATCACATTACGCAAAAAGCCGTCCGGCATGAAAAACGGGCGGCTTTTTTGCGTGGATAGACGGAAAGGAGGCGCAAAAATAACTACAAAATTTTAGCGTTCAAATTTGTGCAACTTTAACGAAAAGGAGGATCGTAAATGGCCGATGAAAAATTGAATACTGGCCCTGCGGAGAATATTTCCCCGGAGGCCGCCGAGCCTATCATTACACCCGAACAGGCCGCAGCGTCTGAGCCCCAGCAGGAACAGACCGGGCCTGCCATACCTGAGTCCGGCGATGTGGTTGTGTCCTTTGACAAAATCAATGAACTTATGGCGGAAAAGAGGCAGAACGCCCGCGCCGAAGTCGAAAAGGCGGAAACCCCCGAAACGCCGGAGGCGGCAGCCCCCGGAGAAACACCGCAGCCCGCCAATACGGAGGAACCGAAAAAGCCGCGCCGTGGCCGTCCGCCGAAAGCGGAAAAGGCTGCGACTGAAAATCAGAAAGCGGAGAAATCGGCTGGGGCCCGCAAGGGCCGCCCACCCAAGGCGGATAAGGCGGCCCCTGACAAGCCCAAGCCGTCCAAACGAGACAAAGTGTCCCGAAGCGATGGAAAGGCCCCGGATGCCAAGGAGCCCATTAAGCCCGCACAGGATACGGCACTGAAGGAAACTGCCGCTGTGGAACAGACGGCTCCCGAGCCGACTACACCGCCCCGCCCGGTTGAGGAAGGCAAGCTGGTTTATCTGAAACTTTCCGAGGTTCATCCGTTTCACACATTCCGTCCGCACCCCTTTAAGGTACGGGACGATGCGAAGATGCAGGAAATCGTTGCTTCTATCCGCGTAAACGGTGTAATGGTTCCCGGTCTTGCCCGCCCGGAGAAAGATGGAAACGGCTATGAAATTGTAGCGGGCCATCGCCGTACCCACGGCAGTGAGCTGGCTGGACTGGAGGAAATGCCCTTTATCGTCCGTGAAATGACCGACCACGAAGCGGTACAGGCCATGAAGGACAGCAACAAGCAGCGTGACGGGATGCTCCCCAGCGAATTGGCCGCGCTGCTGGAACTCGAGGTTGAGGACATCAAGCATCAGGGCGGGCGGCTGAAAGGTGTTGCGGAAGGCGATGTCGGGAAACGCTCGGTTGAGATTGTAGGCGAGGCGCATGAAATGAACTATAAAAAGGTCATGCGCTACTTGCGGCTCAACTCCCTTGTGCCGGAGCTTCTGGATAAGGTAGACGATAAAAAGATGGGCTTCATGCCTGCCGTGGAGCTTTCCTACATCAAACCGAAAAATCAGAGGCTTATTGCTGTTTCCATTGACGGGGAGCAGGCTTCGCCCTCGCTGGCCCAGGCTAAACGGCTCCGGGAGCTGGATAAGGAAGGTAAGCTTAACGGCGATGTCATTGACGGTATCTTATCAGAACAGAAAAAGGAGGATCGAGGCGTGATTATTTCTACTGCGGAACTGGAAAAGTATTTTGGCAAGGAGGTCACTCCCGCCAAAATGAAAGAACAGATTATGTCCCTGCTGGATGACTGGAAAGAAAAACAGCCGCCGGAGCTGGCAAAAGCCCCGAAAAAGCAGGAACTTGACAAGTAACAACTTCGAGACACTTTGTCCCGAGGGCCCCGCCCTCGCGCAGAGGCTCTGGTGGTATATATACCCGTCGCCGCCTGTTTTTTAGTACAGCCGGGAGTGGGCCGTCAAGGGTGCAGCGCACCGCCGTTTTCGGCGGCTCGCCCTTGACGGTCTGCCCCGGCTGTGCTATTTCCCCGGCAAGCGGCGGGGGTATATCCTCCAGAGCCGCCCCCTTTCCCAAGACTGGGAAAGGGCGTGGGGTTTGGGTTGAACTTTCTTATTAAAATATCGGAGGTATGAACGATGAAACGACCCCTTGCTTATATCACCGCTGCATGGCTCGGCGGCGATAGCGAAAACGCAGAACTGGCGGCGCAGTATTGCCGCACCGTGTATGAGGCAGGCTTTTCTCCTATTTGCCCGCCCCTGTACTTGCCCTTGTTTCTCAATGATGCTGTTCCCGAGGAGCATAAAAGCGGCATCGACATGAGCCGTGACCTGCTCCGCCGTTCTCATGTGCTGGTTGTTTGCGGGCACAGTATGACCGAAGCCATGAAAAATGATATTGCCGTGGCCCAGCGGCTGGGAATTACGGCAACAACCCTTGAGGGCATCCTGACCGTCAAGGGACAGGGCCGCCGCTAATGGCAACCCTGTTTGAAGCCTACGTTACCAACGTCGGAAAGTACAGCGAGGGCCAGCTTGTGGGTGAAACACTGAAATTTCCCCA
>ENA-OQKJ01000425-OQKJ01000425.1-human-gut-metagenome-genome-assembly--contig:-NODE-425-length-9890-cov-5.089624_pt1 | contig 9890 bp, 10 predicted proteins | sample MGYA00242647_ERZ504795 | MGnify/ENA primary metagenome ERZ504795 (study PRJEB26092, sample SAMD00036398) | human gut metagenome | host: Homo sapiens | study: EMG produced TPA metagenomics assembly of the...
CCGTATTTCTACGCCTTGCTTCTTGTGCCTTTTGAAGCTCCATACGCTTGTCAGCAATATTCTGCCTGCGTTGCTCCTGCTTTTCCAACCGTCCCGTCTGTCTGGACTGCTGTTCCTGCACCATACCACGCTTGAAGTCGGACACGCTGGACTTTGCCTTTTCCTTTGCGGAATACACCGCATAAGCGGTTTGTGTCGGCATATCCTTGAGGTTTTCTTTAACAGCATTTGCCTTGTCTTTCACTTTATTTTTCGTATCTAAGACAGCACCCACCTTTGAGCCTGCACGTTGTCCCATGCTGGAAGTGGGATTGCCCCGATTGTCTTTAGAAGCCGTATTTTTTCTTTCTGCTCTTTTATTCGCAACAGCATTTCCGACAACTGCACCAGCTACACCACCCGAAACACCGCCGGCACTCACAGCCCTTGCCATGCGTCGCTCCATTCTTCTAGCCCTGTGTGCCATAAACAGATACGGTCTGCGGAAAATTCTCCGTCCCATGCTTTGACAGTCGCTGGCATTTAAGGAGAACATACTCATTAAATCACCCAGCTTCATGTAGATACCAGCGAAACATACTATCTGTAAGAACGCTACCATGAAAAACGGATAGTCCGTAGATATGTTATAAAACATACTGGAAATGCTGAACGCCACCGTTACAATGAGCGTTATTCCTGCCCGTGTCATTATGGTATTAAACACCCTTACGATTGCCTGCTTTGCCATGCTTTCATAACTCGGTATCATGGAGAGTAGAAAACTGATAGGCAGAAACATAGCGAAGATAATAAAAAGTATCTGGCTAAATAACATCATGCCCGTAAGCAAGAATACAAATATCGTTATCCCTAGGTTAAAAAACAATAGGAAGAACACCATGCCTAAACGGTTCACGACCTGCGGTATCGTCAGATTGTTGTTGTCGTTGTCCTCGATTTCTGTTTTCACGACTTCCTCTCTGGTCTTGCCGTCCTCGTCCTCTGGGCTTGCCGATACGAGAGCTTCCACACGGTCTGTCCCGATTTCCTCTGCGTTGCTGTTCCCGAATTGTAAGAGTAACCACGGCTGTTCCACTTGAATGGAAAATAAGCTGTCCCGTATCAAGTCCACGCTGTCCTTGCCCTCACTGTCAGAGTTGGGGAGCATGATTTTTGTTCCCAAGTCAAGTGAAGCGGTACTGATGTCTGATGAAAACTCATTTATCTTTTTGATGTAATCGGGAGCATAGGCAATAAATGAAGCAGACAACACGAATACCACCACAAAGTTGATAACGGCGTGAAGTGCCTTGCTGGTTTCTCTTTTTATCAGTCCCGTATAGGCAACATAAAGTCCCACCACTAAGATAATGAGAAGCAGAAAACCGATATAGAAGCCCGTAGAAGAAAAGCCGTTCTGTGTTACACCTGCAAGGGTCTGTATGCTTTTTCCGATACTGTCTGCCATATCGTTAATAAAATCAAGTTTGTAGGCTTCCTGCACCACATAGCCCGTAGCATTGCTTAAATAAAGGCTTATCGTCCAGACAAAGTTGGTAATGCAGTAAAGCCCGTATTGCACCGATTTTCCGATACCGTCCAGCCAGTTCCACGGAAGCCACGACCAGCTATTATCCACATAAAAATCAAGCTGGTAGTTGGAAAGGGGATATTTTGAGTAAAGATTTTCTGCGTTTATGGTATCGTCCACAAGCCCCGCCGCATGAGCCACCGTTCCCAGAAGTGAAAGCAGGATAAGGGAGAGTGCCACCACGAACAGAGCCATTTTGAGAAAGTGGAAAATCTTCTTTTTTGTGAACGCACCTTTTATCCTTTCTTTCATCACTCCACCTCATTTCTCTGTACGGGCGGTCTGGTATCAAAGGCGTGTAGCAGTTCTTCAAAGACTGGGTGTATCTGCACCACACCGACACGTCCGTATAAGTCCTGCAATAAGCATTGTCCGTTCTCCAAATCACGAAGCCGTTTCTGGTTGTTCTCGTCGTCCTTGTCGATACCGAAAAATTCTAAGGTCTGCTTTATCTCATTTATATCCGTGCTTCTAAACACAAATTTCAAGCCGATATTGTTTTTCAGACTTTCCTTTGACACGTCGCCAGAAGATTGTGTAACAAAATAAACACCTGCCTGCATAGCTCGTCCAGCTCGCACCAGCTTATTTGATAAAGTTTCGCCTTGTGCCACGTTTAAGAACGCCCACGCTTCGTCCAAATCTACAATCTTAAAAATACTTCTGTCGGAATGGATAAAATCAAGGGCAAAGGTACTAATCACAATCAGCATAGACACCGACAACAATTCAATGGTCGTGTATTCCTCAAAGGTCGTGTCCTTATCTGGTAATACTAAGTCCGCTACTTGAATGATATTGAGCTGGTTATCCAGACTGATAGCATTTTCCACCGTACCGTCCGAAAACAGCAGGTGTGCAAAATCGTAGTCCGTGAAACTGTCGATATGGTCTGCGATATTTCTTGATATGGGCGTATCTTCACGGCGTAGCTCGTCTATCACATGGAGCAAGCCCCGACTGTCGCTCTGGGTAACGGAACGAACCGCTTTACGAAGTACGGGGAATTTTTCACCGTCCCTAGAGGAAATACCCGTAAGGAATGTTAAGATGTCGATTGCCAGACTTTCAGCGTCTTTTACATTCTTCATAATCACGAATGGGTCAAGAAGTCCTGCATTGTCCTTGTCGCTGGTAAGATTTACGATATTGATTTCATGGGCTATCTCTGGAAGTGTTTCTTTCCAGTTTCCACGCTCACTTTTAGGGTCTAACAGAAGTGCTTGACCGCCAAACAGCACCGCGTAATATACCAGAAGATTGTTACAGAACGATTTCCCACCGCCAAGCGAACCGACAAAAGCAGACGCTAAAGCGTTGGTAACTGTACCTTTTACACCTTGACTGGCAAGGGACGGTTGCAGGTACACATTTCTTCCCGTATCAACAGAATAGCCCATATAGATACCCGTAGTTTCTCCTAACTGCTGTGTCGCACCAAAACCAAGCCCTGCTAGAAAATCTGATTTTACATACTGCACATAGTCATTGATATATCGCTTGCTGGCTGGTAAAAATTCAGAATGAAGCCCCAGCATATCCCCAGCAGGACGCACCAGCTTTACATTGAGGTCGTCGTAAAAGTCCTTGACTTCATCACAACGGCGTTTCAGCTCGTCAAGATCGGGTGCAGACACCCGTATGACGTAGCTTAACTTATACATACTTTCTTTGCTCTGGTCTAAGTCCGTTTCCAGCTCGTCCACGCTGTCTAATGCGTCCACCACATTTGAGCTGGTTTCACTTCCTGCTTGATAGGCGTGGTTATCCAAATCTTTTAATTCCTTTTTCTTGTTGCGAACTGTCGTTAATGCTTTTCGGTTCTCCACGATTTCTACATTCATGGAAGTATCAACGGGAAAAGTAAATTGCTGTTGCTGGAAATAGAAGATTTCACTTGACGGAAAATCGAGCTCCCCGACAATCGCATTGACGGTAAAATAAGACACATAGCTTTCCTTGTCCTCATGTTCCAATCGTAAATACCGCTGGCTTTCCTCAATCACACACCTTGTCGGACGGATAAGGTCGTAGTATTTTATCAGCGTTTCCTTTTTCAATTCTTTCTTTGGTAGCTGGTACTCATAATCTTCATAAGCGATACCGTCCCTGCCGTAAAGATGTTCCATGAGATACCCAAAATCATTGATTTCCAAGCGACGCACCTTAAAGCGACGGGAGATTTTATTTTCCAGTAACTTTTCCATTTTCATGTAACGGTTGATTTCATCATTCGGCATGGAAACAAAATCATTCATCAGCGTATGGTTCACTTCATGGAGAAATTCCGTGAACGTCAGCCACGCCGATTTTTTGATGTTCTTCAGATTGAGCTGTTCTTCCGTAACCATGAGCTTAAAGCCAAGAAAAAAGCGGTAGTCCACTTGATTGTCCCCAATCATAGATACTAACGCTTCGGTCTGTTCGTCTATCTTCTGATAGGCAACTTCCTTTAATTTTCCCGTTACCAGTTTCTTTGACTGCTCCTGCATACTTCGTATTGAGCTTTCTGTGGCAATCTGCAACGCATGAATTTTACCCTCACGGGACTGTGCAATGAGCTGTCGAAAGCTGTCATGCACGATAAATTTCTGCTCTGCGGATAAGAAAGAATAGTTGTACGGTATCAGCTCATAATAAGCAAACACCTCATTGTCCTTATTCCAGACAAGGTTATTGTCAATATATTTTATCGGGAACATAGTTCACACTCCTTACTGCCGTGATTGTTTCATTGAGTATCTGCTTATGCAGTTTTACGGCTTTTCCTGCATAAGTGATTTTAGGTCGCAGGGCATAGGTTATCTGTGATTTCAAAAAGCTGTACGGCTTCTTTCCGTCAAAGGTTTTCTGCGACATAAACCAAGTGAGAGCAACGGGAATACCAAAGTATTTGAGAAATGCTCCCTCAATCATGGAAAGTGGGGGAATATCCCCAAACAGAATGATGATAAATTCTGTAATCACAAACCATGTAATCTGTGTAAAGGTAACGGGAAAGGGTAAGTTAAAGTCATTGATTGCATACAAGACTTTTTCCACGTTCCAGATACCCGTGTAGCTTTTAATCTTTTTCAAGTTCTTTCAGCTCCTTTCAAAATAGAAAAGGACAGCCATTTTCAGACTGTCCCTTAAAAGAGAAATACGCTGTCAGTAGCAACAATGCTTGTCGCTGATCTTCCAGCGTTAGTATGGTATCTCGCACATACCTCGGCTTGTTTCAATAAAGCAACCGCCCATATCCAAATCTCGCCCGTAGGCTTCATAGTCAATGTAGTTCTGCAAGCTGGGTGGAATATCCCCAAGTGCCTGCAATTCGTCTATGTAGTAGTAGGCAACGTCTGTCATGGTTTCACAGTCGGGATAATAATAAATATCGTCCTTGTGTTCCACGACTTCTTCCAGCGTCCCGTAGTGGCTGATAAATTCGTCCAGACACTCTACGATATAGTCGGGAAGTTCCTCTATCATTTCATACATCTCATTGAGTTCTTCAATGGAAACATACTCGCCAATCGCAATGGGGAAGTTGTCGGTATCATGGATTGCGTATTCCTCATACTGTTCATTCAAGCCGATTTTTTCTTTCACATCTTCTTCGTCAATGGGGAACGTGAACCAAGCACCGACTAAATAGCCCTCATTGTATTTGCCAAGATTAGCAATGTAAACCGCCATATCATCAATCATAAGCACCACCTCATTTCCTACTCTGGCAGTTCAAAGATACCGTGTTCTGTTACTAAAAATTTCCCGTGTTCCTGCAAGTGAGAAGCATAGGCTTCAAAGTCAAAGTAATATTCTTGACAGTCCTCGGATAAATGCTTGAATGTCGGGTCATTCATCAGCTTTTGCCTTGCAACATCTATCATGCTTTTGCAGTCGGGATAAACCGTAATCACGTTTCTGCAAATATAAAGTGCTTCTAAGTTTTCATACACGGTAAGAAGTGCTGTATATTCTTCCTGCATATCGCTTGAAAGCTGGCGGTACATAAAATCTAGTTCGTTGAGCTGGTACACGCTTGTATGTTCGTGGACTTCATCAGCAAAGGGCAGTACCTTTTCGATAATGCGGTAATCTTGACTTTCTGCACCGACACCTAACTTTTCTTCAAACTCTGCAACATCTATCGGCAGGTCGAACCAGTATGATGTTGTTTCTTTGCCAGTTGTTCCTCTCGTTTCCACCAGCACCCTTGTTTCCTGCATTGTTCCTCACGTCCTTTCTGTTGTTTCATCACATCTTTTAAGCTCTGGTACGACATACCAAACACATACTTTGAAAAATCTTCTAACTGTTTTTCTTCATAATCGGCAGGGTTCAGCCGTTTCATTTCCTGCCACACCTTACGCTTGTAAGAGGGCAGGTCGGAAATGTATTCACAGCCGACTTTTGCCTGCATATCCTTAAAAATATCGTTCATGTAATCACTCCAATCTGAAATTTTAGGTAAGAAAAAAGCAGTCAATCCTAAGACCAACTGCTTTGCATATAAATATAAATTTGTAAACTAAAATTTTCGGAAGTTTTTTTAGTATTTTGTGTAGCCATAGTCCAGCAATACCAGCTATAATTGCCAAGAAAAAAACTGCGGTAGGAATAGAATGATTTTTTTACTATAATCGCAATTACCCCAGATACTAAAATACCAATCCCTACGAATAAAACAGGTTTTCCTAATTCTTTTGCATATCCTTTTTTGTATCAGTAGTATCAAATACTTTACCATGAACAAAAGAGTAATTTCCCTTTAATAAAGAAATACTCACGAATATAAGGATAGCAGAAACAAACCACATCATTATACTAAATCCTAACATAAAATATCACTTCCTAAAGTTGTATTTTTATATCCATATTATATCACCCCATTAACAACATCACAATAAAAATTTATGCACCGATAATCTTGTTGAATAGCTCTAACAGTACATCTTTCACACCGCCGGCGTTAAATACCAAACCGACAGCAATCAAGGCAACTACCAAGAAGCCGATAAGTTTGGAAAACTCACGCTTGAACCCTAAGTAGATACCGATAACCACAATCGCCATAAGCACCAAGCTCTGTGCGTTTGATAAAAACCATTGATACAAATTGTTTCCGAAATTCATGTTATTTGTCCTCTCTTTCTTCTAATTGTTTCATTTCACAGTCAGCTTCTTTGCCGACATTCAAAATACACATCAAGACTACGCCGATACCCATTCCCATAGATACCAGCAGGAAGTCTTTTAATAATACCCACATTTTTTATCACTCCTAACTTTCTACTAAATCTTTTGCAGGGGTCGTCTGCTGTTTGATTATCATTTCATGCTTTTCTGTGAGCTTTGCCTGCTGTTCGATTGTTTCCATGTAGTCTGTACCGTTTCCCTTATCAATCTTTTTCAGCATTTTCAAGGTCGGTGCTACCTGCCTTTGTACCCAACGCAATGTACGGTCTAAGGTGTAAGGCTCTGGCTTTGTCGTCAGCTTCAAGCTCTGTCTGTTATCGCCGATAAACCAAGCCCAGCGGTCATTGAGTTTCCAGTCATTTTTCCGCTTGTCTGGTTCTTCATCAACAAACCGCACATACTGGTTGATGATAGAAAAGGCGGTCTGCTCTGCGTCATAATAGGTCAGCAAATCCCGTACTGCATAATAGGCACGTTCATTGCGAAGCCGTATCTCAAAACGGTTGATAATATCAGCTTCTTCCAGCGGTGTCCCCAGCTTGACGTACTGCTCATAGTCCTTTTCATAGATACAGAAATACACATCTGATTTCAGCGAACCAAGATAAAGGGTGCGTCCCATATATTCTCTGTCGTCCTCTCTGTGCTTGATAAGCTCGCCCGACTGGTAAAACTTATAACTTCTGGACTTTCCGATATATTCCCGTTTCCTGCATTTTTCCGCAAGCTCTGGAATATCCAAAATGCCCGTATGGTCGTTGATAGCAAGGTCGATACGCTTCATCACGCCACCGTCTACCAATGCGTCCATGAGGAAGTCATACCAGCTTCTTTGCTGTGCCAGCAGGTAACTTTCAAACTGCCTGCAACCACGCCCCTTTAACTCTAAAAGGACACCTTTTTCCTCGTCAGCCGACGTATAGATAAAGATGTCCCCTAAAGAATAATGCTCCGTATAGCTGTAATGTCCGTAATCTTCATGGAGCATATAATTGATATTCAGTTTTAATATATCTTTGATGATGTGCTGTATATCCAGCGTGGGAAAACGAATTTTCACATAATCAAACAGCATGGTAAGCGGTGCTTCTGGATTGAACCTTGCCAGTTCTTTATGCAAAGTTTCCAGAAGTTCCTTTGACGGCTTCATTTTTCCGCTTTCTATCTTGTTGAGATATTCCCTTGTGATACCAGAAGCCACCGCCAGCCTGCCTTGCGAGATACCGTAAGCAACCCGTTTCTCCCGTAATTCTTTTATCCATTGTTCTTCATTCAGAACCATACCCCCAATCTGTCAAGTGTGAAGTTTTTTAAGGCGACTTCACAACCGATTTTTGCTAGGAAATCATGCCAGAAGCCTTATGTTTCCTATGTTTTTTGTCTATTGTCTATTTGCAAACGTACCCCTCTGTTAGATACCGAGGGGTTTTACCTGCTGGCGTGGCTAACGCCACACCAGCAACGGCTAGTCCGTGCCGTCGCCTTTCGCTTCGCACGTCGCCGTCCCGTCCTGCCTTGCTTGTGCAAGAGAGCCGATAGTCTGCAAAAAATCATGTCCTTTCGGGACTAAAGGCGTGTAAAACTCACTGATAACGCTTGTTCCCACATCACAATATCCACGCCCCTTGATACGCTTCTGAAAAAACTGCTTTTTCACATCTGAACCAAACAGCATACCGTAACCTAATTCGCTGATACGCCCAAGTCCCACACGGAAATTGAAGTTATCTCTGATACCGTCCGAGAAATACTTTGCGTCTGGACGCTGGCAGGCAACGATAAGGAAATAACCTGCTTGTCGCCCTAACATAACGATTTTCTTTAACTGGCTAAGTAAGCTCACGCTTTCTTTCGTCCCCAGCATTTCAAAAAACGCCACATATTCATCAAAGATAAGAAAGCAGGGTGGCAGTCCCAGATAGGCGTAGTTTTCGCCCGTCTTATAGTTCGGGTGTCGCTTCATTTCCTCACTTCGCTGTACCATGCCCTCATAAAAGGCATTGACGCAATCTATCATTTCTTCTTTGGTGTGATACACATTTCCCATAACTGTCCCTAAGTCTGCAAGGTCAGCGTTCTTCGGGTCTAAGATATAAAGGACAGCGTTGGTATGCAGTAAGGCTTCAATGAGCGTCAGCAGAAAATAGGTTTTACCGCCACCAGTCCCACCAGCAATCAGAGCATGAGGGAGTGCGTCATATTCCCAGACAAGATTTTTCATCAGTCTAAGACAGCCGTTTTCTGCCCGTACTTCATCAATGGTAATGCGGTTCGCTATCATATCATAAAGCAGGGTATATTCGATATAGCCGTCATGCAGGGTCTTGTCGGTCAGCTCACAATACAAGCCACTTTCCAATTTATCCTCTAACCGTAAAAGCTGGTCTTGATATTTCCCCAGCGTAATTTCACAGCGGATATGAAGCAGTCCCTTTTCCATTTGATAATAAATCTTTGGAAACCAGACGATTTTTTCCCTTGATCTGCTTTGCAGGTCAGTAAAAAAACCGCTGTCTTGTACGGTATCGGCTTCATACCACTTATTTTCCAGTATCATTCTTGCCAGCTTTTGACGGTGCAGGAGCTTCTTGAAACTGTCGTAACAGAAGCGGTAATACAGAAAAGCGACCAATGCACAAACACCAGTCGCTATCAGTATGGTTATGAAGTTGTAAGGGGAGAGCGTCAAGCCGTTTTCTAACAAGCTGAAATGCTCCCAATCGGTACGCATGAGCTGTTTGATATTCAGTAGCAAAAAAACCGCCACAAATACAAACAGAAGCGTCCCTATGGAAAAATGATAGACAAGGTGCTTGTCGCTGGCTCTGATACGGTGTCCTTTGTTCCAAATCTTACGCATAAATCGTTCACTCCTTTCTGAGTATGAAAAAAGCAGTCAATCCTAAGACTAACTGCTTTATATGTGATATAAGGTTATCAGACAATTTACCAACAAAGTATATACTATCGACTCAATAACATAGGACAAAAATTTTAATAATAAATCAATTCCATACGTAAATATAGAATAACCCTAATATTATCGAAACTATTGTTCCTATTTTAATTTTTTTAGCCTAGAATAAATAACTGACTGGGTGCGTTTGGGTCTAATATATATGCTATATACATTTCC
>ENA-OQKJ01000426-OQKJ01000426.1-human-gut-metagenome-genome-assembly--contig:-NODE-426-length-9889-cov-2.735505_pt1 | contig 9889 bp, 16 predicted proteins | sample MGYA00242647_ERZ504795 | MGnify/ENA primary metagenome ERZ504795 (study PRJEB26092, sample SAMD00036398) | human gut metagenome | host: Homo sapiens | study: EMG produced TPA metagenomics assembly of the...
AGCACGTCGCCCGCGCCGGCGGTCGCCCGAGACCAGGCCGGTGCGCTACCCGACGCATAGACGTGGTCCTCATCCACCACGATGGTCACCGCGCCCTTCAACAATACGGTCGCGCCGGTCAGCTCATGGACCCTGCGGGCGCAGGCGAGCGGCTGCGAGCGCACTTTGTCGACGCTGGCTTCGTTTCCGTCTAGCCGAGTCAACATGCGGGCCAGCTCCCCGACGTGCGGGGTGACAACCACTTGAGCCGGCACTTTGCCTGGCAGCAGGTCCAAAGCTCCGGCGTCTACCACGATCGGCGGCATGCCCAGGGCGCTTTCATTCCTGGCGTCGTCATTGGAGCCGGTTTTTCCTGCAGTGCGTAATGCTTCAACAACGCGGTTATGGTTTCGCGTTGAATGTCGGTGTCGGCGGCTTCGTCGCCACCCGTGGGAACGCCGGAACCAACCACCCATGATTGGACGCGGCCCTTGCCGATCACCGCCTCGGGCAACGAGGAAAGCACCATGTCCTGCGCTCGTTGCGGGCCGAGATAGCGCACCATGCCAGTGTTGGCGCGCGCCGCCGCCGTGGCCGACAATACGGCTGCACCGGGGTAACGGGCGGAGCCGGTCACCAAGCCGACCACTCCACGCGAATACTTGCCGTCCGAAAGTTGCGGAAGGCGAATCGAATCCGTTACGAAATCGCCGTCCGTCATTTCGGCCGCGGGGACGCAATCATCAATGTCGAAACCGAAATCGACCAAAGTGAGGCGGCCGCATGCGTATGAGGCGGGTGGCACCATCGCGCACGGCTTCATCGCGCCGAATGTTACCGTAACATCAGCAGGAATGTACGGTCCTGGAAGCGAACCGTCATTTACGCCAACGCCGGACGGCGTGTCGATCGCCACGACGAGCGGCAGGGCGGAGGAAGGCTCGTTGTTCGGCAGGGCGGGCCTGTCGGGAAGTTCGCCATCGAATCCCAAGGAGGAAGCGATGGCGCCTGCGATGCCACGCAATGCGCCGCTTACGCCGATTCCGGTCATCGCGTCGATGATCACATGGGAGCCCTGAACGTATTCAACGGCGGCCTGCAGTCGTTCTCCGGCCTCTCCCGCGGAAAAACCCGTGGTGCATCCTGGGATTTCGGCGGCGGGATCAAGTACGAGAACACGGCCTCCGGCATGCACGAACGCGCCGAACGCCTCCTCGTGCAGGGAACGTCCCACGGCGATCGCGGTGACATGCGCGCCTTCGTTCGCCAGTTCCGCGCCGGCGTATAGACCGTCGCCGCCATTATCTCCCGCCCCTACAAGGAGGGCTACCCGCGCGTCCTCGACGGCGAGGTCCTCATCATCGAGCAGTGTCATGGTCACATGGGCCGCAGCCGAGGCGGCCATGCGCATCAGCGGCACGCCGTCGTCAAGCAGCGGACGTTCCATCTCGCGCACGATATCGGAATCGTAAGCGCTGTACAGCAGTGTTTGCAAACGGTCGGCGTCGTCGGCGATGTCCATAACGTTCCCTTCCTCGTCGTCTATGAGCAACAATCCCTACTGTAGTCGTAATATTGGGAGTCAAGGATTTTTCGGCGTGGAATGGAGACCAAAATGGCATATATCGAAATGCAGCATAGTTGCAAGCGTTACCAAATGGGTTCCACCACCATCACCGCGAACGATGATGTGAGCTTCGGCATCGAAAAAGGCGAACTGGCCATCATTCTGGGCGCGTCGGGCGCGGGCAAGTCGACGGTGCTCAACATTTTGGGTGGCATGGACACGAATTCAGAAGGCAGCGTGGTCATCGACGGACGCGACATTTCCAACTATTCCCCGAAACAGCTGACGGCTTATCGCAGGACGGACATCGGTTTCGTGTTCCAGTTCTACAATCTTGTGGCGAATTTGACCGCGAAGGAAAACGTCGAGCTCGCCTCGCAGATCGTTTCCGATGCTCAGGATGCCGTCAAAGTGTTGGAAGACGTCGGTCTCGGCGATCGTGTCGACAATTTTCCCGCGCAGCTTTCCGGCGGTGAACAGCAGCGTGTGGCCATCGCCCGAGCTGTGGCGAAGAATCCGAAGATCCTGCTGTGCGACGAGCCGACCGGCGCGTTGGACTACAACACCGGCAAGCAGGTCCTGCAGATTCTGCAGGACATGAGCCGTAGAAAGGCGCCACCGTGGTGATCGTGACCCATAATTCCGCGATCGCGCCGATCGCGGACCGTGTGATCCGCATGCATGATGGCAAGGTCACCGCCGTCGACGTCAACGAGCATCCGATGGACATCGCGGAACTCGAATGGTGATGTCGCGACACGCTGTGCGACACTCGATTTGCGAAGACAAAGGATTTGTGTAATATATGTGACTTGTGCACGGAAGCAATTCCGTACAGGAAGCACATTCCTGCGTAGCTCAGTTGGCAGAGCATCCGACTGTTAATCGGACGGTCGCTGGTTCAAGCCCAGCCGCAGGAGCTCACCTGAAGCCATCGGCGTGTCGCCGGTGGCTTTTCTGTTACCCATCCCCTGAAGCTGCTTCATCAGCGAATCGTCAAGCAGCGTCGAAATATCAGTATCAAGAAAGTCTGCTGCACGCACGAGGTCGGCCAAAGACCAAGATACGGAACCTCGAATCTTCTTTGATATTGCAGCACGTTGCACGCCCAGCGCATCCGCTAAGGCGGTTTGTGATTTGCCCTGCGTCATGAGCATCATTTTGATGTTCCATGACACTGTTCCTTCGGCATAAGCAACGGCAGCATCGGCCTCTTCCGCAATGGGCATAAGTGCAACTGTTGTCATTTATGGCTCCTTGAAAAGTATTTGTATCTTTAAGCGACACGCCTATCGTACAGCATAATTTGCGTTTCCTCAAATGAAACATTAATGTGTATCTTATAAAGAATCAAGTTACCAAAGGGGAAACATGTCGATGAAGGAGTGGCTGGTAGAGAACGGTCTTTCTTATCGCGATTTCGCTGCGATCATGGGCCAGTCGCCGTCATCGATCTGCAAGAAGGTCAATGGCGAGACAGCTTGGCAGCAGAAGGACTTGCTGTTTCTTCATGACCACTATGGTCTTTCTTCTGATTTCGTACTGGGTATCACCGTTATTCCCCATTCGGAGGAGGTGTCTGTCTGATAAAAGAATGCCCGGTCTTGATCTGGTACATCGAAACCGGGCGTATGCAACACATCCAATGTTGAACGATTCCCTAGTCGCCAAACTTTTGAATCGTTCGCATTGCCTTTTAGATTATGGAGGCTGCACAAATGTCTAGTGTAACCGAAGTCGCTGTGCCGACTTCTGATTTTGATGGTAACGCCCCCGTGAATGGTTCGCGGTGCATGGCGTCTACATTTTCCGAATCCCTGTATTGGCGGCGCTCTGCCCGGCGCTACGAGCTGGCGGGTCTTGCCGCTTGGATGCTGGCCGCGTTGTCGTGCGTGGTTTTTCTGGCGATTCTGCTTGCCGCGAGGAATCTCCTCGTGCCGGCCGTGCTTCTGGTGCCTTTGGCCTGCGTGATGGTCCTTGCCGGCCGTTGGTGCGACCGGAACTCGCGCGATGCCTGGGATTTCGCTTTCTGGTCCCTTCACGCGGAGGTGAGGCAATGACCGTGACCGTTGGCGCGCGTTCCCTCGATAACGAGGAGCGCTCGAATTTCCGGGACTACATGTCCCTGTTGTCCCCGTCCGTGGATGCGTCGATGACCGTGAGGGAGATCATGGCGGTCGCCTATCTGATCGGCCGGCATGACGCGCTTCGTGACGTGCGGAACGCTTCGTCGCCGGCTCGGACGGTGAACCGTCGTCTGATCCATGGCGGTGCGGGCATGGTGTCCGACGAGATCGACGCGTTGATGCGCGACGTGGAGGCCCTCAGCGGCGATGACGCGGTGTTCTCGATGCTCAGGCATCCCTCGGTGAGCGGGGGTGATGAATGGTGGAATTGGTGATCCTGCTGTTCGTGGTGCTCGCGGTGGCCTGTTTCGGCCTGCTGCTGCCGTTCCTGCGTCTGGCAGTCGGCATCGTGCTTCTTGTGGTCCGTCTGCTGGCCTCCCTCGCGCGATCAATGGGGGCGGGCCGATGATGCACCTCGTACTCGTGATCGCCATCGTCATCATTCTCGCCGCGTCCTGTCTGCTGACGTTCGCCCTGTGCCGCGCGGCCACTCGTCGTGACGAGATGGAGGAGCGCTGGGCGTCAGCCGCGTCATGCGGCCAGGAGAAGGAGGAACGCCATGAAACGGCATGAGAAGCAGCCGTCCGCCGACGTTCGCCCGCGTTTCCCGTCTCGCGGGGCCGGTCTTGGCCTGTTGGCCTCCGCTCCCCGAGATGGCAGTCAGGATTTCTATCTGTCGATGATGCTCGATGTTCCCGTGCCCAGCATCCCGGTGCTGCGCGCCCGGTTGGACTCGATCAGGTCAGGAGGTGCGTCATGAGCGTGAACGCGGTCGATTGGGCGCTCAGGTTCGCGCCGGTGGATGCCAAGCACAATGGTGCCGCTCGCGTGCTGATGTGTCTGGCGAACGTGGCCGACGACGAGGGACGCAACGCGCATCCGACGCACAGAAAGCTGGCGGCGTGGTGCAAGTGCAGCGTGAGCACGGTCAAACGCCACCTGTCATGGCTGGAAGCGAACGGGCTGATCCGTCGTGGCGACCAACGTCAGGCCGGGCATTTCAGCGAGTGGCACCGGCCCGTCGTATGGGACCTTTGCCTGAAGAACCGTCTGGAGCTCGACCCCGACTTCTTCGACTCGAACGATATCGATTCGACCCGAGGAGGACGACCCTCAACGGAAAACAAGGCAAAGGGAAACCCCGGCTCACCTGTGGACCTGGGTTCCGACACGGAATCCGGTGATAACCACGGCTCACCTGTGAACCGTGGTTATGGCGAGGGAGATGCCGGGAAACCCCAGCTCACGGGTGAACCACGGTTCACAACTGTGACCCCACCCCCAGCTCACCTGGTGAGCTACAGTACGTCCCTAGTACGTAATAACCCCTCTGCCCCTACGGGGCATCTCCCCGCAAGCGGAGAGACCACCCCGGACGAGGACGACGGCGACTGGCAGAGCGAACCGTGGACCGATGCCGCCGCCGAAGCCGAACCTCCCGAGAGCGAATCCGTCAAGGCATGTTCCGACGCGGAAATGGTGTGCCGCACGATGGCGGACGGGCTGCGCGCCATGCCGCCGATGCCGGTGCCCGACCCGTTGGCCCGGCCCGGCAAACGCGAACTCGCCGCCGCCCAACGGCTGATCGCCCGCCACGGCATGCCACTGGTGCTGGCCGTGGCCGAATGGGCGTCACTGCCGCCTTCCAAGACCGACAAGGGCGACGCTTCCGGCAAACCGTATGACGGTTTCTGGCGTCGCACGCTCACCGGCCCGCGTTCCCTCGCACGGCACTGGGACCAGGTATGCCTCCAGATGGCCGACGACCCCCACGGGCGTCGCCTGCTCGCCGAACACGGCGTCATCGCCGACAAGGGCGAAACGGCGCAGCCGCCGAGCGCGGAATCCACGCCGAAGGTGCCGAACTACGGCATCCCCGACAACCTGGACCGGCGCGTGTGGAAACTGCTCGACCCTTACGACTTCGATGCGGGCAACGACGGGTTCGAGGCACCGCGCACCCTGCGCCGGCTGTTGAAGCGCGTCCCCGCGAACGACGCAGAAGGCGAACGCAATGCCGTGCTGGAGGCATTGCGGGCGGGCCGCGCCTTCCTGGACGCGGAATCCAGGGAGAAGGACGACGGCTTCGGGCGGCGGAAGCCGTCCGAGACCGGGCCGGCGTCCGTCCGTTTCGGCTTCATCGGCGGCCGTGGGCCGAAGGAGGTGCCGGCATGTTCCTGAAAGGCGAATGCGCGGATTTCCCCGACTCGTGGTCGGACCGCATGTGGGGGCCCGACGACCTTCCCAACCAGCGAACCCAATACGAGCTGCGCCGCGCGGCGGTGCGGATCTGCGAGGCCTGCCCGGTCAGGGCCGAATGCCTCGCGTTCGGCATCATGGTCCGGGACCAGTACGGCATCTACGGCGGACTGCCGTTGAGGGCCCGACGCCAGGTGCTGAAGACCGCGCAGGAGGCCGGATTCCGGTTCGACCCCGACGACCCGACCGCCGAACGGCGGCTCGCCCGGTACATCCGCGAGAACCCCGAGATCGTGGCGGCGGCACGCGAACGCGAATGCAAACGCCGCAAGACCGAGCAGCGCAACGCACGCCAGCAACGATGGCGCGCCACCACACGCTCGACCGGCAAGGCGAAGGCCCCGGCCGCCGCCACACACACCCCGCCCTTGCAGGACACCCTCTTCTGAAGACAATCCGATACAGATAACCGGTCCGGCCCCATAAGGACGAACCATTCCGGAAACCCGTATACGCGGCAAACCGTGGAACCGTGCACCCGTGGACACGGGAAGCCGGAAACCCGAATGAAAGGAACAATCCCAATGACCACGAACACGAAAACGGTGGCCTTCGTCAACCTCAAGGGCGGGGTCGGCAAGACCACCAGCGCCATCGGCACCGCCGAAGCACTCGCCCGACTGGGCCATACCGTGACGGTGCGCGACGCCGACCCGTCCGGCGCGGCGACCCTGTGGGCGCACAAGGCCCTATCGGCCGGCCGCCCACTGCCCTTCGGGGTGGAGGTCGTCAACCGGTTCACCGTCGCCGCGCCCGCCGAGGAGGAATGGGTGCTGATCGACACGCCTCCCTTGCAGACCGATCTGGTGGAGGCGGCGGTGGACGCGGCCGACCTCGTGCTGCTCGTCACCACCACCGGCCCCATCGACCTGGAACGCATGCTGGAGACCATCCGGCAGATCAACAAGCCCTCCTCGGTGCTGCTGACCCAGACCAGGTACGGCACGCGCAGCCTCAGGCACGCCGAGGAGTTCCTGGCCGAGAACGGACTGGCCCGATGCCAAGAGACCATCCCGTACAAGGAGGCCATGCGTCTCGCATCGGACGAGGGCCGGTTCCCGTCCGCTTCGGGCTACGGGCTTATCGCCAAGGAACTCAGCGACGCATTCGCCGCCTGACACCCGCAGAACCGGAAACCCGCAATCCCGTATCCACGTAAACCCGTGGATACGGGGACACGGAAAGGAACAACATCATGGAGATCAACAAGCCGATGACCACGAGGAACATGCTGGCATCGACGCTCACGGACTACAAGAAACCGGTCAAGCTGCCCAAGATCACGGTGGAGCTCGACCCCGAGCTCAAGAAACGGTTCAAGGCCGAGGCCGTGCGACGCGGCACCACCATCCGCGACATGCTCACGGCATGGATCGAACATGACTGCCCTCCCCTCGACGCGGCGGACGCAAGGGCCGAGGCGAAGCAAGACGGAAGAAGGAGTGGATGATGACGGATGACATCGAGGAGCGGGCCGTGCTGGCCCGTCGCGGGATCATGGATCATTCGGATTGCGAGGACTGCGTGGAGGACTGGACGTTCCTGATGCGTCAGGGACGGCGGGAGTTCCCGTTGGGATTGCGCACGGTGCTCGCGTGCCTCGCGTTCGCCGAACGCGAGGGCGCGGTGCCCGAGCTGCCGGCGGATTGGTGGGTTAATATCAACAGGAGGTATCAATGACGACGATGCGCGGCGAGGGGAGCTGGCTATGGATGTGTTCAAGGCATGGCCGGGAAGGGCGGAAAGCATCGTGATCAGCCAAGAGTCATACATGGGGTGCACCGGCGGCGTGGCCCCGTGGCGTCGTGACGGCGACACGGGGCCGTCCTACTACGCGGTGTGCCCGCTGTGCGACAATCCCATCCAGATCGTCGGCCTGTTCCGCCGGCAGGAGGAAAGCCGTGCGCGCCGGCCCTACGGGCGGCACCACCGGGGCGACGTGCCGGGCCTGTGCCGCTACGACGAGGACGCCTACCTGCACTGCCCGTATGCGGATCCGAACCATCGGACGGACACCCGAGCGAGACGTCATCCGAAGGATCCGACAGGTCGGGCCCTGTATGGTCTCATGCGCGGCGAGTTCGACCGGGTGACGCTGGCGTGGGAACGGTTCTCCGGCATCCATCTGGGCCGGGGGCCGCCCGTGACATGCTTCGCAGATGGCGGGACGACCAGGGATGGCGCTATTACGACGCGACCTACGGCAATCTGCCGCAGATGCTGTTCTTCGCGGCCGGCGGACAGAACCTGGTCAAACGCTACATCGTGCCGGGCAGCCCGTTGCACGAACGGCTGAAAGGCGTGCCGCAGGTGAGGCTCGCGCCGACGCGCTCCCGGTACGTGCAGGTGGACAAGGCCGGGCCGGGGTTCCTTACTCTGGATTTCCTGCTGTACGCCCGGCGCATCGAATGGGACGGACAGCACATGAACGAGACGTTCAGGCTACGCGGCCTGCTGGGCCGCGACGACGGGCAACAGGCCTTCGATGACCTGACCCTCGACGTCGATCAGGACTGGCTCTCCCACACAGCGGACGCCCAACCCGGCCGTGACGGGCGGCTGCTCGACATCGCGCGGGAAACGCTGCAATCCGACGCGGGTATCCCGGCAGATCAATAAAGCGTTATCAATGCAAGGAGAACAATGATGAACGAGAACGACAAGACGGAAATCCTCGAACCCGTCGAAACACCCGCCGAGAACATCACAGAGCCAAGCAAGGATGGAAGGAAGTGTCCGAAGTGGCTGCCGCCCCTGGTCGCGGCCGTCTGCGCGGTGATTCTGGTCGTGGCCGGCATCATCGGCTGGAACGCTTACAGCGGCGCGAAGCTCGCCGAGGCCAAGGAGGCGTGCGCCACCGCCGCCGACACCGTGCGCAACAATGCCAATGAATACAACGCGCTGCTCAACGGCGATGCCGCCGATGCCGCCGCCGTCAAGGCCGAACAGGTCAAGGACTCGAAGACCGTCGAATCCTTGGGCAAGGAGCTCGAGGCCTCGGCGCCCGAATACGAGGGCTGCGTGGCCGAAGACGCGCAAGGACTGGATGCCGCCGCCGTGAAGCTCAATGAACAGGCCGACTGGTACGGGACCCACGAGAAGAGCCTGTCGAAGGCGGTGAGGGCCGTCGTCGAATCCAAGGCCGCGAAGAGGCTGGATGACGCGAAAAACGAATCTGACGGCGAAGCTGGACGAGGCGTCGAGGCTGCTTGCGGATTCGGACGGCAAGGTCGCGGACAACGCCACCCGCGACGCATTGTCGAACGCCATCGACGCGGCGAACGGGCTGAAGGACGGGAACGATCCGGCGAAGATCGACGGGGCGCGCAAGACGGTGGAGGATGCCATCAATGGCGTGAACGCGAGCGTCCAGGCAAAGACGGACGCGGATGCGCAAGCCGCCGCAGCGGCAGCAGCGGCAGCCCAGGCTCAGGCGCAGGCCCAATCCGCCTACAGCGGCGTCTCCTCCTACCCCGGCGGCGCGTACAGGCGCACGGAAGGCTCCACTTCCGGCTCCAACACATACCGTGGCACCACATCGGGCGGCACCGGCTCCGGCTCCACGTCCGGCTCCGGCCCGGCCGGCGGCTCCGCCCCGAAGCCGAACCTCAACGGCGCTTACGGCTGCGGCAACAGCTGCACCGGCAAGGATGACGGCTACTACCATCATTGATCGATGAATGGCTGATTATGGCTCGTATCGGGAAACCGGTACGGGCCTTTTTCATGGATTTCGCAAAGGAAAGCCATGTCCCTGTGAACCTGTGCCCCCGCATTCCCGTGTGCCCGTATTGCCGGGAAATACCTCCGGATTTTTTGTAGACGCCATGCTCCGTGGTTCGGCGTGTCGCCTGTGAGGCTTGTTGGTGGCTGCCGGATCATCCGGTGGCTACCTCCCGTTATTCCTGCGGTCGGAAGCCCCGCCATTCCCTGAAAAGGGGTTGGCGGGGCCATGACC
>ENA-OQKJ01000428-OQKJ01000428.1-human-gut-metagenome-genome-assembly--contig:-NODE-428-length-9847-cov-2.781481_pt1 | contig 9847 bp, 11 predicted proteins | sample MGYA00242647_ERZ504795 | MGnify/ENA primary metagenome ERZ504795 (study PRJEB26092, sample SAMD00036398) | human gut metagenome | host: Homo sapiens | study: EMG produced TPA metagenomics assembly of the...
ACTATCATAGCCATAATCGTTCAATTCTTTTATACAGTTTCCATTAAAATCCCATACACTTTGCGTTTTATCTTTTGTTACCAGATAATTGATCTTACCAGTTCTTATCAAATCGTATTCCATAGGAATCACTTTCTGATTCTTATTATCATATACGCCATATTTTCCTTCCATTTTGACAATAACTTCTATTCGATCTTCTGTCCTTCCTGCAAATTCCATCTCATCATACTCTGCCGGTATCACAAAGTTTCCTTCTGCATCTACCAGTCCATACAAAGACGATTTGCTTGATTCTACAATATAATAACCATTTGCGGCAGCCCCTCCACTCTCATACGTATATCCGCTGATTGAAAAACCTGCCATATTGTTTTCCATCTCTGCTTCCGGCATCTCTTCTATGTTTTCATCTGATACTGTTTCTGTACTTTCCAGGCTGTTATCGACTTCTTCTGTCTGCTCTTTCTCCACGCTTCCACTGTCTGTAGCCTCCACGCTATCGCTTATACTAACTTTTTCTCCTTCCTTCCACAGCCCATTACAGAAAATGGTATGGTTAAAGCGAGTATCAATACCAGTATTCTTTTTTTCATATTTTTTCTCCTCTCTACAAATAATTCTTATTTCGATTTTATTTATAAATTTTAACACATTATATTTATCAATGCAATATGCATCTGTAGTTGGTTGTTGTATATTTTTTATACTTTTATAATATATAAATTACATTAATTGTGGAGGTTTTACTCATGCAGCCGGAAATCAACTATAAAACCGTCGGACAACGCATCCGCACTGCACGTCTGCAAAAGAAGCTCAGTCAGGCAGAGCTTGGAGGCTTGGTCGGCTGTTCGAATAACCATATTAGTCACATCGAAACCGCACAGACAAAAGTTTCTCTTTCCATGCTCTCCAAACTGGCGCTTGCTCTGGATCAGGATCTTGATTATTTTCTTCTTGATACCCAATATGCCAAGCGTGATCGCCTGATTGATGAAGAAATTGCGGAAAAACTCAGCCGTTGTAATACCTCCACGCTGTTGACTGTAAATCAAATGCTGGATCTGCTTCTCAAACAGCAGGAGATGAATGATTTGGAGAAAAATTTGTAAATAATTTTGATAGTTCTCTCAATTCTCATGTAATATCTTTTTTGTATATTACATGAGATTTTTTTCGGTTCTCATAAGAAAAATTGTATCATATCTCATATTTTTTCCTATACCCGCTGCACAATCTGCACTTTTTTCGTAATAATCAGCATTTTTCTGCATTTTTTCCATATTCGCTCCCATTTTTCTGCAACAAAAAAAATACCACACCATTCCCGTGCAGTATTTTTCCTCTTTTCTATCCCTATTCTGTTTCTACCTCGCCCACCTCTTCACCCATTCCACATACGCCTCTTCCGTCTTTTTCCAGTAGCTCCTGCTGATATCCACAATTTTCCCGTTCTCCAGCAGCATTTTCTTCTTCGTACATTCCTTCACATAAGAAAAATTGACCAGGAAACTCGTATGGCATCGTACAAAATCATCGCTGGCGATTCTTTCTTCTATCTCCAATATTTTATCATCCACTGTATATTCTTTTTCCGTTGTGGCCACATACGTGACACGCTTATCCCGTTCAAAATACAGAATATCATCCAGCTTCAGATTTGCTTTCACGCCTCCATGACATTGAAGAACAACCCTTCTGTTCTGTTTCCGCAGCTGTTCTATCGCCTTTTCCAGCACACCCGGTAGTTTTTCCTCGAATTTTTCTTTTACTATATAGTAGACGTGGCGTGTCTCGTAAACTTCCATTGCATAGGACCAGAAATTTGTCAGGTAAACGACCTGACATTTTGGCCATTTCCGATTGACTTCCATCGCCAGGTCAATTCCATTTTCATCCGGCATTTCAATGTCCATAAACAGGATATGCATGGGGGGATGTTCTTCTGACAGCAGTTCGTTTCCATTCTGAAAGGAATAAATTTCTACGCTATTTGCCATCTGATCTGTACAATGTTTCACAGTTTCTCTCGTTTTTTCCCGCCAGTCCGGCGCGCCATCGCAAATTCCTATTCTTAAATCCATGTTTTTTTCTCCAGTCGTACTTTCTGTTTCTGTCTGTTCTCATATTAAAGACTGACGTACCTGGATAAAATAACAGTCAGACCAAATTTCCCGGTCTTTTCTTTTTTCTCCTGTATTTTTCCATTGTACTTTTTCACGAGTCCGCGAAACAGCTTCCGGCTCATCGGATTCTGGCGTCCGGATGAGGTCTGGCATTCCAGAATCAGCTGATTTTTCACTCCTGTGATCTTCAGCCGGATTTCCCGGTGTTCTTCTTTTTTTACAAGATTTTCTCCCCAGTTTAAGATTCCGATCAGGATTTTTGCCAGATCCTGTTCTTCGATTTCTCCCCGATCGTATCCCTCAATCTCATAGTGCAGTTCGATTTTTTTCTTCTCCAGATTTGATTTCCATGCGCACAAAACCGCATCTGTCATTCGATCTTTACAGTAAATCCCCTGCCGCACCTGATGACTGATCGCTTTGAGACTGTCTGCATACTGTTTCAGCGTCTCCCCGGATATCTCAGCAGCTCCGGCCATAATTTTTTCCATCTGCTCCGAAATGGTCTGCTGATATTGTTCCATTTGGGGAATCTGCTCTGTCAGAATCTGGTAATGGTATTCTGCCATTTTCTGCTGTTCGGAAAGAAATTTATAATCCTTCATTACCCGACGCTGACGCTGCACTATGCTTAAAATGCTGAATACCATAATCAGAATAACCAGAATATCATCCAGAAACATCACCTGTATGTCCGTCAATCCGTTCGGCACATAGTATAGAACCGGAAGAAAATAGACAAAAACCCAGATAATTTTCAAGTACCTGGCCTCAAAATCTCTATATCTTCTCAGAACATGGAGGATTGTTTTTTTCTCCAGTCTGTAAAACAGATATTCCAGGACCGGGATCATCAAATCCCATGGTTCTACCGGGCATTTCAGAATATAGAGCGGACGCCCTGACAAAAGATCCACAATACAGATTGCCGGATAATGAATCATGCTCGTTACGATATCGGCCAGCATCGCGCCCAGCACAACCTTGGGAAGGCTGCCTTCAAAGGTGTAGTAAATGAGAACGGTGTTTGCTATCATGATGACGACCGAACAGAACATCATCAGAATTCCCCACCAGTTTTCATCTCCATAGTATCCCCGCAGAATGATGTCGCTGATGCCACCGATCAGAAATACCCGCAGAAGCTGCCAGATCATCAGAGGCTTTATGCTGTTTTTTCTCCGCATAAACATGTCAAACAGGTGAATGCCAAGAAACGCCTGTGGAACCAGATACAGCCAGCAGCGAATACAGGTCCGGATCAGTTCACTAAGGTTAGGATCTTTCATTCTTTTTCCCTCTTTTCTGTCGGATGTTCGATCGGAAAGACAATGGTCTGTTCCAGGCTGTGTCTTTCTTTATCCCAGAAGGTTTTGCTGGTTCCGTGGTATTTTTCAACAATGGCACGAATGATTTTGGTTCCCACGCCGTGTTCTGCTCCATCTGTTTTCCAGGTTGATAAGTTGAAAACCTCTTTGCTTGCAAGCGCATTTCTCAATTTCACCGTACAGGAATCGGAATCTTCTTCTATCCAAAAAGAAAGCTCTTTTCCTTTCCTTTTCCGGAATTCTTCCGTTCGCTTCGATTGCATTATCCAGTAAATTATGTAAAAAACCGATTCGTTCTACGGGCATCATCCATTCCATGCAGGTTTTCGATACCTGGATCTGAAAGGGAATCTCTTTTTCTATACAGACCTGTTTCTCCATCATCAGAAATGCATCTGTGATCTCATCCCGGCAGAAGGTTCCTCTCTGGATTTTCCGGTATGTTTCTGTCAGCTGATCCGCATATTTTCGAAGCTCCCCATCCGGATTTTTCTGCTTTTCTATCAGATACTCCAGCGTCTGCACATGGCTCAGAAGATCATGACGGAATTTTCTCGTCACATCCATTCTCTGCCGGATCACTTCATAAATCTCCTGAAGGGAATCCATATAGCTTTCCAGAACTTCTTTCTCCTGCTCCTTCTGCGCGATTTCTGAAATCAGATAGCCAAGTACGGCTGCCAGAAAAAATCCCAGCAAAACTCCCAGTGTTTCCCTCATTTGTCCGCCCTCATCTATTCCTTCTTCTTTGGTAAGAGAGTCCCACACCGCTCAAAATGGTTCACAGCATAAGGACTCTGATTTCGTCTTGTACTGACGGGATTTTTATTCCCCGCAGATCCGCAGAATCGCCTCTGCAAAGATCACAACACACTGTTTCAGGCATTCGATTTCTACAAATTCATCTGCCCCGTGCATGCGATTGTCAATTTCAAGGTCCGCGCAGCCGAACGCAACACCGTTTTTCAGGTGATGGACATACGTTCCGCCGCCGATCGCAAAGGCTTTTCCCGGTTTGCCGGTGACATCGGTATAGCACTGCAGCAGCGTCTGAACGAACGGGCTATCTGCCGGAACGTGGTGTGGCGGGAACATGGCACTGCCTTCCATGGAAAAGCCGCCTTTTTTCATATTCTGTTCGGCGGTATCGTACAGGTTTTCTTTTGTCGCGCAGATCGGGGCGCGGCAGTCGTAGGAACCGGTCAAGGTTTTACCGTCGTAGTTCATAAGGTCGAGGCTTAAGGTGAGCTCGCCGGACTCTTCATCTGACATGGCGACACCGAGGCCTGCGCCTTTGCCGTCGCCGTGCGGGTAAACTTTTGCAAGGAAACTGATGTCGTTTTTCAGTTCACTCTCTTCCATTCCAACAGATGCGAGAAGCTGCAGCAGTGCGGTCAGTGCGTTGTTACCCATTTCCGGGGTGGATGCGTGGGCGAAGGCACCGCAGGCGGTGATTTTTATATTGCCGTTTTCGGTGTCTTCCAGGACGAAGGAAACGCCGGTCTTCTGCTCAGTCTCGTCAGCGCAGGTTTTCAGGTCTTCTTTTGCCATGCCGGCAAGCTCTGCATATGCTTTGCCTGGTACAACGTTCAGTTTGGTGCCGGCCTGTAAGGATACGAGGCGCACGCCTGTCGTTCCGGCATCGGATGTTTTTTCGAAGTGGCCTCGCATGCCGCCTTTTTCAATGTTGATGACCGGGAATTCGGCATCCGGTGAGAAGGTGCATGGTGCTTCCACTTCTTTCTTATAATAATATTCGAGGTCAGAGCTTCCGCACTCCTCGTCGGAACCGAGGACAAGACGGACGTTTTTCTTTAATGGATAACCGAGTTCTTTGACAGCGCGCATTGCGTAGATAGCTGCGATCGCCGGTCCTTTGTCGTCTGCGGTTCCGCGGCCGAACATTTTTCCTCTTTGATGAGCGGGGTGAATGGATCGGTCTCCTGCCAGCCTTCGCCTGCCGGTACGACATCGAGGTGGGCGAGAATATCAAGGCCCTTTTCTTCCTGATTAAAGTCAGCTGCAATCGCGTAGTTGTCGTAGTTGGTTACGGCAAAGCCGATTTTTTCCAGAATTTCGATTCCCTGCGCCAGTGCTTCTGCCGCCGGTGCGCCGAATGGTTTGCCTGGCTCTGCCGCCTGTTTTTCGCTTGGAATCCGGATCAGGCTTTTCAGATCCTCGATCATCTCGGATTCGTGGTTTTCAATATATGTTCTTAATTCTTCTTTCCGCATCGTAACTTCTCCTTTTCTCTTCTCTGGCACCGTCGCAGTGCCGTTCTTTTCCTATCATAGCGCAAAAAGAGCAGAAAATCCACATTTTCTGCTCTTTTTCCAAATAATCATTTGTTTTTGTCCAAATTGACTGTAATTTCATAATAGTCACACGGATGCGCCGTAAGCCCCGTCACGCCCTCGCCGGATACCATCGACATTTTGAGGTGTGATGCGAAGAAAACATGTGGTCATCCAGCAGCGTCTGCGTCATCTCGATGGCCAGTTCGGTTCGTTTTTCGGTATCAAACTCGCCGCTTAACTGCTGCTCCAGCATCTCGAGTGTCTCACTGTAATAACCGCCGCGGTTCTTGGAGGAATCCTGCAGGCAGTGCGTTGTAAGAAATACTCGGGATCGCCCGTCGGTGCGCTGACAAATGCGCTTACATAAACATCCCAGTTTCCTTTTTTCAGCAGTTCCAGATGATTTGCCGTGCACTGGATCTGTACTTCGATTCCGATTTTCTCAGCGATGCCTGTGCACTCTCCGCGAGAAGCGGCAGTTCCTGGCGGCTCGGATACGTGAGCCAGCAGATGGTCAGGCGTTTTCCGTCTTTTTCCACGTAGCCGTCGCCGTCCTCATCGGTCCAGCCTGCTTCAGCCAGCAGTTCTCTGGAATACTCAAGATCATAGGACTCCTCCTGCACTTTGCTGTCGCCGAATGCAAAGTAAGAGGGGAACGGGCCTTCCGCCACGCTTCCGTTTCCTTCCATCAGCGTATTCACAAAGCCCTGCCGGTCGATCGCTCCGATGACTGCCTCGCGCACGCGGTCGTCCTGCAGCACCTCGGATGATCCGTTGAACTGTCCGAAGAAGGTACGCGACGTATCCGCCGAAGAAATCGTGTATGGTTCATCGCGGAACAGGATCAGATTGGAATACGGCAGGCCGTACGCCGCGTCGAGCTCGCCTGACTGTAACGCCATCGTCATCGTATCGCCGTCGCGGATCGTTTTTACTTCGATCCGGTCGAGCTTTGGCGTTCCGTTCCAGTAATTGTCATTTTTCACGAGCGTCAGTCCCTGATCCGTCTCCACCTGTACTGCGCGGTACGGGCCGGTTCCGGCGACATTGCCGTCATCCGTCACACCTGCCTGCATATCAATGATGCATCCATATGGGTCAGACAGATAATTCAGAAGCGCCGGGACAGGCTGTTCGGTGTGAATCGTTACGATCAGGCCGTCTGCCTCGATGCTCTCAATTTTCAGATCCCCGCGTGCACGGTCATGTACTGCGATCAGATCCTCGAGACATTCTTTGACCGCCTCCGCGTCGAGAGTGCGCCCACTTGTAAAGGAGATGCCTTCATGCAGTGTAATCCGCCATGTTGTATCGTCCACAAGCTCATAGCTTTCTGCCAGCCATGGCTCGATCTCCATAGAATCGGAATAATGAAACAGCGTCTCACCGATCCCATAGCGGATACACGCCCAGCCGGAATAGCCGTTGTGCGGGTTGACATCGGACTCGTCGTTTTCGGCGTTGAATGTCGTGTCGCCGTATACGAAAACTTTTTCATCTGTACCATCTGCCGCTGTGCTCTGACAACCGGAAAACAGTACCACCGCCAGAATGCCGCACAAAACATATGCAATTTTTTTCCTTCTGCCGTTCTTTCTCTGCATTCTGTACTTCTCCTGTTTTCGCAAATGGCACCACCATTTCCGCTGTCTGATTTTCTGTTTCAACAGTTTTCTCACAGACTATACTCCATCAACAGTTTCGTATATTCCTCTTTCGGGTACTCCAATACCTCCCGCGTCTCCCCCTGCTCCACGATTTTTCCCTGCCGCATGACAATCACACGGCTGCAGAGTTCCCGCACCAGCGCAAGGTCGTGGCCGATCCACAGCATCGCAAGTTCTTCTTCCCGCTGCAGTTTTTTCAGCAGTTGAACGATCTGCGCCTGTACCGCCGCATCGAGCGCACTCGTTGCCTCGTCGCAGATCAGAAGAGACGGCTGCACAGCAAGAGCCCGCGCAATTGCGGCTCTCTGGCACTCTCCGCCGCTCGTCTCGCGGGGATAGCGTTTCGCCGTTTCCGGGGCAAGCTCCACTTTTTCCAGCAGTTCCGGCAGACGAAGACAGGCTTCTTTCCGGCTCATTCCCTGATTCCGAAAAGCTTCCAGAATCCCGGTTTCGAGCGTCTGCATTGGATCGAAGGAATCCTGCGGGGTCTGGAAGACCATCTGTATTTTCCGGTAAACTTCGCGCTGCCGCCTGCCTTTTCTTCCGAGGATTTCCTCGCCTTCCAACAGAACGCTGCCTGCATCCGCCTGGACCAATCCGGTGATCAGACGGGCCGTCGTGCTTTTTCCGCATCCGCTCTCCCCGATCAGGCCAAGACATTCACCCGCATCCAGTGTGAAGCTGATGCCGTCCACGGCGGCAAATTCCGTTTCCCGGCCGGTTCCAGCAAAGTTTTTGCTTAAGTTGTTTACTTCCAGCATGTTATGATTATGCATCGTTCTTCCCTCTTCCCGGCACAGCCGCAAGGAGATTTTTTGTATATTCGTCCTTTGGGTGATCGAAAACCGTCCTTGTCTCCCCCTGCTCCACGATGTTTCCATCCTTCAAAACAGCAACCCTGTCTGCCATCTGCTCGAGAACCGCAAGATTGTGCGTCACCAGCACCATCCCCGTCTGCTCTTTCTGCTGCAACGCCTGAAGCTCCCGCAGCACCTGCGCCTGCGAAACCACATCGAGTGCACTCGTCGGCTCGTCCGCCAGAAGAAGCGACGGATGCAGCAGCATTGCGAGCGCAATCCCGACGCGCTGGTTCATGCCGCCGGAGAGCGACGATGGATAGCTGTTCCAGATCGTCTCGCCATCCGAAAGCCCCATATCCGCAAATCGCTGGAGCGTCATATCTTTGATTTCTCTGCGGCTTTTTCTGCCAGACATTCCCCCAGAAATCGGGGTGATGAATCCGCAGCGTTTCTCATGGGCGCGCACGCTTTCACAGATCTGTGTTCCGATTTTCCGGGTCGGACAGAATGATGCCCCTGTATTCTGGAAAATCATACCAATTTCTGAACCGCACAGACTCCGCAGCTTCTTTTCGGACATGCCCGTCAGCTCCTCTCCGCGAAATGTGATCTGCCCGCCGGTGATGGAACCATTCTTTCCCATCAGCCGCAGGATCGCTCGCAGCAAGGTACTTTTTCCACTGCCCGACTCCCCGGCGATGCCGACGGTTTCTCCTTTTTCGACGGAAAAACAGATGTTATTTAAAATTTGCTCCCCCTCATAACAGACAGAAAGGCCGCTGATTTCCAGCAGTTTTTCGCTCATGTTTTTGCTCCCTTTGTTTCCATTTTCGTTTGCCCCTTATCCCTGATCCACCGTTTTCCGTACCGCCTCACCAAGCAGATTGCAGACAAGAACGGTCAGAAAAATCGCCAGTCCCGGCGCCAGAATGACCCAGGGCGCGGTCTGCAGCATACTTCTTCCGTTGCTCATCATCGCTCCCCACTCCGCCGACGGCGCTTCCGCACCAAGGCCGAGGAAGGACAGACCCGCGATTTCCAGCATCATCGTTCCGATATCAAGCACCGCTGTGACAATCGTCTGCCCCGCAAGATTCGGCAGAATATGGCGTCTGATCATCTTCCATGTTCCGTTTCCTGTAAGGCGCGCCGCCGCGATGAACGGCATGTGTTTCAATGCCAGCACACGGTTCCGTGCAAGCCGTGCATATTTCGGCCAGGAAACAAGGATCAGCGACACAACGGCTCCCGTCATGCCGCTCTGCAGAACGCCGGAAAATGCGATTGCAAATACCATACCCGGAAAGGCCAGAAAAATAATCGGAGATCTGCATCAGAACCGTAATCCGTTTTACCTTTCCAGCCAGCCGCTGAAAATTACCGGCGAGTGTTCCGATCAGAGCGCTTGCCGCAACGACAAGAAGTGCTGAAAAAATGCTGACCCGCGCGCCGGAGAGAATCCTTGAAAACAGATCTCTTCCATAGCGGTCCGTCCCCATCCAGTGCGCCGCGGACGGCGGAAGAAGGGACAGTTCCAGATTCTGCTCATACGGATCGTACGGTGCCAGATGGGCCGCACATGCGGCAAACAGCAGCAGCGCACCGGCGAGGATGCCATAAAAAAGG